>WPCI01368817.1_pt1 | contig 26612 bp, 27 predicted proteins | sample 5399871 | NCBI WGS metagenome assembly WPCI01 (sample SAMN12869469, study PRJNA574797) | sludge metagenome | isolation source: wastewater treatment of pH7 | place: China:Beijing | collected 2019-05-20 | reverse complement strand
CATACCCCGCTATGAATCCACCCCGACCTTCCAAGCCTGCCCATGACTCCTATGTCGAAATGACCGAACTGGTGCTGCCTTCGCATACCAATGCCTTGGGCACGGCCTTTGGCGGCCAGATCATGGCCTGGATCGATGTCTGCGCCGGCATTGCCGCAGCCCGCCATGCCCGCCGCGTGGCTGTGACCGTGAGCATGGATGACCTGCATTTCCGTTCGCCCATCTATCTGGGCGAGGTGGCTATTCTCAAGGCGCAGGTCAATCGCGCCTGGCACACCAGCATGGAGGTGGGGGTCAAGGTGGAGGCCGAGAACGCACTGACGGGCGAACGCAGACACTGCTCCAGCGCCTACCTCACCTTTGTCGCCCTGGACGAACATGGCCGCCGCGTCTCTATCCCTGAGCTTCTGCCCGGAAGCGAAGACGAGCAGCGCCGTTATGCCGAGGCCGAGGAGCGGCGCAACATCCGCCTGGAACGCCGCAACCTGCAGCGCGATGTCGTCGAGGGATGACCGGCCGGGTGGTTAGCTCGGCCCATCGGGGTCATATTCGGCGTGGCAGGAGCGGTCGAAGGTGCGCCAGGCGGCAGCCAGATAGCCGGCGTCATAGCCATCTACGGCTGGGCTGATGGCGGTCGTCAGGTGCACCTGGCGCAGATGGGCGAAGAAAGGGATGATCCACCAGCGCGCTGTGCGCAACTCTTCCCAGAAAAGATGGGCGACCAGCCCACCCTGGCGATAGAACTCGCTGTCGCGAAATGCGGATAGCTCGGCATCGACATCATAGGCCAGACGGCGTTGCTCAACCTGCCAGCCGTTCTCCTGGCGGCGCAAGAGGATGTAACCAGCGCGGGGGTCGCCGTCTATAGGCAGCCCGACCGAAGGTGTGCGTACAAAACGCCGTCCCCGCCAATGATGCTGCCAGTACCAGTGCAGGTGCGACCCGATAAGCATGGTGTGGTTAGGCAGATCGGCGAAGATCTGCGCCCACTCGTCCCCACTCAGATGCGCCGTCAACCGGGCGGTGTCGTTGCCCGGCGCAGCATGCGCCATCAGGATGGGCGCTTCGCCATCGCAAAGCCACAGAAGGGTGGGCAATTGGCTGAGCCAGCTGCGGTCGCCGGCGCCAAGATGCCCGAACTCAAAGCAGGTCGGCGCCCAATTGGCTTGTTGCCAGCGCGGATCGGCCGGGTCGGCCAATTCCTGCAAATAGCGCTCGTGATTGCCCCGCGTACATGGAATGCCCAGGCTGCGCACCCGCTGCACCACCTCCGCCGAATGCGCCGAACCTGTGCAGATGTCGCCGTTGCAGACGACCGCGTCCACCCCCTGGTTGGCGATGTCGTCCAGGACGGTGTCCAGGGCTCGGATGTTGCCGTGAATGTCGGCGATGACGGCGATGACGGATGTCTGCGCAGGGAGAAGAGGATGCGCAAGTGAGGAGACAGGCTGAGTCATGGCCCTGATGCCCAAAGCTCGCTGAGATACTCACGGCTGGCGAGGATCCAGCGCCGGTCGCCGCCGATTTCGAGGGTGAAGCTGCGGTTGTAGGCAAAGCTCTTGAAGTTGGCGATCTCACGCGGCCAATCCACCCCGCCCGACTGGGCCGCCGCCAGCGGCAAATGGCCGTTCTCGCGCCCGTCATTGTCGGAAAGATAGACGTGGATGACTCGTTCGCCCATATCGAACAGAAATTCCCGCGTCTGGTTCCTGGCGACCTGTAGATTGGCGTGGCCGACATTCAGGGCAAGGCGCAGATCGGGCGAGCGCTGAACGATCTTGCGCAGGCGCTTGAGTTGGTGGGCATTGTTGGGATGGTTCTCCAACGCCACTGCCACGCTGCTTTGCGCGCCCTGCTGGCAGAGAATGTCATACAATTGGCCGTACAACTCGACCCCGGCTTCGTCGCCCAGCCAATCGGGCCAGTGCTGGAAACGCGTGACCAGCAGACGGCTGCCAAGCCCTGCCGCCAGGTCCAGGCTGGTGCGAAGCTCGTCCAGGGCGGCGCGACGCAGACGTCCATAAGGGTGCGAGACAGGCAGATCGGCGGCGCGAAGGACGATCCCCAGCCCCAGACCGTTCAGCAGAGAGCGCAAGGCTGCCTGATCGATGCGGTCCGGTATGGCGGCAGGCGCCTCCAGAGCCAGATCGACAAAGTCGAAGCGATTTTCCCCTATCCAGCGAACTTCGGCCAACACGTCGCGGAAGGGGTGGTTGATGGCGCCGATCAACACATCACGACCCCTCGACCCGATCATCGGTGGACATCACCGGCGTGTGTTGGGCATCGGCCCAGAAAGCGATCTCACCCAGGCTCTTGCGCTGGCGCGGTTTGCGCTCCTTGGCGCGCGTTTCATCATCGAGATGGTCAGGGTCGCCGGCATAGCCCACCGCAATCATCAACAGCACTTCGTCGTCAGGCGGCAGACCCAGGGACGTATGAGCGGCCTCGTGATTGAATCCGCCCATCGGGCGCGTGACAAGGTCATGGGCGCTGGCCTGGAGCAGGAGATTCTCTACTGCCATGCCCACATCCAGGTAGGCTTTAGGCCGGGAGAACTCGGCCGGCAGGGCAACAAGGATGAGAAGGTAAGCGCGTTTGGCCCAGGCATTGCTCGGATTCAGCGCCTGTTCGAAGGCTGGGCGCAGAGGATCGTGCGGTCGCGCCAGGTAGAATCGCCAGGATTGGCGGTTGTTGCCAGATGGCGCCCAACGCGCAGCCTCCAGCAGGCTATAGATCACCTGGAGTGGCACCGGGCGGCCAGGATCGTAGGAACGGCGGCTGGAGCGGCGGGCGATGAGGTGATGAATGTCCTGGGCGGCGGGGGGCGTGTCGTCCATTGGGTTACGGAGCGATCATTGCGAACTGGCCGGAGAATCTGTGCGACCCTTCAGACGGTGCGAGAAAACTCCCTGGCAACCTGGCGTTTCATATAGCCCATGAGAACGTGCAGACCGCGCAGACGCAGGCTGGAGACGATCTCGTGCAATCCCAACAAGCGATAGACCTCGTCAGGTGTGGACAGGGCCTCGGCCACTGTGGCGCCGTTCAGCCCCTCGGCCAGGATGCTGGCGTAGCCGCGCACAGTGGGCGATTCGCGCGGGATATCGAAATAGAAATGCACCCGGCCCTCGTCGATTTCCGTGTGCAAGAAGACCGGGGTCTGGCACTCGTGCACCTGCTCCATCGCCTCGCGTTGGGCCAGTAAACGGTCAGGTAAATCAGGCAGGCTCTCCGAGAAATCGACCATATAGTCGATACGTTCGCTGGGGGCAGCCTCGCGAAACTCGCTGATAATGTCCTGCAGAGCCGGCGGGCAAGCCAAGAACTGCGTTTGGAGGATAGGATCGTCGAACATTTGGATCTCAGGCGTCGAAGGGTATGGCGGCGATTATAGCTGTTCGGCAGAAAAACGGGAAAGTAGCGTCGTTTTCCTCATGCTTACGCTCGCAGGTGTGCAGGCTGAAAACAAACAGCGCCCCGCCTGACGGCGGGGCGCTGCTGGCGGCGCCGCTGCAAGCAGCGCCCGCATTCGTAATGGCAACCATTAGCACTCGACGACCGAGTTGTAGCCGCCAAAGCCATTCGGCGCATAGCTATCGGCGCCCTGATCGTTGGTCCATACGCCATCGATGCGATAACGATAGGCATAAGCCTGGCCTGTAGGCGCTTCCAGAGTCAACTTGTAGACGCCGTCCTTGCCACGGGAAAGGGACTGCGGCTGCCAACCGTTGAACTCGCCGATCAATTCGACCTGGCTGGCGGCAGGGGCAAAGTCCACCTCGAAGGTGAGCTTGGCGATGTTACGGCTCTTGACGAACTTCTTGGACAACATGGAACGGAACTCCTGAGTGGGGTGAACTGGACATAGAAAAAGGACGACGTTGGCGCCGTCCTTCGTCTTGCGGCAGCTTCTGTGCCGGGCGGGCATCCTACCAGCAGGGGTCACGTCTTGTCAATTTCAAGCGGGCCGCGGCGTCAGCCTTTCAGGGCATCGATCAGGCTCTCGGCTTCACTGGCCGAGATCGCCCCTGCCGCCAGCATATCCAGCACGGCGCGTAGCTCGTCGCCGCTGGGGCCAGCGGCAGGGCTGGGCGGCGGAGGCGCGGGCGTGGATTTGGTGTTGAGCGAGTCGAACAGGTCGCGCACCAGACTGCGCATCGAGGCGCCGACTTCAGCGCCGACCTGGGCGCTGACCTGGGCTCCAACCTGCTCCGCGCCTCGGCCGATGTCTTTGCCCAGGCTGCCGCCAATGGCGCCGGCGGCGCGGGCCATCTCCTTCTGCGCCTCGGCCATCGCCCGCCGCACCTCGGCGTCGATGGTAGTCGCCGAGGCCCGATCGGTCTTGCCCGGTGCGTTGACCTTCACATTGCCCTGGGCCTCGATATTCAAGGATGCGGCTCGCTCTGGATCGCCCAACGTGGCGCGCACAAGGCCGTTTTCACGGGCCTCGACCCTGGCGTTCGGACTCAACTTCACGTCCCCGCGGGCGCGGGCGGCGATGCGAACGTTACCGCTGACGCGGGCGGTAACATCCCCGCGGGCGGCGATCCAGTAGGTGCCGCCGGCTGTCAGCGCGCCCGTCAACCGGGCGTTGCCGCTTACATCAGGCGCCGCCAGGGTACGGCCGGGCGCGGTCACTGACAGGTCGCCGCTCAGCCGCTTGACTTCCACAGCTTCGGCGAAGCTGACGAAAGAGGCGTCGCCATCGATCTCTTTGATTTGCGCCTGATGGCAATCGACCACGTGCAGGTCGCCGTGGATACGGCTGGCGCTGAACTCCCGCACGCTGGAAAGGCTGGCGTCGCCCTCGACCGCAGCAACACGCACCGTCCCGGCGCTGGCCACTGCCAGATCGCCGTGAACGCGCTCCAGACTCAGCGCGCCCGAGACCTGGCGCAGGGCGGCATCGCCGTGGATGTCGCCTGTGGCCTGGAGCGCTGCCAGATCGCTGCCCACCAAGTCGCCATGGCAATGTTCCAGGCTGACTTCGCCCAGCGTGCGCAAGACGACATCGCGCGCATCACCCAGCAGGCGGCATCGCACCCCGGCCGGCAGGGTCAGGGTCACATCGCCGCTGGTGTAGAGATGGGTCTCGCCTTCGACTTGTGAAATCTGCGACGCCTGTTCTGGAGCGCCAGGCAGGCGGGCAAGCAGTTGGCCGTTGCTGCGTCCCGGCTGTCCGCGCACGACGACGTCGCCGTGGCGGATGTGCAGGACGATGACGCCTGTGGGTTTGAAGTCAAACGTTGGCATCGTTCACTCCACGAACATCTCGACGCGCTCGCTGCCTTCGCCGTCATCGACCTCCAGGAGTTTGCCGCCTGGCGCATCGTAGAGAGCGGAGCGGAAGTTCTCGATCTCTGCGCCCAGCCCGCCCATGCGCAAGCCAAAATCGAGCAGGCTGATCGGCAGCGAGAGATTGACTTTGACGCGGCCGTTGGCGGCATCGGTGACCCGCAAACGAAACCAGCGTTTGCCGGCATCTACCGTTGTAGCCGGGGAAGCAGGCAGGGAGGCAGCAGCCTGGGGGGCTGCAGCGCCTGACCCCAAGGCCGCCAGCAGATCGGCGGCGTCAGTTGGGGTCAGGAGACCCTCCCGAACCATACTGAGGATGCGCATTCGTTCTTCTTGCATGATGAACTCCTTGTCTTGTACAAGCGCAGGATGCGGCGGGGGTTACAGCAAGTCCGTCACAGCCTGACGGCGGAAGAGACTGAGGCCAACCAGGGTCATCAAAAGGCCGATGGCCATCAGAAGGAATTGGAGCGGGATCACATCGGCCAGGGCGCCGCCCAGGGCCAACCCTAAGGGCGCCGCCAGCATGGCCAGTCCGGTCAGGGCGCCGAACAGCCGGCCCATCATGTGATCGGGTGTGCGTTGTTGGAAGGTCGTGATCAGCGTGATGTTGACCACGCCGTTCGTGAAACCCATGAAGGCCAGCACGCCGGTGTTCAGATAGAGATTGGGGATAAGGGCGAAGAGGACGAGCGGCAGACCCATCAGGATCGTGCACCAGATGACCAGTGGGCCGCGGCGAAAGCGGCTGCCGAGCGATGCAGCCGAAAGCGTGCCCAACAGATTGCCCACCAGGAAGCCGCCCTCCAGCAGTCCGTAACCCTGGGCGCCGGCCAGGATGACATCCTTTGACCATGCTGCCAGAAAGACGCTCAGTGGCGCAAAGATGAAGTTGGCCAGGATGGCGATGGGGATGGTTGTGGCGATCAGGACATCCGAACGCATGTACCGCAGACCATCGCCAATGTCGCGCATCAGCGCGGCCGACATCTGGCGGAATGACACCCGTTCACCCTCTGCAACCGCCCGTACCGCAGCGCCACGCTCCTGCTCTGACGCAACCGAAATCGCTGGTTTGCGAATAAGCCAGATAGTCAGCGCCGAGACGCCAAAAGTAAGCGCATCGAAGACGAACAACTGCGCCGGCGACAACAGACCCAACATGACGCCGCCGAGGGCGTAACCGGCCGCCATGAACAATGTGAAGGCCATGTGCGAAAGAGCATTAGCCCCGGCGAGATCATCTCGGCTTACCAGGTGGGGCAGAAACGACTGCTTGGCCGGATAGAAGATCTGCGCCAGCAGGCCCATCGACACCGCCACAAAGAAGATGTGCCAGATTTGCAGCCGGTCGGCGAACAGCAGGGCCGGCAGGAGCAGCACCACCAGACCGCGCAGGATGTCGCTGAGCAGCATCGTTCGCCGTCGATCCCAACGATCGACCAGAGCGCCAGCCGCCAGCCCAAAGAGCGCCGTCGCGCTGACGGCGGCGCCGACGGCGCCCATCATCGCCCGCGACCCGGTCAACTCCTGCACCAGCCAGACAAGAGCGATAGCGTTGAAAGCATCCCCCAGATGGGAGATCACCTGGCCTGACCAGAGCAGGCTGAAATCCGGGTTGCGCCGGAAGATGCGAAACTGGTCGAAGAAGGCCGGTCGGCGCTCCGTGTCGACGGCAACAGCGCTCATGCCCGCGCCTCCCGCAGCAGTGCGGCGGCTTCGCCGGCGGTGATCTTGCCTGCCGCCAGATCATCCAGAACCTGCTTGCGTTCAACCCGCTGTGTCGTTTCTTGTTGTTGGGGCGTGAAACCCATCGCCTGTAACATATCGTTGAGCCGCGAGCGCAAGGTGGGATAGGATAGACCCACCTCTTCTTGCAGACGGTTGAGCTTACCCTCGCAGCGCACGAAGGCCTCCATCAGATCGAGTTGCTCAGGCGAGAGCCGGGCAAAACGACGCAACACAGGCAGTTGGGCTGCTTCGAATTCGGCCACAGGGCCAGGAGTGAAACGGCCGCGTGTGGTGACATCGCATTGGCGACAATAGATTTCGGTGACGACCATCTCGCCATCACAAAACAGACAGTGGGGGGGCAAAGCCAGCATGACGATCCTCCGCAAGTTCAAGCCATGATTACAGAAATCAAGTACACCCCGATGCTATATCAATTTTATTTATTTGTCAAGAGCTATTTTTCAATAATTTTCAATTTGGCCCTAACTTTTCTTGAGAATCATCCGGCGCACCCTGCGCATCACCGGGTTCACTTCGTATAGTTTAGCATTCTGTATCAACTTCCACCTTGCCAACCCAGCGTGCGAACCCTAGAATTTCCTCGCCATCCCCACTTCATCGCTCCTCACTTCATCACTCTCCACCGTGTCCATGATCCGCGACCAACTCATCGCCCGCAAACACGAAGTCATCGCCGCTATCCAGCGCACACGCCGCGATCTGGAGCGCGAACAACTGCAGCCGACCTGGCGCAATCGCCGCCGCCGCGCTGCCCTGGAACGCGAGCTGGAGCACCTGATGGCTGAAGAACACCGGCTGCGACTACTGATCGATCAAAGCCGCTGAATGGCGTCCTAACTTGGCCAGTTTTTCCCATAGCGCCGGTTTGGGTCGCCCGGCGCATGAAGGTCGGCGGCAGGTAATTCGACCCGCGACCCGCTTTCCATTTCAACGGTGACGCGCTCCATCAGCACATTGATGTAGCGCACATGTCCGACGCCATCGGGCGTCTGCACCATCTGACCCGGCTTGGGCAAATAGCGACGCAAATCAGTATAGGTGGCATCTTCATAGGCCAGACTGCACAGAAGCCGGCCACACGTGCCTGAGATGTCGGTTGGATTGAGCGGCAGGTTCTGATTCTTCGCCATCTTGATCGACACGGCGTGAAACTCTCGCAGAAAGCTGCTGCAACAGAGGTCGCGGCCGCATTTGCCAAAGCCACCCAGGAACTTGGCTTCATCACGCACGCCGATCTGCCGCATTTCGATGCGCGTGTTGAACTGCTGCGCCAGGTCTTTGACAAGCTGCCGAAAATCGATGCGCTGATCGGCGGTATACTCAACGACCAGGCGCCGCCCGTTGTAGCTATACAAACAGTGCACAACTTTCATGTTGAGCCTGTGCTCGCGTGCTTTGCGCGCACAGGTTTCCATCGCTGCCGGCTCCTGGGCGAGCCAATGCGTGCGCAGCGCCAAATCCTGGGCGCTGGCTCGACGGATGACAGGTTTCAAATCGCTGCTTACCTCGTGTGCATCCACCTCTCTGGCCGCGTGCACAACCTGCACCAGCTCGCGCCCCCGCGCTGTTTCCACCAAAACCCATTCACCCGGCAGAAGGTCGCTATAGCCGTTGGGATCGAAATAATAGACTTTTGTGACAGGTTGGAATTGAACGCCGACGACTTGAGGCATGTAGCAGACTCCTATAGCCGCCATTCTACGCCAACAACGGCGCTTTGAGCAACAAGTTCTCCAGGGCCAACTGGATATTGACATTTTGGCGCAGATAGCCCGCCGTAGTCATCAGCGCCTGAAGAAAGCGCCGCACATCGCCAGGCTGAGCGGCCATGGCCACGGATTGCAGTTGCTGAACCTGGTCGCGATGCACGATCAAATCAGAGCAGCCTTGCTGCACGAAAAGCACATCGCGCCACCAAAGCAACCAACCGCGCAAAGTTGCATCGATCTCATCGCTATCCGCCAGCTTGTTGGCATAGGCCAGCCGCTCGACCGAACTCTGCCGGGCGAGTGTCTGACCGTCGAGCATACGCTGCTGCTGTCTGGCCCAGGCGTCGGGCTGAGTGACCATCTGGACTGCCCAACCCAGACGTCCGTCGCTCAATCCGGCTAATAATTCCGCCTGCGTGCTTGCCACGCCCCAACCTTCGCGTAGTGCTGTTGCCACCGCTGACCCTGATAATGCCCGCAGACTCAACACCTGACAACGGGAGGTGATAGTGGGTAGAAGCCCCGCTGCCTGGCTGGTAGTGAGCAATATGCGGGTTGAATCTGTCGGCTCCTCCAACGTCTTCAGGAGTGCATTGGCCGAACTGGCGTTGGCCCGATCGAAACCAGGAAGGATGAAAACCTTGTACCGGCCCTCGATGGGCGAAAGCATGGCCTCGCGGATGAGGTCGCGCACCTGCTCGATCTTCAGTTGTCCGCCCTGCGCTTCCACCAGACGGTGGTCGGGGTGGCCGGTTTCGGCCGCAAGGCGGCAAGAGCGGCACCGTCCGCACGCGCCCAGGCCAGGCCCAGGCTCTGGCGATTCGCAAGTCAGCGCCTGCGCAAAAGCGTTCGCCAGGGTTGTCTTGCCGATCTGGTCAGGACCGGCAAAGAGATAGGCATGGCTGGTGCGTCCAGAGAACACCGACGCCTGCAAGAGACGCTGCGCCCATTCGTGGCCGTAAACATGCAGCAGGGAGTCAGACATGATTCTGCAATACCTTCATCATCCTGATGCCACGACCTGCCGGTAGATGTCCAGGGTTTCGCTGGCTGCCTTCTCCCACGAAAACCCGGCAGCGCGGTTCAGACCTCGCAAACGCAGCCGCACCCGCAGGTCGGCGTCGACCAGCAGCCGGTGCATAGCCACCGTCCAGCCTTCGACGTCTTCGGGCGCAACCAACAGGGCGGCGTCGCCCACTACCTCCGGCAGACTCCCGGCGTCGGAACAAACCACAGGTGTGCCGCAGGCCATCGCCTCCAGCGGCGTCAGCCCGAATCCTTCGTAATGCGCCGGATGAACGAGCATCGTCGCCAGGTTGTAGAGCGCGCGCAATGACTCATTGGCGGCGATATTGGCCAGGAAGAATACCTTTCCTTCGAGATCCAACATCCCAACCAGATCATAGATATCCTGCGCCAACCAGCCAGAGGCGCCAACCAGCAGCAATGGCAAATCGACATTGTACGACTGGCGCAAGAGGTGATACGAGCGTAGGAGCGTGCTTAAATTCTTGCGCGGTTCGATAGTGCCGACGAAGAGCAGAAACTGATCGGGCACGACCAGACCGGCTGAGCGCAGGTGCTCGACAGCCTCAAGCCGCGTCGATGGCTGGAACAGTGGGTCCGCCGCCTCATAGACGACATGAATTTTATCTTCTGGCGCGCCCAGGATCCTGACCAGGTCTTTACGGGTGGAGTGGCTGACGGCGATGATGCGATTGGCCCTGCGCACCGCCATTTCGGTCTGGCCGTAGTAGCGAGCGGCTTCGGTCGTGACGAAATTGGGATAGAGCAGAAAACCCAGGTCGTGAACGGTGATGACGGATGGGATGCGATGGCGAAGCGGGGGGATGAAATCGGGGCTGTGAATGAGATCGAGGCCCAGACGCCGCGTTTCCATACTCAGCGGCCATTGCTCGAATCGATGATGCACAGGGGCGTAGAGGCTAACACGCCGGAAGTTCGGCGCCTCAATCAACGGCTTGAGCTGCCGCCGGTGCTGAAGCAGCACATACTCGTTCTCGGGATCGATCTTGGCCAGGGCGTGAACAAGCCGGATGGTATACCAGCTAATTCCTCCCTGGCGGTGATGTGTCAGGCGAACATCGATTCCAATCTGCATGGCTTACCCTACAGCATGACACAGGTCAACATTGTCGAATCAGCGGCGGAGCTTTACAATCCGGTGTCGGAGCTTTGCCGCATGCTAAGAATGTTTTTGCAGACGCTAATTCGCAGGCTCAAAAACGCGCCCGATTATACCATCGATGCCCAACTGCCAACGACTGCCATGGTCACGTTGATCAAAGAGCGTAGCCTGGCATTGGCCCGAGGCGCCGCACGACGGCCCTTTCTGGCTAGTTGCGCTGGGTCTTTCTTTATGGGTCGCCGCGTACAACTCCTTAACACGCGCTCGCTGCACGTTGGGCGCAGCGTCACCATTGAAGACGATGTCAAGATCGACGCCCTCAGCCGCGAGGGCGTGTGGATAGGCAACAATGTCGCTATCGGACGCTTTTCGGTTATCGAATGTACAGGCGTCATTACGAATCTTGGCAGGGGATTTCGCATCGGCGCCAACTCCAATCTGGGCGACTACAATTTCGTCGGCGCGGCGGGCGGCGTCAGCATCGGCCAGAACGTTCTCATCGGCCAGGGTGTGCGCTTTCATTCCGAGAACCATGTCACCGCCCGCACCGACATCCCCATGAAAGCGCAGGGCGTGACCAATCGCGGGATCATGGTGGAAGATGATGTATGGCTCGGATCGGGTGCGATCCTGCTCGATGGGGTGCGGGTGGGCGCCGGCGCGGTGGTGGCGGCGGGAAGCGTCGTCACCAGAGATGTGCCACCCTTTGCCGTGGTAGGTGGGGCGCCGGCGCAGATCCTCAAGTACCGCAAGGAGCCAGACCAGAGGCTATGAGTGTGCAGCCAGCCGGGACGAAGCCGGCGCCGGCGTTCTTCTGGGTCTTGGGCGCTATCGGGTTGGGTCTGGTAGCCGGGTTGGCGCCCTGGCTGTTCCAACGCAGCCCGGTCATGGCCGCGGTATTGCTTGGCGCGCCGGTTGGTCTCCTCGTATTGCTGGCAGGTTGGCCATTGAGCGGCGTGGCCTTATTGAGCGCAGCGGCCGTGCTCACGCATTACCGCTTCGATGTCGGTCCTGTTTCAGTGCGACCAGAGCATCTGGCGGTTGCTGTAGTAGCCATCATCGGTGGATTGCAGTTGGGAATGCAGCGGCGGCGTCTGCGCATGCCGTTGGCGGCCTGGTTTGCGCTGGCCTGGTGGGGAATGAATCTGATCTCCGGTTTCTTCTTCAGCCCCCTTGTCGCCAGCGGCCTGCAAAACGGCATACGGGTTGGCGTTGGCGCCGTAACCTTTATTCTGATCGCCAATCTCATCCCCGACAGCCGGCGATGGTGGTGGGCAGTGGGCTTCTATGTCGCCATTGGCGTTGCCGAGGCAGCATTCGGCGTCCTCGCCCGCCTCCTCTATCCCTTTGGCGTCAACCTGGGCGTACAGATATCCTGGAACTTCACAGAGCCAATCCCCTATGGCACCTTCGAAGAAGGCAATCTCTTCGGGAGCCATATTGCCATCTGGTCGATTCTGGCCTTGACCCTGTTGCTGGCAGCCGGCTCAATCCGCGGTTGGTCGCGGCGCCAGGTTGTGTTGCTCGGCGGGCTGCTTGTGTTGCTGTTGGGTCTTTTCCTCAGCCTTTCTCGCGCCGCCTGGCTTACATTCGCCCTGGGCGTCGTTCTGATATGGGCCTTTCGAGGACGCAACCATTGGCTGCACACACACCGTGTGCTTATCGCGGCAACGGCGGCGCCTTTCTTCGCACTCCTCGTCCTCTCGATTGCACCCTTCCTTCCCCCTACGCTTCCCTTTGTCGACCGGCTGCAATCCTTCCTGACCCTGGCGAGCGACCCGACTTTTTCCGCCCGCCTGGATGATTGGAGCATGGCCTTGAACGACTGGATGCAGCAACCGCTCACCGGCTGGGGGCCTGGCTCTTTCTTCGATTTACACGGCTTGCTGCGCGCTAACCCGGCCTGGATCAGCAACCTGAGCCTGCGACTGCTGCAAGAAACCGGCATCATCGGCCTCCTTTGCTTCCTCGGCTTTCTTCTCGCGTTGTTGGTTCCGGCCCTCAAGAGCATCAGCCAGCAAAAGGACAGTCGCGAGCGCCTGGCCCTGCTCGGTCTGGTAATAGGCTATGTCGTGCTCATCGGCCTGGCCTACCAATCCACTGACGGCATCTGGTTGGCGGCCAGTTGGGTGCATGCCGGCCTCATTGCTGCCGGAACACGCGTGTTAAACTCACATCATCCTGTTGCTCAACCCTGACCGGCATCCGCCTGACTTGAGCAACCCTCGTCAGGCGTCCCCAATCCGCTTTGTCTCCCCAAACCATCCTCTACACCCACAGTTCGGATGAACTTTACGGCTCCGATGTCGTTTTGTTGGAGTTAGCGCGCCGTCTCGATCCAGTTCGCTTCCGTCCGGTCGTCGTCACCCCCACCGACATCGCCTATGAAGGAAGGCTGAGCGGAGCGCTGCAGCAAAACGGCATCGCACACTATGCGCTGGATATGCCAGTGTTGCGTCGCCGCTACCTGTCGGCGCCGGGCCTGCCGCTGTTTCTGCGGCGGCTGGTCAGTGGTCCGCGAAGGTTGCGGAAGCTTTTCGACGCCGAGCAGGTCAAGCTGGTACATTCCAACACAAGCGCCGTTTGGGGCGGGGCCGTGGCTGCAAGCAGCACCAACCTGCCTCATATCTGGCATATTCATGAGATCGTCCAGCAGCCAAAGCTGGTGCGTAAGCTATTGTCGGCGATGATCGCTCGCTATAGCCGCCGAGCCAATGCACACGTCGTCGCCATCAGCCGCGCTGTTGCCGATCATCTGCTGGTCGACCAACCCGCTTTGTCTTCTCGACTGTCGGTCATTTACGATGCCGTCGATAACCACCGTTTCCATCCTGACAACGATGGCCGCAGCCTGCGACAGACATGGAACGTCGATGCCGACGCAATCCTTGTCGGCGTCGTGGGCCGCATTTCGGCCTGGAAAGGCCAGGAGTTCTTTTTGCAGGCGTTGGCTCGCGCCCGCAACCAGGCGCCCAATCTGCGCGGCGTCATCGTTGGCGACGCCGTCCCCGGCGAGTTGCAGTTCAAGCAGAGCCTCATCGCTCTCGCGACCGATCTGGGTCTCGCCGATCAGGTGATTTGGGCAGGATTTCGCGATGACGCTCCCCAGGTCATGGCTGCGTTGGACATCCTGGTCCTGCCTTCGGTGCAGCCCGAACCTTTCGGTATGGTTGTGCTGGAGGCAATGGCCACAGCCAAACCGGTCGTTGCCACCGCACACGGCGGACCACTTGAAACCGTCCTTGATGGCGAGACCGGTTTTCTTTGCTCTGCTTCTGACCCTGGCCCGCTGGCTGACGCCCTTGTCCGCCTCGCCTCCCGTCCTGACCTCCGCCAAAGTATGGGCGCGCGCGGTCGCGCACGCGTCCTCAATTCCTTTGGGTTCACGACGCATATGGCCGCTTTTCAGGATCTCTATGCCTGTCTGCTCGCTGCCAAGATCTGATCGTCGCTCGCTGGCGGCGATAGTTCTGGCGGCGCTCATCCTCCTCCCGTTTCTGGCCGCCTGCGCCAGCCCCGCTCCTGCCTCGCCAACGCCGGAAGCGCCGGGAGAGGACGCCGTTTCATGGCAACGACTGGGCCACCAACGCCGACTGTCCGGCGATTTCGACGGCGCGATCACGGCCTATCAACACGCGATTGCGCTCGACCCCACCAACATCGAAGCCAATGCCGGGTTGGGCGCTGCCTACCTGGCCAAGGGCCGGGCCGAGGATGCGCTCGAGCCTTTGCAGCACGCCACCGAGCTGGCGCCCAATCATTTCTGGTCGCACCGGCTCTTGGGAAGCGCCTATCTCGGTCTGCAGCGCTACCCGCTCGCCGCCAGCGAGCTGACGCAGGCATACGTCCTCAATCCCGACGATCTGCAAATTCTTGTTGGCGTCGCCCTTGCACAGGGGCGCAGTGGTCATCGTGAACTGGCCCTACGCACGATCGATCAATTGCGCGCCCGCACATCTGACCCTAGACTGCTCAACGACGCCGAAGCGTTGCACCAGGAATTCAGCGGCAACTAAAACCGCCCACTGCACTAACCCTCATTCTCGTGTCCCGACCCTTACGCATCGCCCTCATGGGCACACGCGGTGTTCCGGCCTCTTACTCTGGTTTTGAGACCTGCGTCGAACAACTCGGCGCGCGCCTTGTCGAGCGAGGTCACCGCGTCACGGTCTACTGCCGAAGCCATCACATTACCTACGAACACCCGTACTATCGCGGCATGCGGTTGGTCAAACTGCCAACCATCGCCAACAAGTACCTTGACACCATCGTTCATGCCACGCTGTCCAGCCTGCACGGGCTCAGCCAGGGCTACGATGTCGTGCTTTACTTCATTGCCGGCAACAGTCCGGTGGTATGGCTGCCGAGACTCGCCGGACAGAGAACAATCCTCAATGTCGATGGGCTGGACTGGAAACGCGAAAAGTGGCCGGCCGCAGCCAAAGCCTATATCCGCATGGCTGAGCGCCTGGCTCGCCCCCTGGCCAACGCTATCGTCACCGACTCGCGCATCGTGCAGCGTTACTATCAAGACCATTATCACACTCTCACGACCTACATCGCCTATGGAGCCGAGCTCCCTACCCGGCCTCCTGGCGACACTTTGGCTCGTTTTGGCCTGGAGCAGCAACGTTATGTCCTGTTTGTTGGGCGGCTGGTGCCTGAAAACTGCGCACATCACCTTGTCGATGCCTGGCAGGGTCTGCAAACTGACATGAAGGCGGTCATTGTAGGCGATGCACCCTACGCCGAAGCATACAAGACCCGGCTCCGTGCGACCCATGACCCGCGAGTCGTCTTCACCGGCTATGTCTTCGGCGAAGGCTACTGGGAGCTGGCCAGCAACGCCTATGCCTTCGTGCTCACGTCCGGCGTAGGCGGCACCCATCCCGCACTGGTAGAGGCAATGGCTTATGGCAATGCTGTCATCGTCCATAATACGGCAGAAAACCTGGAAACGCTCGGCGACGCCGGGCTGAGCTACGCCGGCAGCGGAGGCGGTGACGCATTGCGCCCCGTGCTCGCGCGCTTGTTGGCAGACCCCGCGCTTACCGCACGGTATCGCCAGCGAGCTTGCGAACGCGCCGCCAGCCATTACACGTGGGACGCGGTCACCGATGCTTATGAAACCTTGTTTTATGATGTCCTTGCCGGACGAAAGGTTGCGTCTTTCGAGACTTCTGTTTCGACTTCGCAGGCTTAGCTGTTGGCATATTGACTATTGAACATCTAATTGAAGTATATGGTACTGTTTGAATCTTTCATCAAATTTCCTCATTCTCTCAAGAACGTGACCTTATGAAACTTCTTGGCACCCTTTCCGTCTTTCCTATGCTGCCCAAACAACTAGAACGACTCAATGAACTGGCCTACAACCTCTGGTGGAGTTGGAGCCCTGATGCGCAGGCGCTCTTCGCTGCCATCGACTCCGATCTCTGGGTCAGCACCACGCACAACCCTGTCAAACTTCTCCATACCGTTTCGGGCGCGCGCCTGCAGGAACTGGCCGTCGATCCTGAGTTCCTTCAGGCAATGGGCAAGGTGTTGGCGGATTTCGACGCCTACATGCACCCCGCCGCCGCCTGGTTCAGTCGCGCCCATGCGGCGAATCAGAAGGATGTAATCGCCTACTTCTCCGCCGAGTTTGGCTTGCACGAGGCGCTTCCCATCTACTCGGGCGGTCTGGGTGTGCTGGCCGGCGACCACTGCAAATCGGCCAGCGACCTGGGCATACCGTTCGTCGGCGTAGGGTTTCTCTACCCCCAGGGTTACTTCACCCAACGCATCAAGGAAGACGGCGTCCAGGAGGCGTCATACACCCGGCTTGACTTCAGCGATTTGCCGGCCACTGCGGCCCTGGACCGCAATGGCAACGAAGTCCTGATCAACGTCCAGTTGCCAGGTCGCAACGTCTATGCCCGCGTTTGGCGCTTGCAGATCGGACGCATCCCGCTCTTCCTCATGGACACCGACGTCGAGCTGAACGCGCCCGCCGACCGCGAGCTTTCAGCCCGCCTCTATGGTGGTGATATGGAAGTCCGGATCGCACAAGAGGTCGTCCTGGGCATTGGCGGTGTGCGGGCGTTGCGGGCGTTGGGCATTCATCCCACCGTTTTCCATATGAATGAGGGTCATGCTGCCTTTCTGGGCCTCGAACGCGTGCGCGAATTGGTGCAGGAGCAGCATCTGAGCTTCTTCCAGGCGCAACAGGTTGTGGCAGCCAGCGGTGTCTTCACGACCCATACTCCTGTCCCTGCCGGCAATGATGCCTTTCCGTTCGACATGATGGACAGGTTCTTCCGCGGTTTCTGGGGTCTGCTGGGGCTTGACCGCGAGGGCTTCATGAATTTGGCTCGCTGGGAAACCCCCTGGGGCGAGCGCTTCAGCATGACCGTCCTGGCGCTGCGATTTTCAGCCTATGCCAATGGCGTCAGCGCCCTGCACGGACAGGTGGCGCGGGCGATGTGGGCCAAAATGTGGCCTGACCTGCCCTTCGAAGAGGTGCCGATCACCCATGTCACCAACGGCGTCCATACCGGTACCTGGTTGGCCCCCTCCATGGGCCAGTTCTACGACAGACACCTGCCTGCGGGCTGGCGCGAGGAGCCGGACCTGCCGGGACCCTGGGAGGGCATCGAGGCTGCCCCCGATGAGGAGCTCTGGTCGCTTCATCAGCAATTACGACGGCAGACGCTGGATTTCCTGCGCCAACGAGTGGCGCAACAGCGCCGGCGCTATGGCGAATCGCCAGCCCAGGTTGCTGCAGCCTACGATCTCTTCGATCCCAACGCCCTGACCATCGGCTTTGCTCGCCGCTTCGCCACTTACAAGAGGGCAACTCTCGTCTTTCGCGACCTTGAGCGTATCTACCGCCTGCTGCACAATCCTGACCGCCCGGTGCAGATTGTCTTCTCGGGCAAGGCGCACCCTGCCGACGAGCCCGGCAAGAGCTTCATCAAGCAGGTGCACGAACTGGCGCAAACCGATGAATTCGGCGGGCGCATCATTTTCATCGAAGACTACGACATGAATGTCTCGCGTCGGTTGGTGCAAGGCGTCGATTTGTGGCTCAACAATCCGCGCCGCCCAAACGAAGCCAGCGGCACCAGCGGCCAGAAAGCTGCCCTCAATGGCATCCCCAATTTCTCGGTTCTGGATGGCTGGTGGGCCGAGGGCTATAATGGCAAGAACGGCTGGGCGATCGGGGATGAGAGCGAATACAAGAGCGACACCGTGCAGGATGAGGCCGACTCTGCCTCACTCTACAACATCCTGGAAAACGAGATCATCCCGGCCTTCTTCGAGCGGGATGAACGCGGTATCCCAACCCGTTGGTTGGCGATCATGAAGGAGACCATTCGCTCGTGCGCCCCGCAATTCTCGATGAGTCGTCAGGTCAAGGACTATGCCGAGCAGCTTTACCTGCCTGCCGCCCAGAATGGTCACCGGCGGTCAGGGCAGGAATTCGCTGTCGCCCGCCATCTGGCAGCCTGGAAAGAGCGCATGTACGCCCTGTGGCCGCAGGTGCGCATCAGCGCCGAGCGCCCCGACATCGACAGCCTCACAGTGGGCGACAGCCTGAGCCTTGAAGCCAGGGTGCACCTGGGCGCCATCGAACCTGGCGAAGTTACGGTCGAAATCGTCTGGGGGGGGCGCAGGGACGAAGCGATCGATGATGTCCAGGTTGTGCCCATGCAGCCGGTCGGGGCGCTGCCTGGCGGTTTGCTCCGCTACAACGGCAACGTCCAATTCGAAGGCAAAGGGCGCTTTGGCTATGGTATCCGCATCATGCCTGCGCATCCCGCCTTCTGCAACCGGCATGAGATGGGCCTGGTCAAGTGGGCATAGATAGGCTGTAAGTATTCAAGAAAAAGGCGCCCGGGTGAGGCTCGGGCGCCTATTCATGCATAACGGACAGATCCGATCAATCAATCTGGCGTCGCCGGTCGCTGGCCCAACTCGACCTCAAGCTCCTGCCGGCGTTGTTCCGCCGCCACCTTGCCTTCCTCCACAACCTGCCGGGCGAGCTTCTTCATATCGCCAACGAAGCCCTCCTCGGTGTCTTGATTGAGAATGAGGTAAAGTCCGGCGCCAATAGCGGCGCCGATGGCCAGCCCGGTCACAAGCTTAATAAGTCCTTTCATGGCAGCCTCCTGTTTATCTTATTGGAGATAATCGCGCAGCTTCCGGCTGCGGCTGGGATGGCGCAGCCGGCCAAGCGCCTGCGCCTCGATTTGGCGGATACGCTCGCGCGTAACGCCGAACTTGCGCCCTACTTCTTCCAGCGTATAACTGTAGCCATCGACCAGGCCAAAACGAAGCTGGAGGATACGCACCTCGCGTGGGGTCAACGAAGCAAAGATCTCATCGATCACCTCGCGCAACAACTGTTGCGAGGCTGCGTCGGTCGGCGATTGAGCATCCTCATCTTCGATGAAATCGCCGAGATAGCTATCCTCTTCTTCGCCAACGGGCATCTCAAGCGAAAGCGGACGCTGGCTGACGCGGATGATTTGCTCGACCTTGCGGGCGGGCACATCCAGAACCTCGGCGATTTCTTCCGTGGTAGGGTCGCGACCTAGTTCCTGCACCAGTTGGCGGCTGGCGCGGGTCAACCGATTGATCTGCTCGTACATGTGCACCGGTACGCGAATGGTGCGACCCTGGTCGGCAATGGCGCGAGTCACAGCCTGCCGAATCCACCAGGTGGCATAGGTGCTGAACTTGTAGCCGCGGGTATAATCGAATTTGTTGACGGCGCGGATCAAGCCGATGTTTCCCTCCTGGATCAAATCCAGGAAGGGGACGCCGCGGCCAACATATTTCTTGGCCACACTGACGACCAGGCGCGAGTTAGCCTTGATCAGATGTTCTTGCGCGCGCTCACCATCGCGAATTTCCCACAGATAGCGCTCCTGTTCCACCTGATCGTCAACGCCGTTGTCCATCATCTTGCGCGCAATCTCGCCGCGCTCCATTCGCTTGGCCAGCATCACCTCTTCTTCGGCCGTCAGCAGGGGTACACGACCGATTTCTTTGAGATAGAGGCTGATGGAATCATCGATTTCGATCTGGCTGAGGTCAAAGTCGTCATGACCGCCGGGCGCCTTCTCATTGATCAAGTCCTCGTCGTCTTCGCCTTCATCAGATAGCCCGATCTCTTCCTGCTCTTCTGGTTCCTCTTCCTTGATGGCTACAATCTCGATGCCATGGTCGAAAAGGGTGGAGAAAACGTCCTCGAGCAAATCCATATTCGTTTCGGCGTCAGGCATGACCTCCAAAATCTCGTCGTAGGTAATGGAGCCTTGCACCTTGCCGCTATTCAGCAGATACTCAAGCGGATTCTCTGGCAGCTCGCGCTTGGCCAGATCGTCCTCATCCTCCAGATCCAGTTCGACAAGATAATCGAGTTCGTCGAGCACCGGATCGAGATGTTCGCCTTCGTTTTCCTCGGCATCGAAGACAATGTCGTCCAATTCGTCTTCCACTAAGTGGCTCCTTCAGGGTTCAGATAGCAATCTCAGGCCAGACGTGGACGGTCGACGAACGATAACAACCAGCCCTACGCACAACGTTGCCGCTTCCTAAACCATCCGAAAGCGGCAGCCGGCAAGCAATTTGGGCATGGAAGGGCGCGTCTGACGCCTGAACCAGTGTAACAAGATACGTTAACATAGCTTCACGAAAATAATGTTGCGGCGATTCCTTTTGTCTCTAGCTGGCCGGTGTTTCACGTGAAACACCCTGGCGAAAGTCATAGATGCCGTCAACCTGAGGCCATAGAGCGCCACAGCCCTGGCAACAGAGACCAGATTCAGCAGTACGCAGTAAGGATCCTCGGCAAGTCGGACAGCGAAAGAAGCCTTCACCTTGTTGGGCTGGTTTCTGATTGCGACAGCGCACCAGAACACTGGGGGTCAGCTTCAAGGTGGCGCCTGGCCCGGCCAACATGCCATCCAGCCGGGCAAGCCAGGGAGCGGGCACGCGATCTTTTATCGCTGGCAACCTGAAGCTGGACACCGCCAGTTCGCTCTCCTTGGCAAAACCGGCGTCCTTCAATCGCTGTTCCATCCAGGCAGGATGAAAATCGTAATTCAAGCGCACGAACTCGAAAGGCTGCGGGTCGAAGGGGCTCCAGTCCTGACGACGCAATACATAGCGCGCCATCGACTTCAGATTCCGCTTATTGGCATATTCCAAAATGAAGGTCTGCCCTCCCTTGACGATACGGGCGATCTCCGCCAGCGCTAGGGCTGGAGAATGCAGATGGTGCATTACCCGAACCATCACAAGGGTGTCGAGCACGTTATCAACAAAGGGCATGTCATAAATGCTGGCTGCAACAAAGACGAAGCGCTGGTCATGTCCCCAAAGCTGTCTCGCCTCCTGTAGCAGAGACAGTGAATAGTCCATAAGAATGACACGGCGATAGCCGCTGTATAGCGCCGCCAGACGCCCGAATCCGGCGCCTGCCTCCAGGAGCGTGTCGCCGCTGGGTGGCGCCAGACGTTTGAGCGCTGCTCGCTCCGCCAGATCCTCGTACTCCCGGCCCTTTCCTTCCCAGAACTCCGTGCGATAACGACTACCCTCGTAATCGATGATGGGGGGGCGCATTGCATTCAATGTCAAGATTACCTCGTGTTCCGATGACGGCCTCCAGCAGGTGCCTGGACCGTCGTCCCCGACAAAGCCGTATCGCACGGCAGCGCACGCCGTTGTTTCACGTGAAACACCAGCCACGCCGGGCGCCTAAAGGCGCACATGTCATCGGGGATCGCTGCTCTCAAAGAAATAATTGATATATTATGTAGTATAGCGCAAAATTCACGGTTTGACAATCCCCTTTTTGCATCATTTTTCAACCATTTTGCTGTATTTCGCGGTCACAGGCGTCTACCGATTATGCTCAACAAGGTGGGGCGCAGGACTTCCGCAGTCTCATCCGCAATCACCCACGCATCGTTGCGTGCGTCTGAGTTCGGACGTCGCCCCGGATGACCGAGTGAGCACGCGTGGTACGCGTCCACTTGCTTTCCAGAAGGTTGGTTCACCCTGTACAATCGGAGTCAAGCGAACCTGCCAGAACCGGATTCGTGGTGCTGCCACTGGCATCGCCCAAGTATCACGCATTGCCGATACAGCCTATGATGAACCAGATCGATCAGACCCAGTACCATGCCCCGAACTCGACCCCTGACGCTCCAACCGTTGATCCTTGGGAATTCTTGTCTGCCGGCGCCCAGCAGGTAGGAGCGCCCCTGACCGGCGAACAGGTGGAGATGTTCCGGCGCTATACGGAACTGTTGATGCGCGCCAACCAACAATTCAATCTCACTGCCGTACGCGATCTTCCAGGCATCATCGCCAAGCTCCACCTTGACAGCCTCAGCCTGCTGAGTCCCCTGGCAGAGGTTAGCAAGATCGCCATCGCTGACTTGCGCCAGACTCCCTGGCGCGCCGTCGATGTGGGCAGCGGCGCCGGTATCCCCGGCATCCCCCTTCTGCTCGCCTGGCCGCAGATACGGCTAACTCTTATCGAATCAGTTCAGAAGAAAGGCGTCTTCCTGCGCCAAACCCTGAAAGCTCTGGGAATGGATGCTGCGGTCTTGATCGAACGGGCCGAAATCGCCGGCCAGGAGTCCGTCCATCGTGCAGGCTTCGACCTGGTGCTCGCCCGCGCTGTAGCAGAGTTGGCCACCTTAAGCGAGCTAACGCTTCCTCTGGCGCGGCTGGGCGGACTGGTCGTCCTGCCAAAAGGGCCAAAAGCTGGCGCCGAAGTCGAGGCAGCCCGGTATGCCATTCATCTGCTGGGCGGGGAATTGCTCGGGGTCCATGCATTGGCCGTGCCCGGTGTGCTGGAAGAGCGCACGGTTGTGATCCTGCGCAAAGCCAGACCAACGCCGCCGGCCTATCCGCGCAAGCCCGGTCTGCCGGGCAAGCGCCCCCTGTCTGAGAATGACCGAGCAGTGAGACCCTAAAGGTTTCGGAAAACCTTTAGGGTCTTGATGATGCTTACTGCAAAACTGGCTTTTTTGACAATTCATGTTATACTCGACCATTGCCCGCCATAATAACCTGGGCAATCCGTTTCGCTAGACGCCGTCGCTACTATCAGCTTTGTCGATAGCTCGTTCCCCCGCTAGATGGCCATGGCTCGAATCATTGCTGTTGCCAACCAAAAAGGTGGTGTTGGGAAAACGACCACTGTCATCAATGTGGGCGCCATCCTGTCAGAAAAGGGTTACCGCACCCTTTTGGTCGACCTGGACCCCCAGGCAGCGCTGACGGCCTCGTGCGGCGTCAATCCGTTCGACCTGACGCGTTCGGTCTATCATGTGCTGCTGGCGCAGGAACTCGACGTTCGTTCCACTATCGTCAGGCAGGTCCGGCCACGGATGGATTTGCTCCCTGCCAACATCCATCTGGCCGGCGCCGAAGTCGAACTCGTTTCTCAGATCGGGCGAGAGTATCTGCTGCAAGAGGCGCTGGAACTAGTGCGCAGCGACTATGACTTTGTCCTCATCGATTGTGGGCCGAGCCTGGGATTGCTTACCATCAACGCGCTGACTGCCTCGAATGAAGTGCTCATTCCGGTGTTGTGCGAATACCTGGCCTTGCGCGGGATGGGCATCCTGTTCGACACCATCCGGCGGGTGAGGGAACGGACCAACCCACGGTTGGTCGTTCTTGGCATAGTGGCAACGCTCTATGACAACCGCACACTCCACAGTCGCGAAGTTCTTGAGGAAATGCAGGCTATGCCTGGCATCCGGGTCTTCGGCACCGTCATTCGCAAAAGCATCCGTTTTGCCGAGGCAGCCGCTGCCAACGCCCCGATTACCGAGTACGCGCCCGGCCACAGCAGCAGTGAAAACTACCGCGGCCTGACAGAGGAGATACTCCATGAGCAAAGATAGACCCTCGATTCGCGGACGCGGGGACGAGATTCTCGGGCGGGGAGTCGACGCCCTGTTCAGCAGCCCCGCAGCCAAGCCGCCGCCAGCCGAAGCCGCCGCCAGCGCTGAACTGGAGCAATTGCTGGCTTCCGAGGCGCTGAGTGCTACCAGCGGCGGCGCCGCTGGAGACGATGTCCCGCCTTCCCCAATCCACACGTCTGGCCCGGACATCAGCGCTTTGGCCGGCGGCGGCGTCACCATCCCTGACGACGAACTGCTCAGCAGCATCGACATTCCCCTGGTCAGAAACGAAGAGGCGGTCATCGAACCCCCTCTCGACGATTTGGCCATCGACGTCCCTCTGCCCGGCGATAGTCTTGCCAGCCCGACGCCCAGCCCATTCGATGCCCTGCCCCCGCAGGATACCATTCCTTCGCCCCTATCGTCTGAGCAATCCATTCCGCCTATCACGCCGCAGCCCGCGGCGCCTCGTCCGTCGTCTCCCTCTTTCAGCGGCGGCACCCCTCTGCCATCTGTTCTGCCGTCCACGGCGCCGGCCACCCCCTCTGCTGCCCCCCGCCCGTCCGTCTCTTCCATTGGCAGCAGCAGCCCTCGACCGTCCGTCCTGCCCAGCGCGCCGGCGACAACCCCAACAGCGACCCCACGCCCTGCGACATCGTCCGGCAACCGGCCCGTCCCGCCTGGCAGCGGAGTCACCTCTACGAACACGACCTCTGACGCCGGCCTTCCGCCCGAACGTCCACGGGTCACCATCGGCGGCGTGCTGACCGAGGTGCCCGTTGCGCCCGGCGAACTGGATCCAGCCGCGGTAAGACCGCAGTCTCCCTTCGACACACGCCCAGCACCGGTCATCGAAGAGCCATTGGTGCAGTCTCCGCGCACGGCCGATGAGGTAGGCCGGCTATTGAGCCGTGTGGACGAAAAGCGGATCGATGCCCTACACAGGGAAATCGACAGACTCTACCGCGATATCCCCGATCGCATCAGCAACCGGCCCGACCTGAGCGGACAGGCGATGGGGCTGCTGCGCCGGGCGCGCACCACCCTCTTCGAGAATCCCGAGGATTTTGTCGAAGCCGAGTACTTGGTCAAGCAGGCGACCTTGATTTACAACCGCATCGAGAATTCCGAGAAATGGGGAGATAAGTACGGCTGGCGCGTCTTCTACTACGAGATCATTGTGCTGACCATCTTCATGATCAGCTTCCTGCTCTTGCTGGCCTTCAGCGTTCCGTTTTCGGATTTCCTGAAGGGATTGGTGGGCGTGGGTGCGGAAGAGGAAATATCTGGTGTCTTCACTGCGGTCGGTTTTTGGGCGACATTCGTCTGGGGTGGGATCGGCGGGGTCGTCGGCGCTCTCTATATCTTGTGGACGCACATCTCCGAGCGCCAGGACTTCGAGCGCCAACACGTGATGTGGTACATCGTTCAGCCGGTCCTGGGCCTCATCCTGGGCGGTGTGACCTTCCTCATCATCTATACAGGGCTGCTCTCGCTGCAGGCCAGCCAGCCAGTCACCGCAGCTCTGGCGAATGAAATCCAGTTGTTCCCCTGTCTGGTCGCCTTCATCGCCGGCTTCCGGCCGCAGTTCATCTTCGGACTGCTGACCAAAATCATCAAGATCATCAATCCCACCGAGAACGAACGCGCAGCCTGAGAAAAAGAGGGTTGAGTATACCCGCCTTGGGTATACTCAACCCTCTTTGCAGGGGCAGGCGAGGGTCTGGGGGGGTGGGCATGGGTCTATCCACTTTGTATCGCCGCGGGGCGAGCGGGCGGCGCCGGGACGAACTTTCGAAGAAAACCGAAAAACCTATTGACAGACGCACGTAGTTCTGATATTATCGGTGTAGAACAAATGTTCTACACACCTGCAAGTCCGACTCCGTTTACTTACTTGACCCAAGGAGACCCCCATCATGTCGCCCGAATTGACAGAACTCGAATCCCGTTTGCTCGGCTTTGTGCACGAATGCCTCGAAAATCAGGCTGGCGTCCCCAGCTTCGAAGAGATCCGGCGAGGTCTCGATCTCAGATCGAAGGACCATGTCTCTCGCCTGATCGACAGCCTGGAGACAAAAGGCTACCTCCGCCGACAACCTAATCGCAGCCGCGCACTCATCGTGCTTCGGCTCGGAGATGGCCGCCCCTTCCACCTCTCGCGCACAGTGCGGGTGCCGCTGCTGGCCGTAGCGCCTGCCAGCTTCGACCGGCCCGTCTACGACGGTTTCGGCCCCGACAACTATCTGGAACTCACGCGTGACCTGGTGCCGGACGAGACGGGTATCTATGCCATGCAGGTGCGCGGCGACTCGATGACCGACGCCTTCATCAACGACGGCGATATCGTTGTCTTGCGGCAGCAGCAGGAAGCCCGCAACGGCGACCTTGTCCAGGTCTGGGTGCGTCCCGACGAAAGCATCACCCTCAAGCGTTTCTTCCGCGATGGCAGTCGCATCTGCCTGAAGCCTGAGAACCCGACCATGATACCGCGCTACTTCGGCGAGGAAGATGTCCGGGTTCAGGGCAAGGTTGTTCTCGTCATCCGCCGGCTCGAACCCGCCCTGGCTGCATAGCTGGCAGCGCCTGCGGCTTCCTAAGGAAGCCGCAGGCGCAGGGTGCGTCGCTGATCCAGCAGCTGAGCGCTGCGCCTCTTGCACCCAGTCTTCCCAGGCACCAACCATGAACCGCCTCACACTGGAACGGCAGGCCGACCTCATCGAAGCCGTCTTGTCAGCGCACAAGATCGAAGGCCATGTTTGGGGCGGCACCGTCACACCCCGC
>WPCI01052206.1_pt1 | contig 26621 bp, 24 predicted proteins | sample 5399871 | NCBI WGS metagenome assembly WPCI01 (sample SAMN12869469, study PRJNA574797) | sludge metagenome | isolation source: wastewater treatment of pH7 | place: China:Beijing | collected 2019-05-20 | reverse complement strand
GCGCTTCGGCGCACGCCTGGTGTCGACAGCCCCGCTGCCGCTGGGCCAGCGACTGAACGAGGCCATTGCCAGCAGTAACGGCGATATTCTGGTGTTTCCCGGCATCGGCAACGCCACCGGGGCGGAGGCCCTGGCACGGCTGGCGGCCGAAGTCGCCGCCGGAAAGCTCGACGCCGCGACCCTCCCCACCCGGCACGCTGGACGGCTGGCGCGCCTGCTGGCCAGGCTGCGGCGGCTGCCCAGCGGCGATGGCCTCTGCCTGTCCCGCAGCTGGTTCGAACGCATCGGCGGCTGCGACCCCGAGCTCGATGAGCGAGCCCTCGGGGAGCTGCTCGAACGCCTGCAGGCCTGCGGCGTCCGGATCAGGCCCGCCCGCGTTGACAGCCCATCGAAAGCGTAAATCCGCTATTCCCGGACCGGGGTAGGCTGTACAATGCTGGCCCAACCTCCCTACCCCACGCGCCCAGGGCACTGAATCGTTACGTGCAAGGAGGGTGCGCCTCTAATTCGATGAGCAGCAATCTATGACCACCGCAACGCCTTCCGAGATCGCCAATCTCCGGAACATCGCCATCATCGCCCACGTTGACCACGGCAAGACCACCCTGGTCGACAAGCTCCTCAGCCAGTCCGGCACCCTGGACCGCAAGGCCGAGGGACAGGAGCGGATCATGGACTCCAACGACCAGGAGCGTGAGCGCGGCATCACCATCCTGGCCAAGAACACGGCGATCCGCTGGAACTCTCCCGACGGCGAGGAGTACCGCATCAACATCGTGGATACCCCCGGACACGCCGACTTCGGCGGCGAGGTCGAGCGGGTGATGTCCATGGTGGACTCGGTACTGCTGCTGGTGGATTCGGTCGACGGCCCCATGCCGCAGACCCGCTTCGTCACCCAGAAGGCCTTCGCCCAGGGCCTCAGGCCCATCGTGGTGGTCAACAAGATCGACCGGCCCGGCGCCCGCCCCGACTGGGTCATCGACCAGATCTTCGACCTGTTCGACAACCTCGGTGCCACCGACGAGCAGCTCGACTTCCCGATCATCTACTGCTCGGCCCTCAACGGCATCGCCGGCCCCGACCCCGAGGAGCTGGCCGAGGACATGACCCCCATGTTCCAGGCCATCGTCGATATCGTCGAGCCGCCCAAGGTGGAACTGGATGGTCCCTTCCAGATGCAGATCTCAGCGCTGGACTACAACAGCTATGTGGGCGTCATCGGCCTGGGCCGCATCAAGCGTGGCGCGGTGAAGCCCAATCAGCAGGTCACCGTCATCGGCACCGACGGCGCCACCCGCAAGGGCAAGATCGGCCAGGTGATGACCCACCTGGGCCTGGAGCGCGTGCAGACCGAAGAGGCCACCGCCGGCGACATCGTCTGCATTACCGGCATCGACTCCCTCTCCATCTCCGACACCCTGTGTGACCCGGCCGCCGTCGAGGCGCTGCCGCCGCTCTCCGTGGACGAGCCCACCGTCTCCATGACCTTCCAGGTCAACGACTCGCCCTTTGCGGGCAAGGACGGCAAGTTCGTCACCAGCCGCAACATCAAGGATCGCCTCGACCAGGAGCTGATCCACAATGTGGCGCTGCGCGTCGAGCAGGGCGAGACCCCGGAGAAGTTCATCGTCTCCGGCCGCGGCGAGCTGCACCTCTCGGTGCTGATCGAGACCATGCGTCGCGAAGGCTTCGAGCTGGCCGTGGGCCGCCCCGAGGTGATCATCAAGGAGATCGACGGCGTCAGGCAGGAGCCGTACGAGGAGGTGATCATCGACTGCGAGGAGCAGCACCAGGGCGCCATCATGGAGGAGCTCGGCTACCGCAAGGGCGAGATGACCAACATGAACCCGGACGGCAAGGGCCGGGTGCGTCTGGACTTCATCATCCCCGCCCGGGGCCTGATCGGCTTCCGCGGCCAGTTCATGACCCTGACCTCCGGCACCGGCATCCTGACCAGCCGCTTCGACCACTACGGCCCGCTGAAGCCCGACGCCGCCACCGAGCGCCGCAACGGCGTGATGGTCTCCATGGTCGACGGCAAGGCGCTGGCCTATGCGCTCTACGCCCTGCAGGACCGCGGCCGCCTGATCATCGATCACGGCACCGAGGTCTACGAGGGCATGCTGATCGGCATCCATAGCCGCGCCAACGACCTGGTGGTCAACCCCACCAAGGGCAAGAAGCTCGACAACATGCGCGCCTCCGGCAACGACGAGAACATCGTGCTGACCCCGCCGGTGAAGTTCTCCCTGGAGCAGGCCATCGAGTTCCTGGACGACGACGAGCTGGTGGAGGTCACCCCCAACCACCTGCGTCTGCGCAAGAAGTTCCTCAAGGAGCACGAGCGCAAGCGCGCCAGCAAGAAGTAAGGCCGGCCGCCACGCCTGAAGACGCCCGCCCGGGAACCTCCCGGGCGGGCGTTGTCGTTTCCGGTTTGGTCGGGTAGACCGGGCGATTGCTCGTCCCGGCCCCCCTCAGATCCGGACGTGCGCGATTGACGCATCCGGCTCCTCAACCATCAGTTTCGCTATCAGGTAAAACGGTGAATGATCCTGGCGCGCGGTAGCGGGAGAATCGACAGCAGCTGCGCTGCCTTTTCCCACGAAAACCATCCCTTCTGCGAACGCCTCCTGAGCCACTTGATCCAGATACGCCGGACCGTGTTGACGAAGCGCTGCAGAGCTTCGATGTTGTTCGTGATCCCGTAGTACGCGTAATGCCCAGTGACCTTTCGACAGAGTTGACGGTGCTGTTCTCGCAGCGGCCGGTGACGGTTGGCTCGACACCACAGCGAGATTCGCTTGAGGCCGCGCTTGTACCTATCCTTGGCCGTTTTCTGCTTGATGATCAGGCGACCGCGTCTGGACTTCCCCCAGTAGTAGGTAAAACCCAGGAAGTCGAAGGTCTCGGCACGTTGCCCCGGGCGCGGCCGGAACCGCACCAGCCGGGTCTTGGTCGGGTGCAGGGTCAGCCCGTAGCGCGCGAAGCGCTTGGGCAGCACTTCCAGCACCTTGCGGGCATCGGCTTCATTGCTGAACGCCAGGATGGCGTCATCGGCGAACCTCACCGAGAACGCTCGTCCTCGCAGACGCGGCTTGACGTCTTTCTCAAACCACTCGTCCAGCACATAGTGGAGGTAGACATTCGCCAACAAGGGGGAAATCACCCCGCCCTGTGGGCTGCCGACTTCTCCCTTCTGCCACTGCCCGGCCTCCAATACCCCGGCCTTGAGCCATTTGCCGATCAGGCGGAGGATCACCCCGTCCTTCACTCGTTGCTGCAGAAACGCTCGCAGATGCTGATGGTCGATCGTGTCGAAGAAGGCCTTGATGTCCAGGTCGATGACCCAGCCGCCTCCCATCGACATCAGGCTGTTCCTCACCGTCTCGACAGCCTGGTGTGCCGAGCGTCCCGGCCGGAAGCCGTACGAGCCGTCCAGAAAGTCATGCTCGTAGAGCGGCTCCAGCAGGGCCACCACGGCACGCTGCAGGACCTTGTCTTCGAAGGTAGGGATGCCGATCGGCCGTGTGGTGCGCCCATCACCCTTGGGGATATGGACACGCCGCACCGGCGGCGCTCGGTAGCGACCGCTCTTGGCCGCTTCCAGCAGGCGCTGGATGTTGGCCTCGAAGCCGCGCGCGAAGTCGTCCGCCGTCTGACCATCGATCCCGACCGCACCGTCATGGCGCGTCATCAGGTAGGCCGTCCTCAGCCACTGGGCGTCGATATGATGCGCCAGTGACGTGAAGGCACGCTGCGGGAAGCGCTCTGCCAGCGCTGCTATCCGCACTTGTTTCGTGGACATGACCTCAGGTTCCTGTGCACCTGTCATGTTGCCCTCGTGCAGTTCTGATGATTGGCCGCCCCTTCCCTCCAGCGGGTCCCTTCGAGTCGGTTCCCCGCCTTCTTCGGTACTATGGGCGACTCCGACTCCCGCCCTTCCATCCGGCTGGCTCCTTATGGTCGCCTGGCCGTACCCCCTGAGTGCCTGTCGTTCGCTTCCGGTACCGTCAGGCACGACAGCACCGGACCGGGAGCTTTCGGGACAGGCAGCCCCATGCCTGATTCATTGCCTCTCGGGGGAGAAAGGCGGGCCTCCCAGGTTCCTGGGAAACCCCTGTGTGGACATGCCCTGCTCTTCGACCCCGGCGGCCCTTCCCTGCCAAGCCATGCGGCAGGGTCATGTTGCCTTCCATCTTTTGAAGGATGTCGGCGACCACGAAGATCAACATTTCGAGGCTCAATCACACGGCCTATCCACTCGCTGTGTACGCTTCGCAGTGGCGGTTACCCGACACCACGCAACACTCGCTACCGGCTGGTGGCTAGCCTTGGCCGGGTGGGACTTGCACCCACTGGGTTTCAACTCATCCTTTCCACCTCCTCGGTTTCCCGGATGACCAGGCTTTGCCTGGCGCACACAAAAATGGTTGTGCGGGAATTGGCTATTGAATGCCGCCTGTCCTAGGCTGAGGATGGGGCTCATCCAAAAGCCTTACCGATCTCACCCAGTTGGCTACAGACACTAAGTGCCTGAACTCTATCCTTTGCGCGCCACGTGCTAATAAAACCAAGCAACTATGCATCACTCTGTGCGCGCTTTATTTTGCGCAGGCACTTAGCGGCCAGTATACAGCGCCTAGGCAGGCGAAAGAGGCACACCATGAATAATACGAAATGCCTTTCCTCTACCCTCGGACTCTCGTAAGCGCTCCACCAACCCCACCTGTTGCGGCCTGAGTTAGACCGGTAGAGTGTCTTTCCAGCACCAGGGCAGCAGCGTGCCGAGGTCGTCATCCTCGCCGAGAGTTGGCAGGGTCTCGAACACGAACTGCAGGTACTCGTAGGGCGAGAGGCCGTTGGCCTTGGCCGTCTCGATCAGGCTGTAGATTGCCGCGCTGGCCTGGGCACCGCTCGGTGTGTGGCTGAACAGCCAGTTCTTGCGGCCGACGACGAAGGGGCGAATGGCGTTCTCGGCCGGGTTGTTGTCCAGCGGGATCAACCCGTCATCGAGGAAGCGGGTCAGGCGCTGCCACTGGCCCTCCAGGTAGTGCAGCGCCCGGCCCAGCGCGCTCTTCGGCAGCACCTGCGTCAGCGACTTGTCGAGCCAGGTGCGCAGCTGGGTGATCAGCGGGCGGCTCTTCTGATCGCGCAACGCCTGGCGCGCCTCGGACTCCAGCGCCTTGGCCTGCTTTTCCACGGCGTAGAGTTTGCGGATCTGGTTGAGCGCCCAATCGGCCTTGCCGGTCTTGCCCTTGGGCTGCACTTTCTGGGCCTCGACGAACTTGCGACGAGCGTGCGCCCAGCAGCCGGCATGGGTGATGCCGTTCTTTCGCACCACCTCGGCATAGCCTTCGTAGCCGTCGGTGACCAGGCGACCGGTGTAGTTACCCAGCAGGCGCACGGGCACCCGGCCGGCTCGGCTGGCATCATAGTCGAACAGCACCACCTGTTGGCCCGGCGGGCCACCACGCTGCAGCCACATGTAGGATGTTGAGCTCGCCGGTCGGTCGGCCTCGGCGTTGACCTGTAGCGTGGTCTCGTCCATGTGAATCAGCGGGGCCTGCAGCAGGTGCTGTCGCAGGGCCTCGACCAACGGCATCAGCCGCTCGCCGACCTGCACCATCCAGCGGGCCAGGGTGTTGCGCGGGATCTCGATGCCGTGCCGGGCAAAGATCTGGCTCTGCCGATAGAGCGGCAAGGCATCCTGGTACTTGGCGGTGGCCACGTAGGCGAGCAGGGGCGGGCTGGCATTGCTCTTGGGCAGCAGCTTGGCCGGTGCCGGGGCGATCTGCACGCCCTCTTCACAGTCTGGGCAGCCGTACTTGATGCGCACATGGCGGATCACCTCGATCCGCGCCGGCACGACGTGCAGTTCCTCACTGATTTCTTTGCCGATCTCCTTGAGCTCGGTGCCGTCGTGGTGGCAATGACGGGCATCCTCGGGGAGCTCATGGATCACTTCGACGCGGGGCAGTTCGGGGGGTAGCGCCACGCGGCCACCACGGGTGCGCCGCTTGGCCGGCTGATGGGGTTCGGTCGGTGCATCAGTCTCGTCGTCAGCCGTGTCATCCTGGGCGCTGGCCTCTTCCTCATCGACCGCCACCTCGGCCTCGTTGATGAGCAGATCACCCTGTTCGACGCGGTACTTCTCGGTAGAGGGACCGAACCGGCCTTCAATGGCCAGCTTGAGTTGCTCAAAAAGGGACTGCTTGGCGGCTTCCCACTGAGCCTCCTTCTTCTCCATCAGGCGATGAAGACGCGCAATCTCCTCCTGCTGAGCGCGCACTTGGCGCTGCAGTTGGGAGACGCTGACGGAAGGTGTCGAGGCCGGTAAGATCATGCCGCCATTTTACCAAGCGGCGCCGCTGAAAGCAGCAGAAAATCAGCCAACCGCCTGAAAATCCAAGGCCTTATGGGGGCGCATGGCGCTGAGGTCATAGCCATCCAGAAGCCAGTTCAGCTCCTGGCCCGAGAGCGTGACGGTGTCGCCCTCCAGGCGGTCCGGCCACTTGAAGCGCTCCCGCTCCAGGCGCTTGTACCAGACCACGAAGCCGTTACGCTCCCAGAACAGCAGCTTCACCTTGTCGCGCTGGCGGTTGCCGAACACGAAGACCGCCTCCTCGAAGGGGTTGAGCTCCATGGCCTCCTGAACCAGCAGGGCCAGTCCATCGATCTGCTTGCGCATGTCGACCGGCTCGCGACACAGGTAGACGCGCAGCCGGGTATCCGGCCGGATCATCGGGCCACCTCCACGGCGACGAAGCGCAGCGGCCGGTGGCGAGGTGGCACGGGCACGCCCTGTACCTCCAGGCGCTGCTCCCACGCCAGCAGTGACGCCAGTTCCAGTCCTTGCTCCTCGGCGTATTCACTCAGCGCCAGTTGCCGGGAAGAGGCATGGAACAGGTGGCCCAGCCAGTAGGCCTGTGTCGAGGTCAGGTCGGTCATGGTGTCCTCCTTGCTATCGAATGACACCAGTCTGACGGACACTACTCAGCGGCAGAAGATGGGGTTTGTGGAGCGCTTACGGACTCTCGGCTATCGCACTTACTGCCGCGGCCTTGACAGGATGCTCAAGCTCTTCCTCAAGCTCAAGCTCTCCACCGACGATAAGCTCCGACAGCACCATCCAGAGCAGTGACCTGGTACAGCAAGGCGATGATGGGTATACATACCCTACCCTCGATGGAGCCTTTACCGGGGGAGAAGCAATTGAGTTTGCACTTCCCAGCACTCGCATCGCCGTCGATGACTCGGGCGAGGTTGTTGATTTCAGCACGCCTGATGAAAGTGACACTCGCCTTATCTTGGCCGGCGATGGACATCGTATAGCAGTCATCCGTGACGGCGAGACGCTATTCACCTTCACTCAGGATGCAGACGATGACCCGATGTTCATCGGCCCCGGGGACAGTGAGCTGGAAGCAATGGCTCATAACATAGAGCAATCTCAGATAATTCCTGGCGAGCTTAACTATTCACAGTTTGGCGCTTGGACAGATGGCGAAAGTGAGCTCAGCAACTTCTACCTTGGCTTCAGGACCGACCCAGGCGATATGCCGACAACCGGAACGGCAAGCTACAGCGGCGGCGTACAGGGCTTCGGTGTCGTCGGTGGCAATGTGTCGGGAGCATATGACGTCATTGGTTCGGCCACCATGAGCGCCGATTTCGCCTCAGGCGATGTCGACGGGGCCTTTACGAACATGGGCAGCGGCGACGGCTTTGAGGCTGCGTTCGCTAATCGCGGCAACTGGAACGATGTCGGCTTTACGGGCAATATCAACTCCAACAGCTTCAGCGGCACCACTTCGGTCGCCTCTCCGGGAGCAGATGGCAACCCTTCCGCCATGGATGTTGATGCCAGCGGCATCATTCAGGGGCACTTCTTTGGCCCCTCTGCCGCCGAGGCCGCGGGCATCTGGAGCCTTCAGGACGATAACAATCGTGTCTCCGGCTCTTTCGGCGCCATCAGGGACTGACGGTGTACATTGCCGGCCTGCCACCTCCCCTTGGAGGCAGGCCGGCGATTCGATATTCCCCGAGCAAGGAGCTTCCGGTGACACGAATAACAACACTGAAAGCTATGAGCTTCTTGGTAGCGCTCAGCCTGATACATCCAAATACGCTCCATGCCAGGGCTCCTGATCCGCCGCCTGCCGCAGCTGCCGCAGCAGCATGGCTAATCGAGCAAGGTGAGCTCGATGCTGCAAGAGAGTTACTGGAGCAGGCCAGAGAGCATGCGCCCAATGACAACAATATTGCCTTTCTGCTGGGTATGCTGGCCATGTCTGAACAGGACCCCGAGAGGGCAGCAGGCTACTTCCGAGAGATCCTGACGCGCGATCCTCGAGCAGTCAGGGTGCGCCTGGAACTGGGCCGGGCACTGTTCGAGATCGGTGACTACCGTGACGCAGGGCGCCAATTTCGCTTTGCTCGCAGCGGCGACCTACCGGCCGAGGTCAATGCCAACATTGATCGCTACCTCTTCGCCATTCGTGCGCGCCAGACGTTCACCTGGGACTTTTCGGTGGCCATAGCCCCCGATACCAACGTCAACGCTGCTCCCAGCATAGAGGAGATCAGCATCTTCGGTCTTCCCTTCCAGCTATCCGAGGATGCCCAGCGCCAAACGGGTTTGGGCTTGTTGCTCAATACCAGCGCAGAGTGGTCACCCCATATCGGAGAACGGACCAGGCTTCGCGTTGGCGGCGACCTGTACCGAACCGATTACAGCGGCGGCGACTTCGACGACACCCTGGCCAGCGTCTATCTGGGCCCCAACGTCCAGCTGGGCAACACGGAGTTCAGCACGTTGCTGACCGGTTTTCACCGATGGTACGGCAACAAGCCCTATAACCATGGCACCGGCATTCGCCAGGAGCTGACTCACTATCCCTCTTCCCGCACCCGGCTGCATACCTCCGTGGAGCACCAGTGGGTTCGGCACGACCAGGCCAACAGCCTGGATGGCACCCGTACCAGCTGGCTGGGAAGCTGGCAGTACGCCCTGACACCGTCGAGCGGCGTGATGGGGCTGCTGGGCGTGTCCCGGGAGTCGACCGAACTCGACATGCTCAGCAACACCGTCTATCGCAGTGGTATGGGCTACTATCGGGAGCTCTTCGGCGGCCTGACTGCCCTGCTCCAGCCCGAGTACCTTCACGCTCGCTACGACGATGTCACGCCAGCCTTCGGCGTGGAGCGGCGCGACGACCTGTGGCGCACCAGGCTGCGGCTGACCAACCGCCGCTGGGTCCATAGGGGTTTCTCGCCGGAGCTCACCCTGATTCACACGTCCCGGGACAGCAACATCGACCTCTACAGCTACGACCGCAACCAGATCCAGCTGGGGGTGACGAAGCTTTATTGACCCCACCCTCCTCGCCAATGTCTTGACCATCTATGCTGGAGGCATGCCCGGCATGGGTGACAGACGCCCTTCACCAGTCCAACTAGGAGAGCAGCATGCACAAGCACGTGGAGTGGGACGACCCCGGCGCCGACAGCGTGATGCGCCACTTCGAGAAGGACCCCATGGGCCACTCGGCCCCCGGGCGCGGCGACATCCTCTCGGCCCGCTACCAGGGCACCGTGGTGCGCATTCGGGTCGAGGCCTACGTGGAGGGCACCAGCATCGGCGAGGTGGCAGCGATCATCGCCATCAACAATGGCCGCCGCCTCAAGTCCCACGGCAAGCTCGCCCTGGGCGATACCGTACGCCTGCCGGACGAGTCCAGGGCGCTGGAGCCTCGCATCGGCCAGCAGGACGACGACGAGGAAGAAGAGCAGGAACAGTAGTCGATAGCGACACCATCGCCGAACTTAACGGCCGGTAAACGCTAGCCAGCTGGTTCCCGAGTGCGTTTTGTCGCAAAGTGGCGGCACGGCCCACAAGGCCATACGAATCGCATCCGGAGCCTCCATGAGCAAGCATAACGTCTGGACCCACAAGGGCACCTTCCTGCTGGCCGCCGTCGGGTCGGCGGTGGGACTCGGCAACCTGTGGCGCTTTCCCTACCTCACCGGCGAGAACGGTGGCGGCGCCTTCATCCTGGTCTACGCCCTGACCATCTTCGCCGTGGGCATCCCCATCCTGATCGCCGAGACCATGCTGGGCCGCGCCAGCCGCCGAAGCCCTATCATGGGCATGCGCTTCCTCACCCGCACCCACAACACCTCGCGAGCCTGGGAGTCCATCGGCTGGCTGGGGGCCGCCTCGGCCTTCCTGATCCTGAGCTTCTACTCGGTGATCGCCGGCTGGGCCATCCACTACACCTGGCAGATGCTGACAGGCTCGCTCTCCGGCGCCGATGCCGAGACCATCGGCGAAGGCTTCAACGCCCTGCTCGCCTCTCCGGCCCTGCTGACCCTCTACCACACCCTCTTCATCATCGCCTCGGGGCTGATCGTGGGCATGGGCATCCACAAGGGCATCGAGAGCGGGCTGCGCATCCTGATGCCGGCGCTCTTCGTGATCCTGCTGCTGGTGCTGGGCTACGGCGTGGCCAACGGCGACTTCGGCGCCGCGGCCAGCTTCCTGTTCACCTTCAACCTGGCCGACCTGAGCCTGGAGGGCTGGCTGGCCGCCATGGGGCAGTCCTTCTTCACCCTGAGCCTCGGCATGGGCGCCATCATGGCCTACGGGGCCTACATGTCCAGCGAGCTCTCGCTGACCCGCACCGCCGTCTCCATCGCCATCGTCGACACCGCCGTGGCCATGATCGCGGGCCTGGCGATCTTCTCGCTGGTGTTCGGCGCCGGCCTCGACGCCGGCCAGGGCCCGGGGCTGATGTTCGTCACCCTGCCGCTGGCCTTCGCCGAGATGCCCTTCGGCGCCCTGATCGGCGGGGTCTTCTTCATCCTGGTGCTGGGGGCCGCCATCAGCTCCTCCATCTCGCTGATCGAGCCGGTGGCCGCCTTCCTGGTGGAGCGCTTCGACCTCACCCGTCCCCAGGCGGTGTTCGCCATGGTGGTGGCCAGCTGGGCCCTGGGCCTGCTCACCGTGGTCAGCTTCAATATCTACGCCGAGGGCACCCTCTTCCACACCCTCTTCGGACGCAGCGCCTTCGACTTCATCGAGCTGCTCACCAATATCTTCATGCCGCTCGGTGGCCTTCTGATCGCGCTCTTCGCCGGCTGGGCCCTGACCCACAGCGAGGTGATGAAGGAGATGCGCACCAACGAGACCTGGTTCGCCATCTGGCGCTTCCTGGTGCGCTTCGTGGCCCCGGCGGCGGTGGCCTTCGTCTTCCTACGCGCCATTCCCCAGGTGGAGGGCTATCTCATCCCCACCATCGGCGCCCTGGTGATCGTCGGTGCCTTTGCCGCCGGCCGCACCTTCCTGGTGGATGACAGCCAGGAGCGCTAGCCGGATAACCGCGGGCGGCGCCCAGGCAGAACAGGCCACCGACAGCGGCCATCAACAAGAACAACAGGACAGTGCCATGGCAGCCATGATCGACGTGCGTCACGTCAACAAGGCCTTCGGCGGCCTGAGGGTCATCAACGACTGCTCCCTCCGGGTCGAGAAGGGCTCCATCACCGGGCTGATCGGCCCCAACGGGGCCGGCAAGTCGACCCTCTTCAACATCATCGCCGGCGCCCTGCCGCTGGACAGCGGTCAGGTGCGGCTCGACGGCGAGGAGATCACCAACCGCCCCGCCAACGAGCTCTTCCACAAGGGGCTGTTGCGCACCTTCCAGATCGCCCACGAGTTCTCCCAGATGACCGCCCTGGAGAACCTGATGATGGTGCCGCCGCGACAGGCCGGCGAGCAGCTTTTCAGCGCCTGGCTCAAGCCCGGCGCGGTGCGAGAAGAAGAGACGGAGGTGCGCCGCAAGGCCCTCGAGGTGATCGACTTCATCGGCCTCTACCACGTGCGCAACGAGCTGGCCGGCAACCTCTCCGGCGGCCAGAAGAAGCTGCTTGAGCTCGGCCGCACCATGATGACCGACGCCCGGGTGGTACTGCTCGACGAGATCGCCGCCGGGGTCAACCGCACCCTGCTGGGCGACCTGGTGGAGAACATCGAACGCCTCAACCGCGAGATGGGCTACACCTTCCTGGTCATCGAGCACGACATGGAGATGATCGCGAGGCTCTGCGATCCGGTGATCGTGCTGGCCCAGGGCAGCGTGATGGTCGAAGGCACCATCGAGGAGATCCAGAACAACCCCGAGGTCATCGAGGCCTACTTCGGAGCGTCCCACGATGCCACTGCTTGATGCCCGCGACGTGCACGGCGGCTACGGCGGCATGAACATCCTCAACGGGGTGGACATGGCCATCGAAGCCGACGAGATCGGCGTCATCGTCGGCCCCAACGGCGCCGGCAAGTCCACCATGCTCAAGGCCATCTTCGGCCTGCTCACCGTCACCCGGGGAGAGATCCTGCTGCGCGGCGAGCCGATCCACAACCTGCCCCCCAACAAGCTGGTGCAGAAGGGCATGGGCTTCGTCCCCCAGGAGAAGAACGTCTTTCCGAGCATGACGGTGCAGGAGAACCTGGAGATGGGCGCCTTCCTCAAGCCCCAGAACGTCAAGCGCATGCTGGGGCAGGTCTACGACTTCTTCCCGCCGCTCTTCGACAAGCGCCACCAGCCCGCCGGCGAGCTCTCCGGCGGCCAGCGCCAGATGGTGGCCATGGGCCGGGCGCTGATGGCCGAGCCCAGCCTGCTGCTGCTCGACGAGCCCACCGCGGGCCTCTCGCCGCTCTACATGAACGAGATCTTCGCCCAGGTGAAGCAGATCAACGCCGCCGGCGTGGGCATCCTGATGGTGGAGCAGAACGCCAAGCAGGCACTGGCCATCGCCGACAAGGGCTTCGTGCTGGCCGCCGGCCAGAACCGCTTCACCGATACCGGCGCCGCCCTGCTGGCGGACCCGGACGTCGCCAGGAGCTTCCTGGGCGGCTGAGCCAGGGGCAGGAGAACAACCGTCGTGAACGAACTCGTCTTCTTTATCAACAACGTGGTGATCGCCGGCAGCGTCACCGGCTCGATCTACGCCATCGGCGCCATCGGCGTCACCCTGATCTTCAGCATCATGCGCTTCGCGCACTTCGCCCACGCCGACATGATGACCTTCGGGGCCTTCATGGTGCTGCTGCTCACCGCCGCCTTTCCGGGGGTGGGGGCAATCGTGGGGCTGCCCACCCCGGTGGTGATGCTGCCGGCGGCCATGGTGCTCACCGCCCTGCTCGCCGTGGGCATCGACAAGGCCTTCTACAAGCCGCTGCGCGCCCACGGGGTCAAGCCCATCGTCCTCGTCATCGGCTCGCTCGGCGTCACCCTGATGCTGCAGGGGCTGATCCGCCTCTTCGCCGGCACCAGCGGCCAGAGCCTCTACATGGCCGGGGAGCGCAAGGAGATCTATCGCCTCGCCCTGCCCTTCGAGGGGGTGCGCGCGCCCATCGTGATCACCGAGCCCCAGATCATCCTCTTCGTGCTGACCATCGCCTGCGTGGTAGGCCTGCACCTCTTCCTCAACCGCTCGCGACTGGGCAAGGCGATGCGCGCCATGTCCGACAACCCCGACCTGGCCCGCGCCTCGGGGATCAACACCAACGCCATCGTGGCGGTGACCTGGGTGATCGCCGGGGGCCTGGCGGCCATCGCCGGCACCCTGCTCTCCCTGGACGTCACCTTCAAGCCCGACCTCAGCTTCTTCCTGCTGCTGCCGATCTTCGCCGCGGCCATCGTCGGCGGCGTGGGGCACCCCTGGGGCGCCATCGCCGGCGGCTTCGTGGTGGGCTTCGCCGAGACATTAGCGGTGTTCAACTGGGCGGTGCTGCTGCGACCCATCGCCCACCACTTCCCCGAGTGGCTGGAGCTGCCGCGCAACCTGGCCTTCGTCGGCACCGAGTACAAGATCGTGGTGCCCTTCTTCATCCTGGTGGCCATCCTGGTATGGCGTCCCACCGGCATCTTCAAGGGCAAGGTGATCTGATGAACACTCAAGACAAGCGCCGCGCAGACCTGGTCAACGCCCCGTCGCGCTTCCCCCTGCGCGAGGTGGTGCTGTTTGCCGCCCTGCTGGCGGCCATCCTCGGCGTCTACCTGGCCATGGGTGCCGCCTACAGCACCCGCATGCTGGTGGAGGCCGCCTGCTACGCCATCCTGGCCCTCGGCCTCACCATCCAGTGGGGCTATGCCGGCCAGTTCAACGCCGGCGTCATGGGCTTCGTGGCCCTCGGCGGCTACTGCGCCATGGCCTTCAGCGTGCCGGTGAACCCCGCCTTCTGGGAGAGCGAGCTGCCCGGGGAGCTGGCCCGGGTGCTGCTCTACGCCGTGGCCGCGACCCTGCTGGTCGTTGGCGCCACCCGGCTCGACCGGCTGGGCGTGCCGAAGCGGCTGCGCACGGTGATTGCCGTCGTGCTGGCGGTGGTGCTCTACCTGGTGGTGATCAGCCTGCTGCGCGGGGTCACCGGCGAGATCCAGTCCCGGGCGGGCTTCGTGGGTGGGCTCGGCCTGCCGGCCTGGACCGGCTGGATCGTCGGCGGGGCGCTGGCCGGCGCCGTGGGCTACTTCATCGGCCATATCTGCCTGGGCCTGCGCAGCGACTACCTGGCCATCGCCACCCTGGGCATCGCCGAGATCATCAAGGCCTTCCTCAAGAACTCCGACTGGCTGACCCGCGGCACCGCCACCGTCTCGCCGCTGCCCTGGCCCACCCCGGGGCCGGCGGAGCTGGGCTTCACCCTGGCCCGGGCGGCCTACCTCTCGGTGACGGCGGTGCTGATCGCGATGATCTTCTTCCTGCTGCACCGCGCCTACCACGCCCCCTGGGGCCGCATGGTGCGCGCCATCCGCGACAACGAGGTGGCCGCCTCGGCCATGGGCAAGGACATCAACCGGCGGCGCCTGGAGATCTTCGTGCTGGGCTGCATCCTGATGGGCCTGGGCGGCGGCGTCCTGGCCACCTTCAACAGCCTCTTCGACCCCAACGGCTACCTGCCCCTCAACCACACCTTCCTGGTGCTGGTGATGGTGATCCTGGGTGGGCCCGGCAACAACCTGGGCACCATTTTTGGCGCCGTGGCGGTCTATATCATCTGGATCATGTCGGAGCCGCTGGCGCTGGCGGTGATGAACCTGGCGGTGCACCTGGGCGATCTCTGGTTCGGCTGGGAGCCGCCGCGCAATATCGAGAGCCGTGCCCTGCAGGCCCGGGTCTTCGTGATCGGCCTGCTGATCACCCTGGTGCTGCGCTTCGCGCCTAAAGGACTCTTACCTGAAAAGGTCAGGCACCACGGGTAGGCTTTATCGAAAACTGTCTACGCTCGGCCATACGGCGTTAAAAATCAGCTCAAGGTACTCATTTACAGCTGTAAACTTCGTCCTTTCGCTGATTTTTGCCTTGTCTGGCCTTCGCTCGACGACTTTTCGAAAAAAGCCTTATCAACGTGAAAGGCCCCAGCGGGAAACCGCCGGGGCCTTTCTGGTCAGAGTGCTCGGATCAGCTCAGTGTCAGGCGCTCAGGGCTCGACGAAGCCCTTGCTGACGAAGCGGCCGTCCTCGACCACCATCTCCACCACCACGCCCGGCACGTCGCCGTTCTCGTCGAACTCGTGGCTGCCGGAGGCGCCCTCGTAGTTGATCTCTACCCCCTGAGCGATCAGCTCCACGGCCTTCTCCCACTCGCCGGGCAGGATGATCTCGCCCGGCTCGCTGGCCACGCTGCGCAGCGCCGCGGAGAGCCCCTCGCGCTCGGCGCTGCCGTTCTGCTCGATGGCCAGGGCCACCAGGAAGGCGGCATCGTAGGCCTGGGCGGCGAACACGGCACTGGGGTCGATGCCGGCGGCCTCGGCGGCAGCATTGAAGATCTCGGTACCCGGCAGATCGGGGCTGCCCGGGCGGGTGGCGATCATGCCCTCCAGTACATCGGCGCCCACCGCCTGAACCAGGCTATCGCCCACCATGCCGTCGGCGCCCACATACTGGGTAAACATGCCGCTCTCGTAGGCCTGGCGCAGCACCGTCTGGCCGGAGGTGTCGGCATAGGCCAGCACCACCAGGGTGTCGGCGCCGCTGGCCGAGAGCGAGCCCAGCTCGGAGCGGTAGTCGGCGCGGTTGTCCTCGTGGGCCAGGTTCTCGGCCACGGTGCCGCCGCCGGCCTCGAAGGCCTCGCTGAAGGCCTCCGACAGGCCGCGGCCGTAGTCGTTGTTCACATAGGTGACCGCCACGAAGTCGATGCCACGGTCGAGGACCAGCTTGGCCAGCATCTCGCCCTGGAAGGCATCGGAGGGGACGGTGCGGAACACCAGGTCGTTGTCGTCCAGCTCGCTCACCGCCGGTGCCGTGGAGGCCGGCGAGACCATCACCACGCCGCCGGGAATCGCCGCGTTGTTGGCCGCGGCGATGGTCGCCCCGGTGCAGAGCGCGCCAACGATAGCGGTGACGTTCTCGGTGTTGACCATGCGGTCCGCCGCGTTGGAGGCCGCCGAGGCGTCGGCACAGGTGGTATCACCGCTGGGCATCACCAGGGTCTGCCCCCCGAGGATGCCGCCCTGCTCGTTGACCTGCTGCACCGCCAGGCGAGCCCCTTCGAAGATAGGCGGCGTCAGGCTCTCGATGCCCCCGGTGAAACCGCCGAGGAAACCGACCTTCACCTCGGCCTGGGCCACGCCGGCCAGGCTCAGCGCTGAGGCCGCAATGGCCATCGACAGGATGCTCTTCTTCATGTTGTTGTCCCGTTGGTTGCGAATAATATGCTGGTGACTCCCTCGCTCAATCTGGAACGCCCCGCGGGAAATCTCAAGCCGTCGCTACCAACGCTGGCGGTGCCATCCGTCAACCTCAGAGCGAGGCGGCGCGTGACACCAGCAAACCTATACTGAGACTCTACCCCGCCAGGAGGAGGCGCTCGAACCATGCTGCAGCAGCTGATTACCGTCACAGAACTCAGCGGCAGCCGCCGCGAGATCGGCCTGGCCCACGGCCGTACCCACGCCCTGCTGATCCAGCGTAGCCTGGAGGTCTACGACCGGCTCTTCCACGACTTCGTGGGCATCCGCTGGGTGCGGGCCCGGGCCGAGGCCAAGCGCTTCGGGCGGATGATCGAGCGCGGCTTTCCCGAGATCCTCGAGGAGATGGACGCCATCGCCGAGGGGGCCGGCGTCGAGCCCATCGATATCCTCACCCTCAACTGCCGCAGCGAGATCTCGCTGACCCGGGCCAGCGGCGGCTGCTCCGCCTTTTCCCTGGCCCACGCCGGCACCCAGTGGCTGGCCCAGAACTGGGACTGGCGCACCGACCAGCTGCACAACGTGGTAGCGCTGAGGATAGAAGGCCGGGACGCCGCGCCCCTGGTCAGCGTCGGCGAGGCGGGCATGGTAGCCAAGATCGGCCTCAACGCCCACGGTATCGGCGTCTGCCTCAACGCCATCCGTTCGCAAACCTGCGGCGAGGGGCTGCCGATCCACGTGGCGCTGCGCAAGATCCTCGAGAGCCCCGATATGGAAAGCGCCCTGGCGGTGGCCAGCCGCGACCGGGTCTGCTCCCCCGCCCACTTCCTGGTAGCCAGCGCTTCGGGAGAGGCGGTGGGGCTCGAGGTGCACCCCGGCGAGCCCGGTCGGCTCGGGGCCGAGGGCGGCGTGGTCACCCACACCAACCACCTCTACGCCCCGGACGCCACCGCCCAGGTAGAGGACTTCCCCCGTCCGGATTCGAGGCCGCGACTGGTACGCCTGGACGACCTGCTGCGTCAGGCGCTGCCCGCCAAGGGCCCCGTGGATGAGCACACCCTGTTCGAGATTCTCGCCGACCACCACGGCGAGCCACTCTCGATCTGTCGCCACTTCAATCCCGCCCAGCCCCCGGAGGAGCGCATGGAGACCCTGTTCGGCGTGGTCATGAACCTCACCGAGCGGCGCCTAACCCTGCGCCACGGCAAGCCCTGCGAGACCGAGGAGACGCTGGTGGTGGCCCTCTGAGCCGCCCAGCCTCATAACAGCGGCCACATGCCGCGCCCGATTCGCTATACTGGCCACCGACTTGCTGCAATGCAGCGCAAACAGGACCCAAGACGATGGCCGATTCACCCTTCTCACTTCACGGCAGGGTTGCCCTGGTCACGGGGCTTGCCAACCGCGACAGCATCGCCTTCGGCTGCGCCCAGGCGCTGCAGCAGGCGGGCGCCCGGGTGGTGGTCACCCACATGCCCGGCGCGGAGCGCTTCGTCCACCCCCTGGCCGAGGCGCTCGGCAAGGCCGAACTGATACCCTGCGACGTTCAGGATGATGCCCAGCTCGCCGCGCTGTTCGAGCATATCGCCAGCCGGCATGGGCAGCTCGACGTGATGGTGCACTCCATCGCCTACGCCCCGCTGGAGGATCTGCGCGGTCGCCTGATCGACGCCTCCCGCGACGGCTTCCTGCTGGCCATGGACGTCTCCTGCCACTCCTTCCTGCGCATGGCGCGGCTGGCCGAGCCGCTGATGCCCAGGGGAGGCACCCTGCTCAACATGTCCTACCTCGGCGCCGAGCGGGTGGTGGACAATTACGCCCTGATGGGTCCGGTCAAGGCAGCCCTGGAGTCCATGACCCGCGACCTGGCCGCCGAGCTGGGCCCTCAGGGCATTCGCGTACATGCCGTCTCGCCGGGCCCCATCCGTACCCGGGCCGCTTCCGGCCTCAAGGACTTCGACGCCCTGGCCGACACCAGCGAGGCCCGCGCCCCGCTGCGCCGCCTGGCCACCGTGGAGGACGTGGGCAACGCCGTGGTCTACCTGGCATCCCCCGCCGGCGCCGCCACCACTGGCAGCGTCCACTACGTCGACGGCGGCGACAACATCCGCTATTGAGCGGCGCCTCTCCATGGCGAGCGCGGCCTCAGCCGGAGCGCCGCCGCCAGGCCCCCAGCCGCGGCGGCGTATCCAGCTCTCCCTTCAGATACTGCTCGGTGGTCAGCAGGAAGAGCCGCCGGAACAGGTCGTGAACCGCCTCTTCCCGGCGCAATTGAAACAGCTCCCGCTCCTCCTCGCTCAGACCGGCCGGTTCTCTCGGATACTCCCAGGCCACTCGCACCGAGCCGGTGGTGGCATCGCAGATCTGCAGCGTCGGCTGGGCGCCATTCCTGAGCCCGGTGTTGATGCGATATGTCATGTCGACCTCCCGAATCGAGGCGATAGATGATAACAATTATCATTAGCGAGTGATAAGCTAGGTCGATTCCAGCCCCCTGTCAAACCTGCTCTGGATCAAATCCTGGCAGGATGCCACCGGCGCTCGGCGACCCGACCTTGCCGGGCTGCCGGGACAGGGCTAGATTCACGCTTGCGAATAGTTTTCATTACCAACCAGGAATCCGCCATGAAACCGCTGCTGCTGAGCACCCTCCTCGCCGGCCTGCTGACCACCGCCGTCCAGGCCCATGACCACAGTGACGAGCGCCCCGCCCACTTCAAGGGCAAGGCGTCACCCGACCTGACCACCGCGGTGGCCAACTTCTCCACCTACAACCAGCAGCTGGCCGAGATCCTCGCCGCCGACGAACTCGGTCTGGAGGACCTGGGGGTGATCCACGAGCTCACCTACACCCTGGAGAACGCCCTGGAGACCATCACCGAGCAGGTCGCCGAGATGGCCATAACCCTGGAAGAGGTGCACCAGGGCTCCGAGACCGGGGACTTCGAACGGGTCCAGAGCAACGGCGCCGCCTACCTAGAGGCCGCCCAGATACTGGTTCCCTAGGAGCAAGGGCCCACAAGCGCAACGGGCGGGCCACTCACATGGCCCGCCCGCCTGTTGCACGCTCGTTACCGGCACCTCCGCCACCCCGTCGTGGTTATACCTTCACAGCCATCGGCGGTATCGCAAGGTCGCACGGGGCAGCGCAAGGCGGCCAGTGACAGGCTATGATGGGGGCTGAATTTGCTGCATCGCAGTAACCACCCTCGGAGCCGCCCCCATGGACGCCCCCCAAGACGATAGCTTCATCGAGAACCGCACCTTCGACGAGATTCAGGTAGGCGACGAGGCGCACCTCGAGAAGCGCCTGACCCTGGATGACATCAAGCTGTTCGCCATCATGTCCGGCGACGTCAATCCCTCCCATGTGGACGACGACTTCGCGCGCAGCTCCCGCTTCCAGGAGGTCATCGCCCACGGCATGTGGGGCGGCGCGCTGATCTCCACGGTGCTGGGCACTCAGCTGCCCGGCCCCGGCACCCTCTACCTGGGCCAGACGCTGAACTTCCGGGCCCCGGTCGCCCTGGGCGATGTGCTCAGGGTCAGCGTGCGCGTCAGCGCCAAGGACGACGCCCGCTCGCAGCTGACCCTCGACTGCCGCTGCGAGAACCAGCGGGGCAAGGTGGTGATCGAGGGCGAGGCTCGGGTGCTCGCCCCCACGGAGAAGATCCGCCGACCCCGTGCCGTGCTGCCCAGGGTGCGCCTGGCCGAGCGCGGCCGCCTGCACGAGATCCTCTCCGCCGCGGACCACCCCCCGGCCATTCCCGTGGCCGTGGTGCACCCGGTGGACGATGTCTCCCTGACCGGCGCCGTGGCCGCCGCCCATCACGGCCTGATCATTCCCCTGCTGGTGGGCCCGGCGGCGAAGATCCGCGCCGCAGCGGATGCCGCCCGGCTCGATATCAGCGAGTTCGAGCTGATCGACGTGCCCCACAGCCACGCCGCCGCGGAGCGCGCCGTGGCCCTGGTGCGGGAGGGGCGCGCCGAGGCCCTGATGAAGGGGGCCCTGCACACCGACGAGCTGATGCACGAGGTGCTCAAGCGCGACGGCGGCCTGCGCACCGAGCGCTGCATCAGCCACGTGATGGCCTTCGACGTGCCGACCTACCCGCGCCCGCTGTTCATCACCGACGCCGCCATCAATATCTCCCCCAACCTCGACCAGAAACGCGACATCATCGGCAACGCCATCGAGCTGGCCCACGCCCTGGGCAATCACGACCCCAAGGTGGCCATCCTCTCCGCCGTGGAGACCGTCAATCCGCGGATGCCCTCCACCCTGGATGCCGCCGCCCTGTGCAAGATGGCCGACCGCGGCCAGATCAAGGGCGGCACCCTGGACGGACCGCTGGCCTTCGACAACGCCATCTCGGAGAGCGCCGCGCGCACCAAGGGCATCGACTCTCCGGTGGCGGGCCGCGCGGACATCCTGGTGGCCCCGGACCTGGAATCCGCCAACATGCTGATGAAGCAGCTGACCTACCTGGCCGATGCCACCGGCGCCGGCCTGGTGCTGGGCGCCCGGGTCCCCATCATCCTCACCAGCCGCGCCGACGAAGCCATCACCCGCATGGCCTCCTGCGCTCTGGCCCTGCTGGTGGCCGACCACCAGAAGCGGCAGGGCCTGCCCGAGCAGGGAGCCTGAGATGCGCCATATCCTGACCCTCAACAGCGGCTCTTCCAGCCTCAAGTTCGCCCTCTACCCGCTGGCGGGTGTCGCTTCCCTCGACGCCCTGAAGCCCCGCTATCGCGGCAAGTTCTCGGGGCTCAACGGCGGCACGCCCCGCTTGACGCTCAAGGATGGGGAGGGCACCCTCCTGGACGTCGACATGGGTGAGCTGCCCGCACGGCTTGAGCTGCCGGGCGCCACCGAGCGCCTGCTGGGCTGGCTCGACGACCTTCCCGACCTGGCGCTGGCCGTGGTGGGGCATCGGGTGGTGCACGGCGGCCGCGCCTACCACCGCCCGGTGCGGCTCACACCCGAGATCATCGACGCGCTCAAGGCGTTCGAGTCGCTGGCACCGCTGCACCAGCCCTTCTGCCTGGCGCCGGTGGCGGCACTGGCCGAGCGCTATCCCGAGCTGCCCCAGGTGGCCTGCTTCGACACCGCCTTCCACGCCGACCAGCCCGAAGTCGCCCGCCAGTTCGCCCTGCCCCGGGAGCTGACTCAGCGCGGGCTGATCCGCTACGGCTTCCACGGTCTCTCCTACGACTACATCAACCAGGTGCTGCCGGCCTACCTGGGCGATGCCCCCGGCGAGCGGGTGATCGTCGCCCACCTGGGCAACGGCGCCAGCCTCTGTGCCATCCGCAACGGCCAGAGCGTGGCCTCCACCATGGGCTTCACCGCCATCGAGGGGATGCCCATGGGCACCCGCAGCGGTAGCCTCGACCCCGGCCTGGTGCTGCACCTGATCCAGCAGGAGGGCATGAGCGCCGACGAAGTCACCGAGCTGCTCTACAAGCGCTCCGGCCTGCTCGGCGTTTCCGGCATCAGCGGCGACATGCGCGAGCTGCTCGAAAGCCCCGCGGAAGAGGCACGAGAAGCGGTGGCGCTCTACGCCTACCGCGCCGTGCGCGAGATCGGCAGCCTGGCGGCCGCCCTGGGCGGGCTCGACCAGCTGGTCTTCACCGCCGGCATCGGCGAACGCGCCGGCCCGGTGCGCGAGGCCATCTGCCGGGGCTGCGAGTGGCTGGGCCTCGAGCTTGATCCCGACGCCAACCGCCGCGACGCCAGCCGCATCAGCCGTGCCGAGAGCCGCGTGGGCGCCTGGGTGATCCCCACCGACGAGGAGCGCATGATCGCCTGGTACAGCGCTCGCCTGCTGGACCAGGGCTAGCTTCCCAACGCCTCCTCCACCAGACCGCGCGCCGCATCGCTCATGGGCAGGCCCAGCGCCAGCTCATGGGCCTGCGGCGACATCTTCTTCCAGGTCATCTGCACGATGCGGATCAGGTGATCGTGGTCGATCTGCCGGGCGAAATCGGCGAAGTAGTTCTCCAGGAACACCAGGCAGGCGCAGTCCTCCACCGCCTGGGAGCCCGGCTCGCGCCCGAGCCCCTGCTTGCGGATCATGCGCGATACCGCTTCGGCGTCCTCGTCGTCATAGCCCGCCTCGCGCATCAGCCGCGCGGTGGTCTCCCCGGCGCGCTGCCCCTGGTCGCGCCGCCAGGTCAGGTAGCCCACCCGCCCTTCCGGGTAGTCGCTGCGCGGCACCTGCCAGCGCTGCAGGTGCTGGCCGCGCACCGCCAGGCTCACCAGCTCATCGGGCCGCTCATGCAGCCGCTCCAGCCAGGCGCTCATGCGCCCGGCGTGCCACAGCTCCCGAGGCACGGCCTCACCCGCCACCTCCACGCTCCGCGGATCCTGTGCGTGAAGCGCATCCAGGGCGGCCAGGGTCTTCGCATAGGGGGTCTCGGACATGCCCACTCCTCGTGATCGATAACGGCAGTGACAGCCTATCACCCAAGCGGGGCCGCCAGGGTGATCGTCCGGGGAATCGCGAACAGGGGCCGGACTACTCCAGCGGCGGCACGCACCTCGCCCGCACCAGAGTCGACGGCCGGTAGCGGCGATCTTCTCGCCAGCGGCGCCATACCGAAGGGTCGATGGTCACGCCGAGGGCCGGATTGCCTTGGTGGTCCTGGGCATGACGCCGGTAGTGGCGGCCATCGCCACCCCGATCCCGCAGGGAACGATAGCGTCGGTAGAGCCCCTTCATGAAGTCGCGATAGGAGTCCCTCGGCGCCATGCGATGGGCATCGGCCGGGACTTCCGGCATATGCAGCGACAGCCCGGCCGCCTGCGCCTTCTCGCACATCCACGCATAGCCCAGCGTGGCCAGCGGATCGAACCCGCCATCATCCATCCGGTAGCCGCCGCCCACGTTGGCGTGAGCGCCGATGAACCAGCGCTGCTCCACCTCCTCCTGGCAGGGCTTCTTCGCGCCGCTGGGGTGCGTCCACAGGGCGATATCATAGGCCTTGCGGTGCTCATCCAGCGCCATCGCCTGATAGGCCCGCCGCACGATGGATGACAGCTCGGTATCGTGCCAGGCATAGCGACCATGCTCCGAGAAGCTGGTGCCGGGAATCCCCAGGGCGCCCACGGTGTCCCAGACCCCGAGGCAGTGGATCTCGATCTCGCGGCTGTAGCGTTCACGGAACCGATGGCAGACCGCATCCTTTGGCGTCACTTTCCCGTTGCGGTAGAGCTGTTCCGCTTCCTTGACGAGCCTCGGCGTGGCAACTCTCAGCAGCCCGCACTTGCGGATCATGCCCACCAGGCTGCGAGCCGTGTAGGCGCCCCGGCTGAAGCCGAAGACGAAGACCTGAGTGTTTGCGCAGTAGTGCCGAACCAGCCAGTCATAGCCACTCTGCAGGTTGCGGCTCAGCCCCAGCCCAAAGGCGCCACCCGCCAGGCGCTCCCACTGCCGCGTGCCGACACCGGGCTCGTAATAGAAGCGCTGGCGAACCCCCTGCCCATCGTAGTCATGGATATCCCGCGCCAGCCGGTAGACGTTGGTACGATCCTGGGGGTCGTTCCAGGTGCCATCGAACAGCAGAGCCAGGCGCTGAGTGGGTTGAGACATGAGACGACTCCCCTTTGCCGAGGTGCTTGCGCGGCTCCGAACGCGCCGCCCCGCCTCAGGGTCGAGGCATGGCTTAAAGATAGGAAAGGCCGCGGCACCACGCCATGGGGAGGCGGCATCTCCCGCCGGTTGCGTATCCTCAGAGGGAGAACCGGCAAGGAGTCACGCATGAAATATATCTTCGAGGTGCATATCCGCGACGGCTACACCGCCGAGGACTACGCCGAGGCCTGGGTGCGCGCCAGCGAGATCATCCAGCGGGCGCCGGGGGCTCGCGGCACCGAGCTGCATCGCAAGATCGACGACCCCAGCACACTGATCGCTATCGCCCACTGGGACAGCAAGGCCAGCCGCGACGCCATGGAGGCCGAGCCCGACCCGACGGTGAAGGCGATCATCAGAAGCGCCGCCCCCTGCTGCGAGATCCGCCTGATCGGCGAGTTCGAGGAGCCGGAGTGGGTGGTGATGCCGCCCTCGGACACGCCCGAATAGCTCTACGCGCCACCGGGGCAGGCAGGGATGCCCGCCACAGGGGTGGGCATCGCAGACTCGGCGTCAGGGCCTCCCGGGATCGGGGCCGTCGGGGAAGCGCGGCGGATAGGCGCTCATGTAGGCGTGGCAGACGCGCAGCACCCGCGCATCGTCATGCTTGCCGCCAGCCAGCTGGAAACCGACCGGCAGGCCGTCATCGGTAAAGCCGCAGGGCACCGAGGCGGCCGGCTGCTGGCTTAGGTTGAAGGGGTAGGAGAAGCTCGCCCACTCCTCCCAGTCGCGCATGCCGCTGCCGGGAGGCACATTGTGATGGAGCGCGAAGGGCGGAATCGTCACCGAGGGCGTCATCAGCAGATGGTAGCGCTGGTTGAAGTGCTCGAGCCGCTCGGTCAGCCGGGCCCGTTCGGTCAGGGCACGAAACAGGTCAACGGCGCGCCACTCGTCGGCGCGGTGCGCATCCGCCACCAGCCCCGGGTCGAGACGCTCGCGCTGCTCCTCATCGAGCCCCTCCCAGACCACCAGCGACGCGGTGAACCAGAGCTTCTTGAAGGTCTCCAGCGGAGAGGCGATATCGGGGTCGACCTCCTCCACCTCGGCACCCAGCAGCCTGAGCCGATTGGCCGCCTCGCGCACCCGCTCGGCGACCTGGGGGTCGACCCGGGCATAGCCCAGATCCGGCGAGTAGGCGATGCGCAGGCCGCGCAGCCCCTGATGCAGCTCCATCCCCCAGTCCTCGGGCTGGCCGCGCACCGCATAGGGATCGTGAAAGTCGTAGCGCCCGATCACGTTGAGCATGCGGACGGCATCGGTCACCGAGCGGGTCAGGGGGCCGAGGTGCGACAGGGTCGGCTCCGTGCTCGGCGGCCACTGCGGCGTCCAGCCGAAGGTGGGCTTGAAGCCGAACACGCCGGTAAAGGATGCCGGGATCCGGATAGAGCCTCCCGAGTCCCCTCCCTGGTGCAGCACCCCCATGTTGAGCGCCGCCGCCACCGCGGCCCCACCGGAGGAGCCACCGGGAGTCAGGCGCGTGTTCCAGGGGTTGGCCGTGGCGCCGAAGACCCGGTTGTCGGTCACCGCCTTCCAGCCGAATTCGGGGGTATTGGTCTTGCCCAGGATAACCGCACCCGCCTCGCGCAGCAGTCGGGCCGGCGGCGCGTCCCGTTCGCTCGGTGTGTCGGGCGCCGTCAGGGAGCCCTGGCTGGTCGGCATCCCGGCCACCTCCGTCAGGTCCTTGATCGAGACCGGCACGCCGTCAATGGGACTGAGCGGCTGCCCCTGCTGCCAGCGCCGAGTCGCGTCGCGGGCCGCCGCCTCGGCCCCCTCCCGATCCAGGTACACGTAGGCATTGACCGCCGCATTGAAACGGTCGATGCGTTCGAAGGCCGCCCGGGTCGCCTCGAGGGGCGACGCCGCGCCGGACTCGAAAAGCGCAGCCAGCTGGCGGGCATCCATCAGCCCAAGGTCGGTATCGCTCACATGCTCCTCCCTGCACCGCTGAGTGGGACATCAGGTCCCACGAAGACAATTCAACTTAAGCGACAAGGGTAGCGCGGTGCAAAAGCTGTCTCGACCGACCACAAAAAACCCCGCGGGGTGCGGGGGTGAAGGACGCGGTCCGGCCGGACATGCCGAGGGGATGGGGGAACACTGGCCGGCCGCGCCGGGGAACACCATAGAGAAGGCTTGATGCCCTGGGCTTACCAGTCGCTCTGCTCCTGGTCGTCGGACATCTCCCACTCGCCCTGGTCATCGGGCTGAGCGGCGCCCTCGCCGCTGGGCATCGGCTCGGTGCCGCTGCCGAAGCCGGGCTCTTCCGCCGGGGTGCCCGGCTCGGCCGGGGCGCC
>WPCI01301289.1_pt1 | contig 26645 bp, 17 predicted proteins | sample 5399871 | NCBI WGS metagenome assembly WPCI01 (sample SAMN12869469, study PRJNA574797) | sludge metagenome | isolation source: wastewater treatment of pH7 | place: China:Beijing | collected 2019-05-20 | reverse complement strand
AAAAAAAAGAACTGCACCGTTGGTTGCGGTACAGCTCTTAAAAAGGGGGCATCAATTAAAATTAAGGTAAAGTAATCACATCTTCTGTTTCTTTATCGAAGAAATGTCCTTTATTGATATTGAAAGCAAGGTCAATCATCTCGCCTGGTTTGTGGAAATCACGTGCATCGACTTTTGAAATAAATTCAGTTGAGCCAGTTTTTGTGTAAAGCATTGTTTCTGCACCTAGTAATTCTGAAACCACAACTTCAGAATGAACGACTGCTTCTGGTGAAGCATCTAAAGCAATTTGTTCGCTATGGATGTCTTCAGGACGAATACCGAAGATGACTTCTTTGCCGTTGTAGCCTTTTTCTACTAAGATTTTATTTTTTCCTTCTGGAATGCGAAGTCTTAATCCGTGACCATCAGTAATCACACCGTCATTTAGCGTTACATTGAAGAAGTTCATTGCAGGTGAACCAATAAATCCAGCAACGAAAACATTCACTGGTGTGTCATAAACTTCTTTTGGTGAACCAATTTGTTGAATAAATCCGTCTTTCATAATAACGATTCGATCTGCCATTGTCATCGCTTCTGTTTGGTCATGGGTAACGTAGATTGTTGTTGTTTCTAAACGTTGGTGTAATTTAGCAATTTCTGCACGCATTGCTACACGTAATTTAGCATCTAAGTTTGATAAAGGTTCATCCATCAAGAAGACTTTGGCATCACGAACGATTGCACGACCTAAAGCAACACGTTGACGTTGTCCACCAGATAATGCAGCTGGTTTACGAGATAGGTATTCGGTTAGACCTAAAATTTCTGCCGCATTTTCAACCCGATTTTTGATTTCAGCTTTGTCATATTTTCTCAATTTCAAACCAAATGCCATATTATCAAAAACAGTCATATGAGGATAAAGAGCGTAGTTTTGGAAAACCATTGCGATATCACGATCTTTTGGAGCTACATCATTCATGACTTTTTCGCCAATTTTTAATTCGCCTTCCGTAATATCTTCTAAACCAGCAATCATACGTAAAGTAGTTGATTTCCCACATCCAGATGGTCCAACAAAAACAATAAATTCACGATCTTGAATATTTAGATTAAAATCAGTAACTGAATAATTTTCTGCATTATCGTATTTTTTATAAACATGTGTCAACGCCATTTCTACCATAGTAAATTCCACACTTTCTATAAGTTTTATTTGACTAAAGTATAAATGAAAGCGCTAACCTGTAACAACGGCAGAATGAACAAGAATTTGTCTGTTTTTTGGTCAGAGTGACGAAGAAGCAAAGAAAATCAAAAAAATGGTAACAAAAAATTTAAACGGTTTCCTAAGTTTGTTACACTAAAGAAAAGAAAGGAAGTGTGACTGATGAAAATTGCTTTGATTGCACATGATCGAAAGAAACCATTGATGATTAAATTAGCGACAGCTTATCAAACGATTTTAGCGAAACACGAGCTTTATGCAACTGGGACGACAGGTTTACGAATTCAAGAGGCAACTAATTTGCCAGTTCATCGTTTTAAATCAGGTCCGTTGGGAGGCGACCAACAAATTGGGGCAATGATCTCGGAAGACGAAATTGATTTAGTCATTTTCTTGAGAGATCCACTGGCCGCGCAGCCACACGAACCAGACGTAACAGCGTTGATTCGTTTATCAGATGTATACGAGATTCCTTTGGCCACCAATATTGGCACAGCTGAAGTTTTACTGCGTGGATTAGCAGCAGGATATTTAGATTTTCGGACGGTCGTTCATGAAATGGAAAAAGAAGCGATTTCAACGGAACATGAATGAATTTTCGGTATTTTATCCAATAATATGAATAAATACTAATGGAAGTTGTTGAATAGCGAACATAAAAGACGGAAATCATAGTAACATTCAGTTTTCCTGTTTGCTAGTCAATGATAATTATGTTATATTTTGTGAGGGAATTGTTTCCCAAAATAAAATCAGAGTAGGAAATAAAGCGTTAAGTGCTGGGAGGATGGGATGTTGCCACCTGGACGAAGGATAAGGGAACTTATTCGCGGTTTTATTTTCGCATTCGCTGCATATTATTGTGTAGCAGCTCTTAAAGGAGATGCTAAAATGAAAAAAAATCGATTAGACGCACGGATGATAGCGATCATGGGGCTGTTGATTGCCTTAATGGTTACTTTATCACGACTAATATCTATCGAAACACCTTTTATCAAACTCAGTGTAACATTTATTCCACAGGTCATCATGGGGATTTTATTTGGTCCTTTTTGGTCTGGTATTGGATCAGTGTTAGCTGACCTTGTCGGAATGGCATTATTTTCAAAATCAGCATTCTTTATTGGGTTTACCTTGAATGCTTTTATCGAAGGTGCGATTTACGGCTTCTTTTTCTATAGAAAAGAAATTACTTGGAAAAATGCTATCTTAGCAACACTGAGTGTCACGTTGATTATCAATTTGATTTTGACGCCACTTTGGCTAGCTTTGATGTATCATGTCCCACTGTTTAGTTGGGTCGTTTGGGCACCACGATTGTTGAAAACAGTTATTTGGATCCCACTTCAATCAATTGCAATTTACTATGTTGGACGAAGTATTCCTTATAAAAAGATTTTGCAAAGTCTAACAGTTCGCACGAAATAAAAATAAAAAAACAGGCAATCTTCCCATCCCAGAAGATTGCCTGTTTTTTTATTGATGTGTAAATTGTGCTTGATAAAGCTGACTGTAGTAACCAGCTTTTTTTAATAATTCATCATGTGTACCCATTTCAACGATTTCACCATGATCCATGACCAGAATTTGGTCCGCATTTTTAATAGTGGAAAGTCGGTGCGCAATTACAAAGCTGGTTTTCCCTTCCATCATTGTCAAGAAGGCTTGTTGGATTTTCTTTTCGGTTAGCGTATCAACAGAACTAGTTGCTTCATCTAAAATCAGCATGGGCGGGTTACTAATCATCGTTCGTGCAATCGTTAATAGTTGTCGCTGACCATCGGAAATTTTTAGTCCTTGACCACCGATTTTGGTTGAAAGTTTTTCTGGTAGTCGCTCGACAAATTCATACATATAGGCAGCTTTTAATGCTTCATTGATTTCCTCATCACTAGCACTCGGATTGCCATAGCGAAGGTTCGCACGTAAGGAACTGTCAAATAGCCAAGTGTCTTGTAAAACCATACCAAAGCTTTTGCGCAAAGTCGTTCGTTTGATGTCACGGAGATTGTGACCATCAATCAGAATCCTTCCGCTAGTGGTATCATAAAATCGCATTAAAAGATTGACCAGCGTTGATTTCCCGGCACCTGTTTTTCCGACGATTGCAATTGTTTGCCCAGGTTTTGCTTTGAAATTAAAGTCTTCAATCAAACGCTGATTTGGATCATATGAAAACGAAACGTGTTCAAAAACGACTTCTCCTTTGATTGTGTTGGGATCCAAAGCAAACGCATTAGGGGCGTCAGGTGTCTCTTCGGGCTGATCAATCAACTCGAACGCTCGATCCAATCCAGCAAAGGCCGTTTGAATTTGCGTAGTGATTCCAGATAATTCGATAAAAGGCTTAGAAAATTGACTCGAATAGATGGTAAAACTGGAAATAACACCAACGGTAATTGCTGACCCGCTTCGTAAAGCAAGCAAGCCGCCAACTAAACCAATTGACAGATAAGCTAAATGATCGACAAAACGGGAAGAAGGATTTGTCAAAGAAGAAGAAAATTGAGCACGCTGTCCCTTGACGTAAAGTTCTTGATTCAATGTTTCAAATGCCTGTTGACTAGCTGTTTCTTGTTGAAAAGCTTTTACGATTTTTTGATTTCCAATACGTTCAGTCACAAATCCGGAAATGTCACCAATAATTTTTTGCTGTTGATTAAAGTCGTTTTGGGAAGAACGTGCGACCAGAAAACTGACTAAAAAGATAATCGGGGTGGCACATAAAACGACAACTGTTAGCAACGGACTCAAATGAATCATAAAGATAAAAGATAAAATGATGATCGCAACGCCAGAAAATAATTGATTGAAGGCTGCTGCAATGGCGATAGAAATGTTATCCATATCATTGGTAAAACGACTGACGATATTTCCGTGTGCTGTTTGGTCATAATAGCGAAGAGGCAAACGGTTCAATCGTTCAAAAGCATCTTTTCTCAGCGCCGCTACCGAGAGATAAGCAAGCCGGTTACTTAAGACTTGAATCAACCACTGACTAAGAACATTGACGAGTACTACACCACCAAAGAGTAACAATAAATGAAAGAGTTCTTGAAATTGAACCCGTCCGATACCAATCATCAGATCAATACTTTGGCCAATTTGTAACGTCATGACGACGGTCGCGATACCGTTCAGCAAACCAAAGAAAATCGCTAAAGTAATTTCTTTAGGATAAGCCATCAGGTAGGGGATAAATCGTTTGAATAACTGCATTGAGAATTTTTTTTGTTTCATTCTATTCCTCCTCCTGCGATGCCACGATTTCTTGGTATTCTTTTGATGTACGCAACAGTTCAGCATTTGTTCCTTGAGCGACAATCCGTCCTTGATCCATGACTAAAATAGTTTCTGCTTCTTGGATTGAACGAACTCGTTGAGAAATAATCAGTACGGTACAATCAAGGGAAGTTTTCAAAGCTTTGCGTAAATTCAAATCTGTTTGATAGTCAAGTGCACTTAATGAATCGTCAAGAATTAGTAACGCTGGTTTTGCAATCAAAGCACGTGCGATGGTCAAACGTTGTTTTTGACCACCAGAAAAGTTTTTCCCGTTTTCCATAACTTTGGTGTCCAAACCATCAGGAAGTTGACGAACAAAATCGTCAGCTTGTGCAATTGTTAAAGCTTCCCAACATTCTTCATCTGTGGCATTCGTTTTGCCCCAATGCAAGTTGTCTCGGATGGAGCCAGTGAAAAGCACAGCTGTTTGAGGAACCATGGCAATTTGCGCTCGCAATTTTTCCATTTCCCATTGTCGGACATCTAGCTCGTCAACGAGAACCTCACCATTACTTACATCGTAGAAACGAGGAATGAGCTGAGTCAGAGTTGTTTTACCACTACCAGTGGGTCCAATGATGCCGACAATCGCATTTTTTCTCACTTGAAAATTGATGTTTTCCAAAGACAAACCAGAAGCTGGTGTATAGCGGAAATCAACATGCTTAAATTCAAGGATTATCTGACTGTCAAGCGCAGGTGTGCTTGCGTCTGGCATTTCTTGGATTGAATTTTCCATGGTCAAGACTTCTTTGACACGTTTTCCTGAAGCTTCAGCACGGGTAAAAATCACGACTAAATTAGAAACAACAATCAAAGCTAACAACATTTGGTTCATATAATTGATTAACGCTAACACTTGTCCTTGCTGTAGTCCGCCAATATTGACTTTGATTCCACCAACTGTCAACAGGCAAATAATGCCTACATTCATGATTAATGTTGTGGCAGGGGTCAAAAGTGCAGAAATATTTGAAACGAGCAAATAATTTTTTGCCAGATCATCGGTACTTTCGTCAAAGGTTTTAACCTCTGTCTTTGTTCGACCAAAGGCGCGAATGACACGAACGCCACTAAGATTCTGACTAACGATTTCGTTTAAGTGATCTAATTTTTCTTGTACTTTTTGGTAAAGAGGAATTGTTTTTTTAATAATGAAATACAAGATTACCGCAAAAATGGGTAAAAAGAGTAAAAAGAACAAGCCAATTTGCCAATCAATGATAAAGGCCATCACGACAGAACCAATGCTTAAAAATGGCGCGCGGATCAATAGCCGGATAACCATCGCTAAAGCTAGTTGCAATTGATTGATATCATTGGTCATTCGGGTAATCAAGGTATCTGTTCCAAAATGATTTAGCTCGCTGTGGGAAAGTGTATTGATTTTTTTCATGAGTTGGTTACGTAACTCCGTACCGAAACCTTGCGAAGCAACTGAGGAATAGTATTGACAAATAATAGCACAAATCAGTCCGATAATTGACATGACAACCATCCAAATACCCATTTGAATGACTACACCTGTATCATTTTTTCTAAGTCCGTTATCAATCAACGAAGCCATCAATAAAGGGAGAATTAATTCAAAAACTGCTTCAAGAAATTTGAAAAAGGGTCCCAAAATGATTTGCTTACGATAGTCTTTTGCATAACGCAATAATTGAATCATATGATTCCTCCTAAGTAGTAAAATTTTCTATATTTATAGTAGAAAGAAAAACGATAAGTACATTACACATTGTAGCTTATGAAATTTGGAATGAAAAGCCAGCAAGCTCTTTCATTAGAGTTTCTTTTCATTTTTCCAGCTTATTGATACAATAAAAAGAAAAAGGAGGCACTTATGACCGAATTTATCCGTGTAGTATTGCTATTTTTTATTTATTCATTTGTCGGTTGGTTATGGGAAACAGTTTACTGTTCCATTAAAGCCAAACATTTCGTGTATCGAGGATTCTTAGTTGGTCCAATTACGCCAATCTATGGTTTTGGGATTTTAGGGGTATTGTATTTTATTGAACCATTCCAATCGAACCTTGTTTTACTGTATGTTTTATCAACTGCTCTGGTCACGATTTTGGAGTACCTGACTAGCTTTGGCTTAGAAAAATTATTTCATGCCACTTGGTGGGATTACCATGATGTTCCATTGAATATCAATGGAAGAGTTGCTTTACCAGTTTCACTTTTCTGGGGTGTGGGCTGTGTCTTGATCGTGAAAGTAATCCATCCGCATATTTTGATTTTGGAACGATTTTTGGCGGAACACTTTAGTTTTTACTTGCCAGTTCTTTTGATTGGGCTAATTATGATGGATCTTGGTTACACATTAGCGAATTTACAAAGTTTCCAAAAAGCAGTCACAGATTTACAGAAAGCAATTAATGAACAAAAAGCAAACTTGCAAGAAGTCTTTGAAAAAACCAAAGACGAATGGGAAGAACGACAAAAAACTTCTGGCACAGTTTTTGGCAAGGGAATTGTCTCAAAACCAGAGAAAAAAGCTGCTGGTGATTGGTTACAAGCATTTAAAGAATCGACGAAAACCAATGATTATTTGCCACGTTTGAATTATACGCAACGACGCTTCTTAAAGAATTTCCCACAATTGTCATTGAAAGAAGGAAAAGATGTCAATGAAATTCGCCAATTAGTAAAAGAATTGCGCAAAAAAAAATAACTAGCAAATTTGCTCAAAAATAAAGCAATTGAACGAAAAAAAGTTCAATTGCTTTTTTATTTTAGCTAACAGTTAATCGAAAATGGATGTGAACGAATTATATTTGTAATAAATTGTAATATTTCTGACATATGAATTGTAATAATCATTTGTATAATGTAAGAGTTGGTATTTTAGGAGAAAGGTGTTGGAGTTCGTGAAGGCAAAAAAAGCCTTAGTTATGCTTGCTGTCTTATTGTCAGCAAATTTAGCACTACCCTTAGTGACTCAAGCAGAATCTCTTGATTCTTTAAATGAAAAAGAACAAGTTGCAAAACGTCAGGGTGAAGAAATCAGTGTCGAAGTACAAGTGGCATTGAATGATGTTAATGAAAAGTATCAAGAAGTTGAAAAAATAAAACAAGAGATTGTTCAAAACAAAAAAACGATTGATCAATCAAAACAAGAAATCAAGGAGACCGAAGCAACGATTGAGAAACGCAAAGAAGCCGTTGCACAACGACTAAAAGATGTTCAAATCAATGGTTCAAACGAGCGAAATTTACAAGCACTTTTAGACGCTGAAACTGTGGCCGAATTTATCAATCGTGCATACGCTGTTCGTGTTCTTCATCAAGCAGAAAAAGATAAAATTGCTAGCTTAGATAATCAAAGACAAAAGTTAGTTGATCTCAATCAAAAATTAGAGGATACACAAACTTCATTAAAGGATAATCAAGTTTCCCTAGAAGTCGAAGCGGACTCTTTGAATGAAAAAGTTGATTCTTTAAAACAAAAACTAACAGATAATCAAGTGACGCTTAGCGAAATTGCTAAGAATAAAGAAGCTGAAAAAACGCGAATTGCTACAGAAAACGCGAAAAAAGAGGCTGCTGAAAAACAAGCAAAAGAAGAAGCACAAAAACAGGCTGAAAAAGCAAAAGAAGAAGCAAAAGAAGAAGCACAACAAGCAAAAGAAGAAGCCCAAAAATTGGCAGCAGAAAACGCAGAGAAGGAAACTGAGCCAGCCAAAGAAGAGTCAAACGAAAAGCCAAAAGAAGACACATCAAAAGAGGAAGTACCAACGTCAGGTGCTACTCGCATGATGGAATCTACGGCATATTCTTATTCAGAACCCGGTTCAGGACATATCACTGCAAGTGGGTTAGATTTGTATGACAATCCACAAGCAATTGCCGTTGATCCAAGCGTGATTCCACTGAATTCAATCGTAAATGTTGAAGGCTATGGTGTAGCAATTGCCGCTGATACAGGTGGAGCAATCAAAGGAAATATTATTGATGTTCACTTTACAACGGTTGAGAAATGCGTTGCTTGGGGACGTCGTCAAGTAAAAGTAACCGTCATGAGTTAAAACTTTTCATAAATAAAAAAGAGGCTGAGACAAAGCGCATGCGCGTTTTGCCTCAGCCTTTCTTTTTATTGTGCTAAATTAGTCAAGCGATTTCCTTGTTTGACGTTTACATCAATTACATTGTAAAACGCATTTGGTGTGTCATCAATATCCCAAACGGCTAAAACCACGTGGTAGCCTAGATGATCTGTAGGAATTGTTACCTCATGAGTTTTATCTGTTGAAGCAACATCACCATCGTGATCGATTGTATCAATTAATTGTAATTCATCGCGAGTTAATGGTTTGTTTTGATCCCAACCATTTTTCGTAATATAGTAATGCCATTTTGTTGTTGCATGGTCGGCAGTAAATGTCCAAGAAAAATTATTTTTACCGGTGAATACTGTATGTTTGGTCCAACGATCAGCTGTTTGTTTGTCTAAAGTATAATCACCCAATACACCATCAGCTGAAGCAATGTGCCCATCAGCAGGTCCAGCTTGTGGGAACCCTTTTTTTCCTTCCAGTGATTGTGGGTCATCAATTACAGCACCATATTTATCATGCGCGGCACTCCAACCTAGCTGATTTTTGTCTAAAAAGCCTTGATAACCACGACTGGCTGGTTCTTTGACATACCCATGTGCATCAACAGAAACAGTTGTTAATGCAGTCAACCCAGTTGCAACTAAAACGAAACTTAACCCTAGCAGTGTACTCTTTTTCATCTTGAAACCCTCCAAAATAAATAATCTGTTTGAAATAAAACTCAGTTATTTCAACAACAAGTAGTATAAAATGGAACAGTTTTGAAAAATTATTTTGTATGTTATTGCAACAAAAATTATTTAATCAACTATAAGTTGTCTTCAATCGAATGATGAAGTCCGTCATTGCTGTTAGACCTAACCAATCAAAAAAATGAATTCCTTGATCGATTTCGGCAATTGCGCTTTGATCGCCTTGAGCTAAACGATCCAAGGCAGAAAAAATTTTATAATAAGCTATATTTAAGCTATTTGTATGTAATTCTGCTAGTTTTTTTAGTTCAGTAAGAAAAAGAGTTCTTAAAGTAGCTGATGAACGAGTAAAAGACAGTCTGACGCCATTTAAAATAAAATTGGCTAATAAGTTTTGCTGGACAGTTGTATCTTGATAAATCCCCATTTTAGTGACGCTATGATAGAAGGAACGTACGATATAATCTGTTTTAAAAATAAAAAGACATCTTGAAAAGATTGAAAGCTCAAAACGCCCCCAGGTATCAATATGTTCTAAATAGTTCATAATCAGTTGTATTTCTTTTTTCACCTCAGGAGTGGTTGCTTTGTTTTCCAAATGATTAAGGATGATTTTTCGTTGGGCGTAAAGTAAACGGTAAAAAATATTTCCGGTTTTTTCATATTCTTTTAGTAATTCGTCTTCTTGTGCAGAAGTGAGTCCAGGAGTCGTAAGAAAATAATTGGTTAATTTTTGCTTTGGCGACAGCGAACCCTCGTTTAGTAAAAATTCGTATTCCTCTAAGGTCACATTCATTTTTTCTAAATAATTAATCAAAAGCTCAAAACTGATTTTTGTTCCACGAGATTCGAAAGCAGCGAGTGTTCCTCGTTGGGAAATTCCCATGGTCAACTGCTCCTGAGTAAAGCCACGTTCTTTCCTTAACTTCCGGATCAAAAAAGCATGTTCTGGCATCTTTAACACTCCTTTTGTTATTTTATTTCTAGTTTAAGATAACACACTCCAATTCGAATGAAGAAAGTCTTCTTTTGTGCTGCCTTTTTATTAAAAAGTGTGAACACCCTTTTGTTTTAAGGATATTTTGTTGCAATAGCGTACAAAAAAATCTTTTTTACAGGAGGCTGTTTATAATTGAGAAGGCTTTTAAAATAAAATAAGTGTTGGAGGGTAAAGAATGCAAAAAAAATTATTGTTATTTTCAATTAGTGTCATGGGAGGATTACTTGGCTGTGCTAATGGTGTTGCTGCGGATACCGCAGATGAAATGCCAAGTATTGCGAACAAGCAAATTTCAGTTGGTTATTATCATAACTGGCCTGGAGAAATGGGGGCAGGTTATGTGGGCGGAGCCCCCGCTGATATCCAATTAGAACAAATCAATCCTTTTTACAATGTCATTTCGGTTGCGTTTATGAAGGGTGAGGGAATTCCAACTTTCAAACCGTATAATATGAGTGATCAAGCATTCCGAAACCAAGTGGCAACCTTAAATGCACAAGATCGTGCGGTTCTTTTATCATTAGGTGGCGCAGATTCACATATTGAACTTTCAACTGGACAAGAACAAGCTTTTGCAAATGAAATTATTCGCTTGGTCGATACTTATGGCTTTGATGGATTAGATATTGATTTGGAACAAACGGCTGTAGCGGCAGGTGATAATGCGAAAGTAATCCCAGCAGCGTTAAAAATTGTGCGCAACCATTATGAACAACAAAATAAACACTTTATTATTTCAATGGCTCCAGAATTCCCATACTTAAGAACAGCAGGGAAATATGTCCCTTACATTACTGCCTTGGAAAACGATTATGACTTTATTGCTCCACAGCTTTATAATCAAGCAGGAGATGGTATTAGCGTTGGCTCAGAGTGGATTGCTCAAAACAATGATAGCAAAAAGTTTGAATTTTTATATGGAATCTCAGATGCATTTGATAAAGGAAATAATGGCTTCATTCATATCCCAGCCAATAAATTAGCTTTAGGACTTCCAGCAAACCAAGATGCAGCAGCAAATGGTTATGTCAAAGATCCGAATGTTGTCTATCAAGTATTTGAAACACTAGCGGCGAAAGGGACGCCTTTAAAAGGAATCATGACTTGGAGTGTTAACTGGGACGAAGGAAAAAATTCAGCAGGAATTGGTTACAATGAATCATTTGCACATGCGTATCAAGGATTATTTGAAGAACAGGTACCTGATACAGAGAAACCATCTGTTCCAACCAATTTAACAGCATCTGCGACCTCAAACAGTGTTTCATTATCTTGGAAAGCGTCTACTGATAATGTCAAAGTAGATCATTACACTATTTATGAAAACAATCAGTTAGTTGGCACAAGTAAAACAACAAATTTTGTGCACACTGGTTTATCAGCAGCAACAAACTATAGCTATACAGTCGTAGCAGTAGATACGTCAAATAACCAATCTGCGCACTCAACTAAGCTAGATGTGATTACAAAAGAGGCATCCGAGTTAAACAAGCCATCTGCACCAACAAATGTAGAAATTAGCAAAGCTACAGCAAATAGTTTAACTTTAGCATGGGACAACAATGCACCAGAAGAAGAAGTAACCACCTATGAGATTTATCGTGAAAATAAAAAAGTGGCAACGACAACTGATAATCAATTCACGGATCAAAATCTAACACCAGAAACAACGTATATGTATCAGATCAAAGCGGTAAATCGAGTTGGTCTATCTGATTTTAGTCAGCAAGTGACAGGAACGACAACATCTGACAGTGGTCAAGTAGGTGAATGGAAAGTTGGCGTGACTTATCATATTGGGGATATTGTGACTCATCAAGGACATCAATATAAATGTTTACAAGAACATACTTCGATTTCCGTTTGGAGCCCAGACCAAGCACCAGCTTTATGGGAAAAGTTAAAAAAATAAATTTGAATCAGTCAATGAAGCAAACATCTAACTACTGAGAAAAAAGGCGTGAGGTCTTTTGATTCGTGGTTAGATGTTTGTTTTTTTAAATAATATCAATTAAGTTGCTTTTTACGAAGTTGAAAGATATTGTTTTTTTGTTTAGTCATTAAAAATACAACATAGTTGCATATTGATGGTTTTATCAACTGATAAATAACGGTAATTAAAAAGCGGAAATTTACAAATAAGACTATAATATTAAATTGTTATTACGTAAGTATTTCTCGAGTATTACACATAACGAATCACCTTTAAATTCTTTATGTTATTCTGTATAATTAAATCAAATATTGCCTTTTTATAGACTGAAAATTGATTTTTTGTCGATTAGTTTGTGTGCATTTTGTGTATAAACTAGGGTAGAAAATGTTGATTAGGTGACAAAATTGTTAGGTTGGGAAGGAGTAGTTCAGTGATGAATATATTGAAAAATGGATATATGACCGCTGCAATGCTTTGGCCTAAGAGAAAATTGACCTCGACGATTGTGTACATTATGAGTTTTTCGTTTAATGAAGGCGACTTGATTAAGCAGCTTCACTTGAACTATCCAGGAAAGGTGACTGTTTTTTTTGTAGACAAGTGCCGCGAGTATGCGGAAAAGTTAAAGAGTGAAGGGATCGATGTTCGCCCATTTACACCCAAAAGTCTTTTTTTAGGAAGAAATCTCACGTTATTAAAACAAGCAAAAGTAATTATTGTTGATAACTACTTTCCTGAGTTAGCCGTGATGACGCCAAATCAAGTAGTCATTCAAGTCTGGCATGCTGATGGTGCAATCAAAAAATTTGGCTGGGATGATCCACAGACGAAACAACGTAGTCGGCAAGACAAAAAAAGATTTCAAAAAGTTTATGACTCCTTCAATTATGTAGTAGTCAATTCGGATAAGATGGCAGAGGTTTTTCAAAAAAGCTACAGTTTAAATCAAAAAGTGATTCAAAAGTTCGGTTCTTTGAGATTAGAAACAGCTCAAAAAGTAGCAGGATCAGTTGAACAAACAAAAAAATTTATTTTATATGCACCAACGTATCGTCCAGAAAAAAAAGATATGGAGCAAATTCTTAGTCAAGTATTAGCTACATTTTCTAAACTACCTGAGGAACAATTTTATGTACATCTGCATCCGACAATTCAGCAAGAAAATTGGGTATTACCTAAAAATGTACATTGGTGGAACCAAAACATTATGAAAAGTTATCCAAATGTCAAACTATTGATTACGGACTACTCGGCAAGTACTTTTGAGTATCTTACTATACAGGAACAGTCAAAAATTATTTTTTTCTGTCCTGATTTTGATAAATATAAAAAAAATCCAGGAATTCAAAATGATTTTCTTGAGTGGGCACCTGGACCAGTCGTGAAGAATCAGGAATTGTTGGGGCAAATAATTCAGACCTATTCATATGAAGCAAATGAACAAGGGGTAAAACAAGCAAAACTGTTATGGAATCAGTATGAAAATGGCAAAACTGTTGGAAAGATAATGGCGTTAGTGAAAAAGGAACTGGGTGAGATTGGTGGAAAAGAAGAGTAGGACAGAATACATAAGTGGAGTCCCTGTTGATAATTTGACCTATCAAACAATTGTGGAGGACATCCCCAAATATCTAGCTGCAAACAAAAAAATGTTAATCACAAGTGTTAATCCTCAAATTACATTGCAAGCTTATCAGTATCCAGAGGTAAAGGCTTATTTAGAACGGGCAACACATCGAATTGCTGACGGAATTGGCGTGGTTAAGGCTTCTAAAATGTTACGAGGAAATATTCGTGAACGGATAACTGGTATTGAAGTGATGGAAAGAAGTTTGCAGTTTGCGAATCAATTTGGCTACCGGATTTTCTTATATGGAGCGAAAAAGGATGTTGTGAATCAAGCTGCACGAAATATTCAAGAAAAATATCCGAATATTGAAGTAGCAGGTACACTTCATGGCTACACAAGTAGAAATACAGAAGAAGTGATTAAAAAAATCAATCAAGCAAACTGTACCTTTCTCTTTGTCGCTTTGGGTTCACCTAAGCAAGAAATCTTTTTGGAAAGAAACGTAGATCAATTGAATGCCAAAGTTTTTCTAGATGTTGGTGGTACTTTTGATGTCCTTGCAGGAGCAGTCAAGCGGGCACCAAAATTTTATTTAGACAACAATCTTGAATGGCTCTATCGTTCGCTTTCGATGAAGCGTTATGATCGTTTGGTGCAGATTCCGAAGTATTTATATTCGATTGTGCGACATAGGGATGCCAAAATGGAAAACAAGGTGCAACAACTAGATGTAGAAATCAAAAAAGAGATAAAAGAGTGGAGACATGAGTGAGTATAGTGCGAAGAAATCTTGAAATAATTTATCATCGATGGGTGAAAAAAGTTTTTTCTCTCCTTAATAAACATCCGAAAGAAAAACTAATTTTTTTTGAAAGTTTTCATGGCAAACAATATAGTGACAACCCACGTGCTATTTATGAATATATTCGGGAAAATTATCCGGAATACACCTGTATTTGGGCGGTAAAGAAAGGCTTTGAAGCCCCTTTTATTGAAAATGATGTTCCTTATGTCAGACGGATGGGCTTGAAGTGGCTACTAACAATGCCAAGATCAAAATATTGGTTTTTCAATACTAGGATGCCTGGGTGGATGGTTAAAGGTAAAAATATGTATGTTCAAACTTGGCATGGAACACCATTAAAAAGATTAGGCTTAGATATCAAAAATGTAACGATGCCAGGAACGGATACAAATAAGTATCGGGAAAATTTTAAAAACGAAGCGGCCCGTTGGGATTATTTGATTTCACCTAATGCATACAGTACGGAAATTTTTCGAAGTGCATTTGCATATGAAGGGGAGATCCTAGAAATCGGTTATCCAAGGAATGATATTCTTCTGTTACCTGATAATAGTGAAAAGATCAAACAAATCAGAAAAAAGTTAACTATTGCTGAAAATCAAAAAGTTATCCTCTATGCACCTACTTGGCGAGATAACCAATTTATAAAAAAAGGTGCTTACAAGTTTGATAATCAATTTCCTTTCACTGAAATTTTAGAACAAGAATCAGACACGATTATTTTGACTAGGCTACATTACTTAGTGGCAGAACAATTTGATCCTAAGCAATATGGGAATCGCGTAATAGATGTTTCTAGTTACGAAGATATCAGTCATTTATATTTGATTGCAGACCTGTTGATTACGGACTATTCTTCTGTCATGTTTGACTTTGCCTTAACGAAAAAGCCAATGATTTTCTATATGTATGATTTAGAGTCTTACGGACAGGAAATTAGAGGATTTTATGAGGGGGTGTTGAATCAATTGCCAGGACCAATCATTCAGAAACGTGCAGACCTTATTTCTGAAATCCATGCAATTAATTCAACATCTTTTACAACTAATAGAGACTATCGTGCATTTTATCAACGTTTTTGTATTGATGATATTGATGCGACTGAGAAATTAATAACGAAAATTTTAGGAGGAACAAAATGAAACGAGTAATTACTTATGGAACATTTGATTTATTACATTATGGTCATATCAATTTATTAAAGAGAGCTAAAGAACAAGGAGATTATCTAGTCGTAGCTTTATCAACAGACGAATTTAACTGGGAGCAAAAGCAAAAAAAATGCTATTTTTCTTATGAAAAAAGGAAACAGTTACTAGAAGCGGTACGGTACGTTGACTTGGTAATTCCAGAAAACGGCTGGAGTCAAAAAGCATCGGACATCAAAGAATATCATATTGATACTTTTGTGATGGGAGACGACTGGGCAGGTAAATTTGATTTTCTGGAAACAGAAACAACAGCTGAAGTTTTCTATTTACCAAGAACACCTGAGATTTCAACTACACAAATAAAGAAAGACTTGAATAAGTAGTAATTTAATTAATGTTGTAAAGTTGAAAAGAGGTGTTTTTTTGAAATACGAATGCTCATTTATCTTACTGAATAATAACAACTTGCGAGGTAGTTTGAAAGACACCTCGCTTCTTGACGTTTTCTCGGAAAATTACTCATTACAAATCAATCAAGAAAATTTCCAGATTGTCAACGTAACGAGAATGCTATTAGCAGATGAGTTTATTTTTCAAATTGAAGTCGATCGAGAATTACCGGTAGACATTAAAGATAACTCAGTAGTTAAATTAGTTGATAGGAACATGACAATAGTAGAATTAAGGACGCATAATTGGTTCACTGAACAACAGATTCTACAAGAAAATAGATTACCCATATTTGACTGTTTGATTGAAAATCAGCAATTGAAATTTTCATTTTTCGAGTTGAATCAAAATAAGTTTACGATAGATGTCCGCTCAGAGGCTGGAAAACTGTATGAAAAGCTTCCTTATTCTAGAAGTCAAACGGCGGGAATAACGACCGTAGTTATAAATAATCTTGACTTAATTGGTCAAGTAAATGAACTTGGTAGGTACCATTTTTATCTTGAAACTGAAGGCAAAAAATACGAATTTTTACTAGCTAAAATTCATACAAAAAAAAATAAATATCTTGATTTTTTATATAGAGATGCTACTCGTGAAGCAATGATCTATGCCTCTCAAAAAACATCGTTATCATTTACAATACAACCACCAGTTAAAATGAATGAATTCCGTTACCATAAGAAGGCTAAGTTGTTAGCTTTGAAGAAAAAGCAATCATTGATTTTAGAAGTTAAGATTCCAATAGAATATCGTGAGGGATTTGCCTATTTGTTAAAAATCCAACACAGAGGAACTTTAACAGCTGCCTATCAAGCACAACCAATAAAGAAAACTGGAAAAAAACTTGTCTTTTCAATTGATCTTGCTGCATATGACTGGGAGTATTATTACTGGGATTTATATTTAGAATGCAAAGGTGAGCAAGAAACCTATGATTGTAGAATAATCAATAAGTCATTCTTTTTATATTTAAAATTACAGTACTTTTCGGGAAGGTATCAGTCAAAAATAGATGATAACATAGTGTATCCATATCAAACAATGAAGTATGCAATCAGTCTTAATTTTCGTCCTTTTAGCGAATATGAGACGAAAAAATACAAACAAAATGAATGGATTGCTTATATCTTGGCTCATACGATAGGACTCTTTTTTTTAGGGAACGATATTTGGCTGATTCATGAAAAATACTCAAATACAGCACAAGATAATTCGTATTATTTTTTCAACTATTTACAAGAAAAAACTAGTCAACGTGCCTATTTTGTAATAAAAAAAGAGTCACCAGAGTATAACAAGTTAAATCACTATCATCGACGTCGAGTTGATTTTATGAGCGTGAAACATTTATTTTTGCTACTTATAGCTAAAAGAGTTGTTGCTTCGGAATCTAAGGGACATGGATATGCTTGGCGTGTACAAACAGGACCAATCAAACCCATTCTAGATAAAAAAAGATATGTCTTTCTTCAACATGGTGTTTTAGGTCTTAAGAAACTTGATAATACATTTAATGCAACACGTTCGAATAATCAGGCAGAGCTTTTTATTACTTCCGCAGAGTGGGAGAAAAAAATAGTTCAAAAATATTTAGAATATGCTCCTCAAAATATTGTGGTAACAGGGTTAGCTAGATGGGATGAGTTACAAAAAAATAAAGGTAATTTGATAAAGAAAAAACAATTTTTAATTATGCCAACTTGGAGAACTTGGTTAGAGGATCTAACCCAAGAAGAATTCATTAAATCAGATTTTTTTCAACAATATTCTCAATTGCTATCAAATCGCGAACTACTAAAATTCTTAGAAATTGAAGAATACACCATTATTTTTTATATTCATCCTAAATTAGCAGAATATATTCAATTGTTTGATGTTTCTGCACATAAAAACCTACGTATTATTCCAATGGGGGACGTTCCGCTAAACAAACTTCTTTCTGAGAGTGAATGCTTAATAACGGATTATTCCAGCATTTATTGGGAGGCCTTGTATCAAGGAATACCAACAATATTTTTCCAATTTGACATAGAAAAATACCAACAAATGCAAGGAAGTTATCTTGATCTTAATGAAGAGTTACAAGAAATTCGCTGTTTTGATGCAAAATCTTTGATTTTACAAATGAAACAAAAAAGTTATCTTTTAAGCGATGTGAGCGCACATGCAAAAACAATCTTTCCCTATATAGATAATCAAAATTCAGCTAGGATTTTTGAAGAAATTAAACGATACAAACCTAGTTTAATAAATAGAATAAAACAAAGAATTAAAAGAAATCGACTAGTTGAAATGGTTAGAATACGCGTCAACGATATCGTCGGATAAAAGGAATTTTTAACATTCCTATATTGCTTATGAGGTGAACAAATTGAAAACAACGTTAGTAGCTAAGAAGCTAATTTATGATAATCAATCAATTTATATTGAATTATCTGGTGAAGAGATAATTGAAAAATTTTACTTGACAGAATGTATATCTGGAAAAACGCATCAAATGCTTGCAAGTAAAGAAGGAATGGGGTATCGCGTTTCTATTCAGGGATTAAATATTTTTAATCGTCCCTTACAAATAGTCACTATTTTTGGAACAATCAAGGTTACTGAGTTAACAGATAGATCAGATAGCTCGCTACCTATCCATTTATTAGAAGAAAAATATTTCTTTATTTCTGAATCGAAGATATTTAACTACATGATTTCTCCAAAGCAAATCGTAAAAAATGATGGACAAATCATAGCTCAATTGACAAATACTCATTTGACAATTGAAGAAATCGCAGACTATCGACAAGTCGATTTCTTTGTTAAAAATGAATCTGGTTACTATTTGAGAATTAATGGCTACCAAAAAGATAATAAACTTTCTGTTAATCTAAACGAAGTGATTCAGGAGCTAACGGTTATCCAAAGCTTCAGTAGTTCTTCTTTGTATCTTGTTGAATATGTATTAGATCAATACGTTGCTACGAAAATTGTCACTTCAGAAGTAGAAAATGGGAATGCTCAATTTTATCCTTTATCAGAATCATTCTTCCTACTAGAAAATGTACAACAAACAATGCTTATCCGAAATAAAGCAGTTGTAACCTCTGTACAGGATATCCAGAATTTACAAAATGTATATATTCAAACGCAACAAGCAGATTATTTTAAGTTGACAAAAGAATGTCTTACTTTGTTACCAAGTCAACAAATCCAACTATTTAAAAAAGAAAATCAAGAATTTGTACCTTATAAGTTTTCCAAAAAAGAATTACATGTCTTAAAAAAATATCCTGAAATCATTGGAAACCAAGTGAAATTTTTTATTAAAGGAAATTCTATTTGGATTGAACCACTCATAAACGCACAACCGGTTTTAAAAAATAATTTTAGTAGCTTAGAAATCAGAATAAATAATCTAGAAGAAATTGCTTTGGAAGGAAAAACAAAAGAACTTTATATTCCTTGGCAAAAATCGGGTGAACGATTCACATTAGATCTATTGGAGACACCTCTTTCACCAAATCAAGAATATAAAATTATAGGAATCAATGGTGTTACAAAGCAAAAAATTTATTTAGACTTAAAAGTTCAACCTCAGAATGTATTAAGCTATTCACTCATTCAACATCACAAGCAAACCACGTTGATAACTTATGATTATGAAACTTTTATAGCTAAGAATTATCCAGTCAAAGTTACGAAATCTGTAGGAATCAAGAATATCTGGTCTGAAGGGGAAAAACTATTTTTAGTACCAGAAAAGAAATTCTCTTTGAAACAAAACTTAATAATGAAACGCCGTGGAAAAAATGACTTGATTTTAATTCATTTGTCCCTGATGGAAGATGGTAGCTATTCTGCTGATCTTTCAGATATAAAGAGCGAACTGGAACAAGATACAAAACTTTATGGTGATTTTTATCTTCAAGAAATCACGTCTGAAGCAATTAAGCGTTCGCCATTAAAAATCAAAGATAGTATAGTTGAGAAACTTCCTGGGAAATTACTGATGGAGTGGGCCGCTCAGGAGGACCAACCTGAAAAATATAATGTTGGTTTGTATGTCAATAAGGATAAAGGAATCAGCTTATTGCAAGATGCATATCCTGCATATTTAAAATTCATGAAAAAAATGATTACGAAAGACTTAGATGTAACAAAATTAACGATGGAGAATCAATTCCTAAACTTAACTATTCCTGAACTAGATGGCATCGAATCTTCTATACAGTTAAAAGTTATCAAACGCGCAACGAAGGAAACATTTATTTTAGAAAGTAAGGCTCGAACAGAAAACGATGCAGCTATCCGTTTTGATTTAACATCACTTATTGAAAACTCAGTAGGAGAGTTTCCACGTCTTGATTTTCGCCTTTCTTTTGAGACGCCTTACTCAAAATATGAGGAATGCAAGTTACGCATGAAAAAGAGTAAAAAGCGTAAGGAAGGATTGAGTTTAACTCAACTAACTGAAGAGCAATCATTCTTAGTTTATACAACAAAAAGTAACATTATTTGTGGCGTATTTTCTACCTATACTGCTGGTGCAAGAGAATACTTTCAAGTGCAAACAAAATTAAAAGGTATGAAAAAAACTGGACACGGCTATGTATTCAAAATAGTAATAGATAGTCAAGAACATTTTGAAGTGGAAAATGCTTATTTGCAATTACGAAGTAAAGAATATAACATGCAAATCAATTGTAAATTGATCAATCAAACAAAAAATGAATTTGAATTTTCTTTTGAAATGGATTGGGATAAATTTTTCCCGTTGTATTGGGATCTATTCGTTGGAATGAAATTTAATGAAGTGATTTATCCAATTAAAGTAAAAGGGGCACAAAAGGAAATATTGAATCAAGTTGAAGCAGATTATTTGGATAATAGTGTGTTGAACGATGATAAATCTAAAATTATATATCCGTATGTTACGTTCTCTAACGATATTGCATTTATGATTAGAGAAAAAGAGAATTATGAAAATAAATGGACAAGTTTTAAGGATAAAGCAGGCTATTTAACTTATCGTTTGTTCAAAAATCATTTGGACAAGCAACGTATTTGGCTAGGATTTGAAAAATTTTCTCAAACGGCGCAAGATAATGGCTATGCAATGTTTGATTATGTACAGAAAAATAATCTCAAAAAACAGTATTACTATGTGTTATCAAAGGATTCGAAAGACTATTTAAATGCCAAAAAGGAACATAAAAATATTCTTACTCATATGTCTTATCGCTACTTTGTTATGTTATATGCTTCTAAGTTATTGATTGCATCTGAAACGCCACGACATGTGCATAATATTCGAGTGAGATCTGGTCGTGCTGCAAAAGCAATTCAAGAAAAGAAAAGTGTATTCTTACAGCATGGAGTTACCGCATTAAAACGTTCAGACGTATTTAAGAAAAGCAAAGGACGAGGCAACTTTGATATGGTAGTTGCGACATCCGACTTTGAGAAAGACATTTTACATGAAAATTGGTTATACGATGAAGATGAAATTGCAGTTACCGGTTTTTCACGTTGGGATTTACTAGAAGATCATTCGAATCTGCAAGAACGCAAAAAAATATTTGTTATGCCAACTTGGCGATCATGGATGGAAGATATGCCGAAAGAAGAATTTATCAAGACGGATTATTATAATAACTATATGGGATTTTTATCTTCAAGCAAGTTAGAAACAATTCTAAAAGAGAATAATTTAGAAATTATCTTTTTCTTACATCCAAAATTCAAAAATTACATTTCTGAATTTAGTGCTCCAAGTGAACGAGTACAACTATACGCTTTTGGTGATATTAAAGTAAACGAAATGATTATGGCATCTTCATTAATGATTAGTGATTATTCATCTGTTACTTGGGATATGTTCTACATGGAGAAACCTGTTATATTTTTCCAATTTGATTATGAAAAATATAATGAATATGAAGGAAGCTATATTGACATGGAAACGGAATTATTTGGTAGACGTGCCATAACAGTTGACCAGTTGATTAACACAATTGAACAAACGATTTCTCAAGATTTTGTTTTGGAGGAACCTTATCAAGAATTATATGGAAAGTATTTTAATTATCATGACCGAGAAAATAGTCAAAGAATTTATGAAACAATAGTCAAAGAAAGAGTGGATCAATAATGAACAGTGTACGGATTTTTGAGGGTAGATTCTATATTACAAGAAAAGAGCCTTGTGAACTAATTTCAGTCTCTGGGGAAAGATTTCCTTTTAGAAAAGAAAATACGGATACGTATAGTCTAAATATTGAACATTTTATAACTGATGAATTTAAAATTATCGATAATTTGGGAAATGAAATTTTTCTTGTAGAGGATAAAAGCCAACTGTTTTTAACTGATGAACAAGCCCATAGTTATAGAATTGTTTCGAAGTCGGTAGCGGGATTTTGTATCCAGACTGTCCCGTATCGAAGTACAAATTTCACTGGAGTAATGGCCGAGCCTCTTATAATTGGGAGGAAGGATAATGAACTAGCGACTATTAATCTAAATAAAACTGATAGAAACCCTCAAATATTCTTCTGCTTGGGTGAAGATATCTGTGCAATTGATTTTTTAGTGGATCATAATTATGAGGTGTCTATTGCACAACATTATGTTACTCACGTCAGCGGTCGATTAATTGTATTTGATGGTGTTAAATTTTTAGCAAATAGTAAAATGAAACATACGGAGTACCACAATTTAGAGATGAAAGTAACTAATATAGAAGTGACAAATGAATCAGTTGTTCTGACTGCACCAGCTGTTCACTCAATGGTGGAAGCTTCTCTCTTGATAGGGGAACGTTGGTTATTTGGTAAAGTGAAGGATGGACAAATTACCTTTAAGCGAAACTTTTTTCCTGAATTATGTGGGAAAGTAAAATTATATCTTGGAAATCAGCAAATATTTACTTCAATCAAAAAAGTCTTCTTAGCGGGAGATAATGTTGGAGAAGATTTACTTATAGAAAATAATGAACTTTATTTATTAAAGAAAACGAAAACCCCAGCTTCTTTTACAAATCAAGAATTAAAAAAACATGTTAAAATTAAGTTTTCTAATTTGGAACTAACGGACTATCAGCTGAGCTTTCAGTTAGAAAGACATCTTGAAAATGCGCAATTAATCATCAATAAAAGAGGGCAAGGGTTGAATTATATTCTTCCTTTGAACAACAAGGATGATTATTACTACTGTAGTTTACGCAGTTTCATGGAGGACGAAGCAGCTGAATTAAAAAAAGCTCGCTTTGATTTTTATCTATATGTTTTTAGCGAAGGACAATATCAATTGATGCGTTTGGCCAATAAAGATAAATTACCCAAAGATAAAAAGAATCGGTTTTTTGGGGTAGTCACTTATGGTCAGCATAAGACAGCTTATTCTCAACATTTTGAATTATATTTGACTAACAGCAATACTTTATCGCTTGTAAAAAACAACTTATCTAACTTAGCTAAAGAGCGTTATGAAATAAAAACGCAAGTAGCTGATTTTGTTTATAAAAAACCAAAAGTAAGGTTAACTTGCAAACTAGAAACAAAAAATAAAGAGGAGATATCTGTTCAAAGTGTTTTACTAGTGAAGCGCAATAAAGATACGCTAGAACGGATAAAAATAACTGACTTTACTATTGATCAAAAGAAAAATCACCTTTTAATTAAAACGACAATTGATTTATCAATATATGATTTTGAGCCATTATATTGGGATTTGTATGTTGAGACAAATATAAATGAACAACGTTACTTTGTACGCATAAATAAAGCGAGCAAAGCTGCTAAACGAAATATTAGAAGTAACACACTTAAGTATCAGTATCATACACAAGATGATTTTTTAATGTACCCATACATTACAATTAGTGAGGATATCTCTTTTACTTATCGAAAAAGAGAAAGTTATGAAACCAAGTGGAATAATTTTAAAGAAAAATCTGCTTATTATTTAGCTCGATTGATGAAGCCGTACTTTGCTAAAAAAGATATTTGGATAGGGTTTGAAAAACTAGCTTCCTCAGCTCATGATAGTGGGTATCACTTTTTTAATTATTGTTACGAAAACAAAAAACATGATCAGTTTTATTATGTGATTGATAAATATGCAACCGAAGCAAAATTCTTAGCTGATAAGAAAGATCGTACCCTGAACTTTATGTCGTTTAAATATTTCTTGTATCTATTTTCTTCGACGTTGCTAATTTCTTCTGATACTAAGCGGAATGTTTATAATTTAAAGCAAAAAGAAACTTATATGGGGCGTGTTTTAACAGAAAAACCGTTAGCTTATTTACAACATGGTGTGAACGGTTTGAAGAAAGTTCCCGATTTTTATAAAAATAGAAATGTTTTTGACTTAGTAATTGTACCTTCAGAATATGAAAAACGTTTAGTAATCAATGAGTGGGGGTATGAAGAAGAGGAAGTAGCTGTGACTGGATTGGCCCGTTGGGATGTTATGCGAGACAGAACAACCGAAATTCCCTATCGTCAAATTTTTGTAATGCCAACTTGGCGGACGTGGATGGACGGTCTACCTAAAGAAAAATTTATTCAAACGGATTATTTTAAAGAATACAGTCAATTTTTAGCTTCTAAAGAATTAAAAGAGTTGCTTGTAGCTAACAATGTAAGAATCGCTTTTTTCTTACATCCAAAGTTCAAAGAATATATTGATTTATTTGAAATTGACCCAGAAATAATCGATAAATATGAATTTTTAGAAGTCCCAATGGACGAGTTGATTATGAAGAGTTCAATGATGATTTCAGATTATTCAAGTGTGATTTGGGAAATGTATTACTTAAAGAAACCATGTGTCTTTTTCCAATTTGACATAGAAAAATATTTACAATATGAAGGACTTTACATGGATCCTAAGACTGATTTATTTGGTGACGTAGCATATACTTCAGATAAGTTAATCGCGCTTATTCAAGAAACAATAAAAAATGGGTTCGTAGAAAAAGATATTTATGCAAATATGCGTAAGGAGTATTTCTCATTGATGGATCATGATAATTCGAAGCGGATTTATGAGGCAATCGTAAATTCTAACGTTAAATCGAAAAAAAATGGTGGTATCAGACCTATTACTAAGAAGACCTTGTTAAAAATAATCAAAAGGAAGTGACTTATTAATGAGTGCCAATCTAAAACAAAGAGAAATCTTTTTTCTTAATGATTCTGTTAGTGTGGATTCAGGCGGGCGTGTGCAGTCTATGTTTTTGAGAAGTAAAACATGGGAGAAAGATGTTCTTGCTACACATATTTGTACATTTAATTTTCGCCCGCAATATAGAAATATTTTTAATGATATACACAAGATAAAAAAATTACCAGATAATGTTTTTTTCATGAATATTTACGAATTTTTTTCGGAAGATAAAACTCTTTTCTATAGTGACAGTGTGGTAACTTTTGATGAATACGAAAGAAAAATGAATTTTGTTCAGAGTACGAAAAATGAGCAAGTATTTGAGTACAAGGAGAACAATAAATTATTACAAAGAATCAAGTTGAATACAAATCAATCAATTTCTATGATTGACTATTTTGAAGATAAAAAAAGAATAAAGAGAGAGATTTTTAGAAGTGATGGTATCTTGTTAAGGACAAATTATTTCAACAGCGAAGGATTCTTGGCTCAAAGTGATTTTTTTGCTAGTGACGGAAGAAAATATTTGGCAAGTAAGTATAATGAAGAAGCACAAATGACATATATTTTACATTTTCAAAAGAATGGTAATGTAAATCAATTTGACAATGAAAAGCAATTGAAAGACTATTGGATATTTCAACTGAATGAAATGTCCAATAGACCATATTTTTTTGTAGAAGATCATCGTTTGGATTCTTGTGTCATAGAAAATAGTTTTACAAATAAAATAATGTCAGTAGCAACTATTCACGGAAATATTTACGGCAAGGACGGCTCGTATGGTAGTCCATTAAGAGCATATACAAAAGGAACACTAGAAAATTTGGATAAATTTGGTGCAGTGATTCTTCTTACTGATGAAATGAAAAAACATATTACAAGCCAATTTGGGGAAAGAGATAATTTATTTGTTATTGGACATCCATTTCTTGTAAATAAAACAAGACCGACAGTATCTAAGAATTTGAATCGTGGTGTAATTATTTCAAAATTTAATAAGGGAAAGAGAATTCATTTAGCTATTGAAGCATTTGCCAATGCAGTAAAGGAAGTTCCAGATGCACAACTAGATATTTTTGGGCAAGGGGATGAAAAACAAAGTTATGAACTATTGATAAAAAAATTAGGTGTCGAAAAAAACATACATGTTCATGGCTATACGCAGGATGCAATTGGAGAGTTTCAACGTAGTGGTTTCAGTCTAATGACTTCAAAGGCGGAAGGTTTTGGTATTTCAATTTTAGAAAGTCTTAGTGTGAATACTCCAGTTGTTGCTTTTGATTATAATTATGGACCAAAAGATTTAAT
>WPCI01459080.1_pt1 | contig 26759 bp, 20 predicted proteins | sample 5399871 | NCBI WGS metagenome assembly WPCI01 (sample SAMN12869469, study PRJNA574797) | sludge metagenome | isolation source: wastewater treatment of pH7 | place: China:Beijing | collected 2019-05-20 | reverse complement strand
CGACCAGCAGCTGATTCTCGTCAACCATCCACTGTCCGGACCGATCCTTTCGGGCCGTCACCTGAATCCGTTGCTCTGCAACACGGCAACCGCCGGACTCGGTGCACCCCAGGATGCTGACTGCACCGGCAACACCGTCGTCACCTATCACTACCGCACCACCTCGAACAGCTGGCAAACCCTGGCTGACCCGACCGGCCCGGTGCCCCCTGACATCGCGACAACGACCACCAACAACGGCACCGTCGTGCCCTACGCCGTCGCGACCGAACGCGGCACCCTGAACCGGTCGATCTATGCCTTCTCGGTCCTGATCGATATCGGGCCCGGAAGCAACCCGAACGTCGCCGGTTCGGGGTTCAACGGCACAGCGATATTCAGTTTCGGCGGCGGCTGCAACAACACCTACTTCCAGGGCAACAGCGGAGCCGGGAATCCAAACTCGAATGTCTCAAGCGGCTTTGCCTACATGCAATCGAGCCTCAACGCGTTCGGGCAGCGCTGCTCGGACGCTTTCTCGGCAGAAACCGTCTCGATGATCAAAGAGCGTTTCATCGAAAACTGGGGACCGATCGACAAAACGATCGGTACCGGCGGTTCGGGCGGCTCGATGGCGCAGCAGATGATCAACAACAACTATCCGGGCCTGCTTGACGCTTCGAATTTGTCCAATTCGTTCCTGGACTACGCCTACGCGGCAAACAACCTCATGGATTGCATGACCGTTGGAAATTACGTCGACACGGCTGGCTGGAGCAATGACGAAAAGCAGGCTGTTCTGGGTGGAGGAGTCCTCCAGACATGTTCGACCACCGTTGCCTCATTCTCGGGGGGCTTCTGGGCCCCGGATGACTGCCCGCCTTCGGTCCCTCCGGGAGACGTTTATGACCCTCTGACGAATCCACTCGGGCTCAGATGCACCACCTGGGATGCGAACTCGAATCTCTGGGGCAAGTTGCCGGACGGCAAAGCTCGCCAGGTCGCTGACAACGTCGGGGTGCAATACGGCCTCAGGGCTTTGCTTGACGGTCAGATCACTTCCGCACAGTTCCTCGGCCTGAACGCAGGTGCGGGAGGCCTCGACCAGGACGGCAACCCGATTCCGGAGCGCCGCGTTGCTGACCCCCAGGCGCTGCGCACCGCGTACCAGTACGGGCAACTAAATGAAGGTGGCGCTGGCTACTCATCCATCCCCGCGATCGACAACCGGCAGTACTGGATCGAGACGGTCCCGAACGGCCACCAGATCATTCACGCGATCTCGATGCAGGAGCGAATGGAAAAGTCGGCAGGCGGACCTGTGCCTCATGTGATCTTCACCAGTCCGAGCGGGCCGGACACCAACAACGGTCCCGCTTCGATCCCGAATGCCCGGGTCTGGGGAATTCTCGATAAGTGGGTAGATGCGATCCAGGCTGACCGGTCTGACATCGACCCCCGAATCAAGGCACTCAACAACGCACCGGCGGAAGCAACCGACCGCTGTTTCGATGGGGGCGGCAACGTGATCGCGATCGAAAAGCAGACCATCAATAGCGGCACCTGCGGTTCGCTCTACCCGAGCCATCTGGCTCCGCGGATGATCGCCGGTGGCCCGGTCGCCAATGACATTCTCAAATGTCAGCTAAAGCCGATTGATCCAGCCGACTATCAGGGCCAACTGAGCGCCGGCCAGCTGGCAACGCTGGCCGGTATTTTCCCCAGCGGTGTCTGCGACTGGAATGTTCCCGGGGTAGAGCAGACGGTCCAGACCCGAACCTGGCAGGCGTGGCCTACGGGAAACGCGGATTCGACCGCACCTGAAACAGCGGTCTCCTCTGGTCCGGCACCGGTCGATGCTCCTTCGACGGTCGATTTCGAGTTCTCCTCGAGCCAGACCGGCTCCTCATTCGAGTGCCGGCTTGGCAGGTCGGAAACCTTCAGGCCATGTGTGAGCCCGGAGCGGTACCGGGGTCTCGCCGACGGTGCCTACACATTCGAAGTCCGGGCCAGGGATGGTGCCGGCAACGCCGATCCGACTCCGGCTTCGGTGGACTTCCGGGTAGGGCCGGAACCGGTGGTGAACGTGCGCCGTAACAGCCGGGTCCTTTTGAGGGGCCGAACGATGCCCCGACTTCGTCGGGCAAGGAAGCAGGCTGTCCCGGTCCGCTGCTACACCACGAATATGGACTGGTGCCGTGGCCGGGTGACCCTCCGGGTCCGTGGCCGGGCACTTGGCCTTCGTCACAACCGCAGGGTGAACATCGGAAGCCGCACGTACACCCTGAAGCGTGGTCAGCGTACCGTCCGGGTCCGGATCGGCAACCGGGCACGGAGAATCGTCCGCAATCGCAGTCGGCTCAAAGTCCGGGTGATCACCACCTCGCGGCAGGGCAACGGCACATTCCGCACCGCCAACGCCGGCCGTCGTCTGCGTCGCTGATCGAGCAGGGCAGGCCCCTGGTTCCGGTCCTGAAAAGCACTTCCGGGGCGGAACCGAAACTCGCCGCTTTTTATCGGGTTATCTAAACGGTTGGCTTGCTTCGCGTGAGACAGCCGGTTCCGAAAGCGGGAGGGACCACAAGCAGGGAGGCGCCGGGTCCGACCGGGGGATCGGACCCAGGCGCGTCCTGTTCAGTCGCGAACTTCTCCGCCGAGTTCAGGAGTTTCAGGGTCACTGGCGCTCTCCAGTACCCCGAGCAGTTCGGTGACCCGACAGACAAGAAGCCGCTCCTCCTCGACTTCGACCCAGTTTCCTGCCGTGGCCGGAAAGACGACGTGGTCGCCAGGCCTCACCGGCATCCGGACCCCGGCAGCCTCCCACCAGTCGATGCCCTGACCAACCGCCAGCACGATGCCGTGCTGAGGTGGAGGTTCAGATGTGCCAGGCGGCACAACCAGACCTGAACTGCGCATGCGGTCCGGTTCGAGTTCCTTGATTACAACCCGGTCGAAGAGAGGCCTGAGGTGGTGCTGAGCCATGCCACAAGCCTATGTGGTTCCTTCGCGGGGGAGCGGTCAGGAAATGCTGCTTGCGTGAACGCAACATCCAACTCCCGGCTGGGTTCAAGGGCTACTCTGCGTCCGACATGGAGGACAACTTGAATCCCTGGGAGCTTCCGGATGATGTCCCGGACGAACGCCCCGACCCAGATGATCTCGACTCGACCCGGATCTCCCTCAGGCCATTGGTCGAAGATCATGTCAATGAACTTCGCCGGATTCACGGACGACGCGAAATCGTGCGCTGGTGGGATGAGCCCGCCTCCAACTTTCCCTGGGATGAGCCGGAATCGACCCGACTCACGATCTTCGTTGACGGGCAGATCGCGGGACTGATTCAGTACCACGAAGAATCGGAGCCCAAGTACCGTCACGCCGGGATCGACCTCTTCGTCGATCCCGCACTCCACAACCGCGGAATCGGTACCGAGGCCGTGCGCCGGGTGGCCCGCCACCTGTTCGAGGATCGAGGCCACCACCGAGTGGAAATTGATCCTGCGGCAAACAACTTCGCGGCGATCCGGGTCTACGAGAAGGTCGGCTTCAAACCGGTCGGTCTCCTGCGCCGCGCGGAACGGGACCCGGATGGCAGGGGCTGGCATGACGCACTGATGATGGACATGCTCTCGACCGAACTGACCTCCGGCGGCAGCGACTGAGCGTACGGGTCGGACCCCGTCAGCGCTTGACGATCCGGAACTTGCGGATCACCTTCCCGGACCGGCCATTGTCCCGGGCCGCCATCAGCACTGCCTGGTAGCGACCCGGTGTCAGGGCCCGATTGCCGATCCTGCCCGAGAACGGGATCACGGTACGGCCGACCTTCAGATCCCTGCGGATGATCTTGCCGCGGGTTTTGTACTTCGTGCAGGCCTTCCGCTTGCGGTTGCGCGGCTTTTGCCGGATGCACTTACCGTTGACCTTCCGTCCGACCGTCCGGCGCTGGATCGTGATGATCACGGTAGAGACCACATTCAAATTCAAGCCGATCTTCGTGCCGCGGGGAATTCTTTTCTTCTTTCCTTTCCGGGCGGCTACCGCGGTCGGTTTCGGTGAGACCCTGAACTTCGATGGCTTCAAGGTGACTCCGGTCAGCTTCGGCACGACAAGCAGGCCCCCTCCCGGATGCTGGATCGGAACCGCCTGGCGCGGGTTGAGACAACTACCGCTCCGTACGAACATGTAGTCCGTGTTGATGTCACCGATATCCCCATTCGAACCGTTGTGGCCCCGGGCCTTGAACATGACGCAGTTGCCGTCGTCGCTCACAACAGGGCTGCGCGAGTAGCCGTTCGCGTCGACCGTGAGGCCGAACTTCGGCGGGCCGCTGATCGTGGCGTTGGCCATATCCAGAACCACGACACTGCTGGAGCCCCAGCCGCTGATATCCGGTCTGATGTTGTCGGCGGTGGTCCGGAATGCAATGACGTTGCCGTCCCGACTGAGAGAAGGATCTCTGGAACTGGTGATCCCGGGCTGGCCATCGGCTGATTTACTGGCCAGCTGGTTTATGCCATCGGTCAGGTTACGGACCACGATTTGTGCGTACCCGGCCGGCCACATCCCTGAATCTGGCACTGCGGCCTGGTCTTCGGCTTCGAAGGCCACTCTGGTCCCGTCACCGTTGATTGTCGGATCGTAAGTGGAATCGGAAAGGTTCGTGCCGGATGGCCCGGGCCTTCGTGAAAGCAGGGACGTTTCATTGCTTCCCAGGTCACGCAGATAGATGCTTGAGGAGTTGGTCGGGTCGTCGGGGCTCAGGTTGTTGGCGTACGAATAGAAGACAACTTTGGATCCCGTGAAATCAAGCTGGGGTCCGCCTGAGGCGAAGTTCGCGCTCGTGCCCGCCGGGCCGCTTTGGCGCGACGCGTAATAGGTCTCGCTGGTTGTCAGGTTGCGTACGTAGATGGAGTCGGTGCCGCCCGGGCCTCCAAGGTTGGACGAATCGGAAACGAAGGCGATTCTGTTGCCGTCCCCGCTGATCACCGGATCACGGGAACCGTCGTCGCCGACCGTGCCGGCCACCCCGCTTTGGCGGGAAACCAGAGTGGTTGTGCCAGCGGACATGTTGCGGATAAAAACATCCTGGCGGGAGTTGGTGTCAGCCGGGTCGGAGATCCCACCTGAAGTGAAGGCGACGAGGTTGCCGTCAGCGCTGATCGTCCCGTCACTGGAGCTTTCGGAAGGAGGTCCGTCGGTCCCGTTTGCCCGGGAGACAAGTTGCACTTCTCCGCTTTGGAGGTCCCGCCTGTAGACCTGACTCCGGTGGTTGCCGTCCCAGCCGGGCAGCAGACTAGAGGAACCGCTGAAAACCACAAAGCGACCGTCACTGCTCATCCTTCGTGACTGATTTTCATCGTAGCTGTTAACCGCTGCCGCAAAAATCCTCTGGTTTCCTGCGGGTCTTGAGACGAATCTGATCTCGCCGGCCGGCAGGCTGCGGATGAAAACCCCCGGTATAACCGGGTCACTGTCGACCGTGGCGCCGCCTTCCTCGGCCCAGGACACCGTGCTGCCGTCACCCGAAATTTCCGCGTAGACCGCGTATGAATTTCTGGCGGAGATCATCGACGTGGTCGAGCCAGGACGGTCCCGCAGATACGAACCGTAGTAGTCGAGAGCAGGGCCGAGGTTCCCCGCGTCGGAGGAGAATGTGACCCTGGTTCCGTCATCACTGATGCTTGGCGTGTGGGCGCGGCTGTCGGCATTGGCTCCTGCCAGACCGGTTGCCCTGCTGATCAACTCGGATGCGTTCGTCGGGTAGTCCCTGAGATAGACGCTGGAACTGGTATCGGTATCGGTTACTACGTTGTCCCTGAGGTTGGTCGCGTAGCTGTCATAGGCGACAGTTACGTCATTCAGGATCGCCGGCGAACCCGCGATCACCGGCTCAGAGCTACCCCCGTTGCCGCTGGTTGCGAGGAGGTTGTATCTGGAGCTGACCAGATGGGTTGTGTCTGAACCGACGTTTCGCACCCAGACGTCACTGGCGAAAGGGCCATTGCCATCCATGAACCCGGCCGCCAGGTTGGTGGCACTGGACGAAAAGGCGACCCAGCCGCCGTTTCCGCTGATCGAAGGTTCCAGCGAATCAGCGTTGCCGGCGTTGAGCGTCCCGCTGATCGCAGAAACGATTTCGGCCGTCCCGTCGGAAACGGTCATCCGGTAGACGTCGGAAACGGAGTTGAGGTCCCCCGCCGCCAAGGAGAGATCTGTGCTGAAAGCGACGTAGGCTCCATCCCCTGAAATGTCCACCTGGCTGAAATCGTCTGCGGTGCCGGGAGTCAACTGTGTGGTTGTCGAAGTCTGGATGTTCCTCAGGTAAATGTCGGCGAAGTTGTCGGAGTCCGCAGGGTCAAGCCGCGCGCTTGTTACGAAGGCGACAAGATTCCCGTTGGAACTAGCGGAATAGCTCTCGATGTACTTGTCCGATGCGATCCCTTCGGGTCCGTCCGCCCGGCCGACCAGCACGACATCCCCGGTCTGGTTATCCCTCCTGTACAGCCCGGTGACGTCGGGGTTGTTGCCCGGCGCCAGATTGTCTGAATCCGAGACAAAGAAGACATATCGGGCGTCTGAGCTCAGCGGGGAAACCGAGTATCCGGGGCCCATCTGACCGGAAAAGCTTCCGGCCAGAGCGTCGTCCGGCAAATCCAGGTAGCTGACGGGGAATGTGTCACCCGGACTGGCAGAACCGGCATTTGCGACGGTCACCGGCCCCAAGCCGGCAGCGACCACGACCGCGACCGAAACGGCAAGCATGTACCTGGCTCTGTTCGAAATGTTCCCCACTACATTCCTTTCCCGCGTTGATCTGTGACCCACTTGATTCAAAATGACTCTATCGCCACAAAGAAGGTTGCCAAGACAAAAGCCCGAAGTTGGATTGACCCGTGAGAATCCGGGTTCCTCCAACCCGTGGCCGGAACTTCCCCTCTATCCGAACCTTCTCGGCTACCTGGGCCGTAAAGGTGAATTCCGTTTCATTTCAAGGCAGAGTTTTCGCAAAGTCGGGATTGCGTAAACATGGGGAGGACAAGGTAGCCGGAAATGCGCAGATTCAGAAAAGCCCCCAAGAAAGAAGCCCCCGAACCATCTCCCGAAGACACTCGGGAGATGTTCACCGCCGGCGAGGCACTGCCCGCGAATTCCGGTGAGAGCCAGGAAAGCGAGCCGGCTACCGACGAAACCCGGGAATACGAAACCGTCACCCTGGCCCGGGAGGACGGACCCGAGGGAGTTGAAAGTGCTGGCCGGGAGGAAGCAGACAGGGATGAAGGGGGCGAAGGGGAAGACGCAGAAGAGGGCTGGGACGAAGGCGAGAACGAGACCTGGGATGACGACGAGGATGAAGAGTGGGTCGAGTTCGAGGATGACACCGACCTTGAGGATGACCCGGGTAAAGACGACGGCCCGGAGCCGGAGAGTGACGCCGGGAGTGACGTCAGCAAAGACGGGGATCTCCTTGCCGGTCTGAAGTCCTGGTTCAGCCGACTGTGGAAGCGTTCCGTTTTGTTCTGGTCTGGCCTGCTGAAGCGAGTCGGCGAGACGAAGCTTCCCCGCCACGAGATCGACGGCCAGAAGGTGCTGGCGGGGGCAGGCATAGCTGCGGTCGCTCTCCTGATCGCGGCCGGCGGCTATCTCCTTGGCAAGGGATCTGGTGACAACCTCGACACCGCCAGGCTGGAGGGCGAATTCGCCGGACGAAAGGCCGGAGCCGTGGCGGGCGCGACGAAGGGTTACGCAGCCGGATTCAAGAAGGGCCGCGACCTCGCCTTCGAAAGGTCGTATTCAGCCTCATACCGGCGCAACTACCGGCGGGCCTACGAGAACGCGGGAATGGACCCGCCCAAGGCCGCCTCCATCGAAGTTCCGGAGCCATGAGTCCGGGCCGGTTGACTCCCTGGCTGATCGCCGGGGTCATGCTCGTCCTGATCGCCGGCCTTACCGGTTGGGCTTTCGGAGCGGGCGCCGCGAACGGCAAGAGTGATGCCGAAACCGCCCGCGAAAATGGCTACGAGGAAGGCTACGAGCTGGTCTTCACCGGGATCCGCCGGGTCACCGCCAAGCGTGGGTTCAAGGCCGGGGTGAAGCGGGGCAGGGTGTCGGGCGCCAAGACCGGGGCCCGGGAAGGCGCCGGCATCGGTGCCGGCAACGCTGCTATCGAGCAGGCTGTTGAATCCGAGAAGGCGGCCGATGCGGCAGCTTCAGCCGCGGAATCGGAGATCGCCGCTCGACAGGCGAATTGCGGGGTCGTCCCCGCCGCTCCTTCCTGGTGTCCGACCAGCGACGAACTCTCCAGCTACCGGGCCGCGGTCAAGGCCGCCGAACAGGCCGCAGAGAAGGCCGAGAAGGAAAAGGAGAAGAAAGAGGCCGGGGATGACCGACCCTGATCCGGGAAGGGAAGAGGACGCTGAAGTCAAAGCCGGCAAGTGGAAGCCCGGGCCATGGCTCAAATCGCTGATCGCGGGTGTCGGCCTGGCGCTCGTTGCGGCTGCTGCAGGTTTCGGTGCCGGCTATTTGAGCCGGCCAGATGACTCCGGCCCGGACCTGACCCGGCAGGAGGCCTACCTTCAGGCGAAACAGCAGGCCAGAACAGAAATCGGCGGCGAAATGGCCCGTCGCGGCTTTGATGCGGGCCGGAAGTCTGGCTACATCCACGGAATGATTGCCGGTGGAATGGCGGCTGAATCCGCGGTCACCATCATTGTGCGCGAGCAGCAGACCGCCGCCGCCCAGGCCGCTGCCGCATCCGCCCAGTCTGAACTTGCCGGGATGGTTGCCGCCCCCGCCCCTCCGGTGCCGGCCGCTGGTGAGGACTGAACGGGAAACGACCACTGACCCCGCTCGGCGGGTTGCGTCAGCCCAGAGCTTCGATGCGGTCTGCGAACGGCGGATGGGTTGAACCCAGCCGGGCAGGTGACCAGGGCTTGTTCGGTTCCGGGTCGCCGTAGATCTCCCGCAACTCGGTCAGCGCATTGACCATCTCGGTCCGGTAGCCGAGCGATGCCGAATATCGGTCCGCTTCAAACTCGGCCCTGCGGTCAAGCAGGCGGATAAGCAGCTGGGCGATCCCCAGGAGAAGAAACAGCGCGATCGCCGGCACCGCCACAAGAAAGGCAAGCAGGAGCGCGATCAGGGCCCAGCCGCATCCGGAAAGGAATCCGGCGAGCCGGATCAGCCCGAAGACCAGAAAGAGCAGAAGACCGTAGAGCATCCTGGCGGGGGCGCCAAACCAGAGCGCCAGCCCGTTGATCTGTGTGTGACGGCGAACGTGATGCCCGAGTTCGTGGCCGATGATCGCCTTGAGGTCGACATCGTCCATCTCCAGGATGCCGCGGTCGAGAGTGATCACTCCATCCCCGACTGCGAAGGCGTTCTGAACCGGCTGGTCGCTCATTCGCAGCAGGTAGGCATCCGGATGAATTCGGGCCCGGACGAACACGTCTTGCCAGAGGGGGTCGAGCCGGGAATGTTCTCCCGGGCTCAGATTCCGGCATCCGAGCCTCCTCATCCAGACATGCCGGTCCGCCCAGCCGGTCATTGTTAGCGGGGCAACTATGGTCCAGGAACCAACCACGGCACCGAGCGCGATTGCGAAGAAGGGATCCCCGGCCACCCCGGCCGCCGACGAATCGACGGGATCAGCTATCCAGTTCGTAGCAAGCCATGCGAGCGGGACGAAGACGAAGATGACGGAAACCAGCCAGATTGCGAACAGAACCGGCACCCGCGCGAGTGCGGAAGCGGTCGCATCCTTGCCCTGATTGCTCCGATCACCCGGCGAGCTCACCGGGTGATCATAGAAGCGGACGAGCCGACTGAAACCGTCTGGTTCAGCCTGCTCTCACCTTGTGCTTGTGGAAGAAGGTGCGGGACTTGCCCTTGAGGCGCTTCTTGCCGAACTTCTTCGCCTTGACCTTCTGTCTGATCACGAGCATTCGCTTCTTCTTGCCGACCATGCGCTGAATCACCGGGCGGTACTTCGGCTTGATCAGGTAGGTGACCTTCTTCCACTTGCCGGATTTGATCTTTGACTTGACCGGCTTGGACATCGCCTTGCCCTTTTTCTTCTTCGTGACCGGAGCCGACTTGCTCTTGCATGCCGGTTTGAAGGCAGCCGGGCAGTAGAGGCGAATATGCAGGTGCTTGCCGTCGAAAATTGCGGTGTCGCGGTTCGGCTCTACCGAGCCCGGGGGGTTGATTGGGACTTCCGGGTCCTCGGTGATGGTTGCGCCGTCGAAGGTCACCTTGCCACCCAGCCAGAAACCGCCCTTGCCTCCGATCAGATCATCCAGAGTCCCGGCGCAGCTCGCGAGCGGTGCCATCGGCTCGGCGATCGCCGTGGAGTTCGGGAGGTTGTTCCAGAGGCTGGTCACCGCACCTTCGCCGCCAGCCGGGAATGCCTTGGCTGACCATGTTGCCGGCGGGCGGTCATTGCCGTTGCCGGGGTCAACCAGAGCGCTGCCGGAGGTCGAGAGGGACAGCGGGATCGGTGTGACGTCGCATTTCAGAACCTGACCGAGGCCCTCGGCGTTGACAGTGATCATCGCGTGGGCATCGAAATCAAGGAGCAGGGCCCCCGAGGTGGAATTGAAGTTGCCGCCGATCTTGCCGATCGCTCCGAACTCGATCGTCACATCCAGGTCAAGAGGGAGCGGGTCAGTGATGCTAAGCCGTACCGTCTTCGCCGGGATCACCAGGTCACCGGGCGGGGCGAGGATCTGCCCGGTTGCCTTGTCCCAGTGTTTCGTGTCGAAAGTGACCGGTGTGTCGGCGACCGCGGAGTCCACCACTTTCACACCGGATGTACCGGGCCCGGACTCCTCGTTCAGGTTGACTCTTCCCTCGGTGAAGGTCGCTTTGAAAGCCTGCTTTTCGGGGCCGGGATTGCCGGGATCGACAGGCGTCACAGGTGTTTCAGGTGCCGGGGTCACGTTCACGGTGACGGTCCCCGTGTCGGTGCCGCCGTAACCGTCACTTACTTCGAAGACGAAACTGTCAGTGCCACTGAAACCTTCTTCCGGGTGATAGACGCGGTTCGGCCATTCCCCGGAGAGGAAACCGTGGGCTGGAGCTCCAGTGAGCCTCCAGGTCAGAACATCGTGTGAGCCGTCCGCGTTTGTGTCAGTGGCCGACAGCGGGGTCGCGACAGAGTTGTCCTCAACGGTCTGCACGTTCAGGTCTCCGGCTACCGGCGGAGTGTTGACCATGAACTGGCCGGTCGCGATATTGGTCCGGCGGATGTCGTCGGCGCCACCGAGCGCGCCGTTGTCACCGACCCGCACCCGGACCGGATGGAATCCGGGGTCCAGTGAGGAAGTATCAATCAGGATCTGGTTCTGGCCCGGACCCATGCCGGTCCGGCTGTCGCCATAGCGAACAACCTCGAAGCCGTTGTTTTCATCACCGTCAAGGTCCCATTCGATTGTCTGGGTGAGGCCGCCGGCGCTGTTCGGCACGTCGAAGGGATCCGTCGAGCTGACCGAAGCCGTGATGGTGTTGTCAACGCCCGGTCGGGCTGGCAGCAAAAGGTTCGCGCCTGGGCTCTTGATTTCCGATATCTCGGCCGGCGAGTTGACGTCGACCGCACCGATCCAGGACCAGAACGATCCGGCCGGCAGACTACCCGGGAAAATGCATCCCTGATTGTCAAGAATGTCATTGGCCATGTTCATCGGCCGCGCCTCCACAACCCAGCGACCGCGCTTGGGGAAGGTGACGTTGAGGGTCCGGAGGGCTCCATCCAGGTTGTTGCCAGGACAGACCTGCGTTGCCGGGGTGGTTTCCCCCGTGTCGAGGTTCCGGGTCCGCCAGGAGTAGCCCCCGAACTTCTGTTGGGCAGTCAGGCCTTCGTCGGAATCGAAGCCACGGAACTTGAAATCAACCGCGGTGCCGGGTGTGATTCCGCCGGTCGGGACCGGCGCCTCCCAGCCGTAGAGCAGGGGCGGATCGAGCTTGGCGTTACAGTCCTCACGAGTCAGCTTGATCGGTGAGACCGATGATTCTGATTCGGATCCGTTGTCAAGGACTGCCCGCACGCTGATCTGCGAAGTCCGGCCGAGCGTGCCGTCGGGATCAAAGAGTCCGGGGCAGTTGAGACCCATGTTGGTCGTCGGCTCATAGGCCAGGGTCACCTTCGAGTAGTTGAAGCCGCCCGCGACATCAGGTTGTTCGGCAGTGACCGGATGGATTGTCGCCCCGTCCGAATCATCGCTGGCATCCCAGTTGTCATCAACCCGGATTCCGGTTACCTCGCGGCCCGGGTTGTGCTTGACGAGCAGGGTTACGCGCACGGTATTGCCGTTGCGGCTGCTGGCTGAGGAAGCGCCGAAATTGTCCTGGATCCGGTCGTTGGCTACGGTGAAACTCTCCAGCCAGGAACGGAAGTTGACGCCGGCATCCACCTCGACATTGGTGTCGTTGATGATTGTCGGCGGGATGTTGCCCGGACCTTCCGGATCAATCCAGTTCTCCGAATGTGGGGCCGGGTTGAACCTCATGGCAAGCTCCACGGTGTTCTGTCCGGAGGGGGATGGCAATCCCATTGTGCTGTTGACAATTGCATTGACGTCCTGTCCGACGATGGTCGGGCAGCCGGATGCGGCAGGAATCGCCAGAGTGTCATCGATGACCGTAGTGGTGCCGGCATACTCGTCGTAGGGGACACCCTTCGCGGTGCCGCCGGTGGCAGAGAAGGGGATCGGATTCGCCGGCGTACCCACGTAACAGTTGTTGCCGAGGGCGACGATCGCGTGGTTGCTGGTGAGCTGGATGGTCAGCGCGGTGGTCATGCTGATCTCACCCGTTGCCGGGTCGATGGTGCCAGTGACGGGATTGGCCGCCCGGATCTGCACGAAAATGTCAACCGAACCGACCGGGCTGTCAACCGGCAGCACGAGTTGGGGGAAGACGAAATCAGCAGCCGCGGCGGAGAAAGTGCCGTCAGGGTTGACTGTGATGTTCCGGAGCCGCGGAGAAGGGTTCATCACCCCCACTTCGATCGGATCGAGCGAAGTGCCGATCGTGATCGTGCCCCCGGTCACCGTCGAGTTGAAGTTGCTGCCCGGATTGACTACCGGATCTGCAGCTGAAGCCGTCCCGCAGAACAACACCAATCCGCAAGCAACCCCGGCGATCAAACTCGTCCAGCTAGAAAATCCCTTCATCCCTGCCCCCATCCCTGGTTTAGCTTTTCTCGTGCATCACTTTGTGTACCGACACGTTTGTCCCTGTACTTGAGCGTTCGCAACCTAACAGAAAATCACCAGGTCGTGTGACTTGTCGCACAAGTCGACACTCGTCGTGAATTGAAACGACCTCCTGTTCGGCACTACAATCCGGACATGCTTCGCGCAAAGGGAGTCGTCACCGTCCTTGTCCTGCTCTTTATCGGGCTCTTCGCCTACGGTTGTGGCGGCGATGACAGCTCGACCGAGGAGCAGCTGCAGACTGCCCGTGAGGAAGGTGCCCGGGAAGCTCGTGAGAATGCCCGGCTGAAGCAGCTCCAGGATCAGGTCAAGGAGCTCCAGCAAGAAGCCGGGCAGGGAACGGAAAAGAATTCACAGAACGGCAAGGTCGACCAGGCGTCCGGCGGTTACGGGCAAAGTGGCGGTGCCAACGAGGGAAACAGTTCCGGAAATCAGGGTGTTGCTCCCCAAAATGGCGGTTCGGCTATTGGCAACCCTGGTCCGAGAGACGGCTATTACGAGGAGAGCGTCAGCAACGGCCCGGATTCTTCCTGCGGGAATGGCATCCGGATCGGTCTCAACACATCCTGTGCCTTCGCGATGAATGTTGCCGGCGAATACGGCAGCAACCCCGGAGCGACGACGATCAATGCCTACAGTCCGGTGACCGGCGAGCACTACAAGATGAGTTGCAGCCCCTGGAAGCGGGGTACGGTCTGCGTCGGCGGCAGAGGCAGCGCGGTCTTTCTGCCCTGACTCAGGGCTCCTTTACGGAGGTCGGCTGCTTCCATGTGAAAGTTGATCTTTCACATCATCGGGTGTCTGCCGTAATGTCTTTGTATGGATCGCGAAACGATCATCCGTGAACTGCGTCTGGAGCCACTGCCCCAGGAGGGCGGTATGTTCCGGCGAAAGTTCAAGGACGAGAATTCAACATCGATCTATTTCCTGCTCGAGCAGAACGAGCCAACGATGCTTCACCGACTGCCAGGTCCGGAGATCTTCCACTTCTATGCCGGTGCGCCGGTGCGGATCCACATCCTCGGGCCGGAACAGGGAGAGGCCCGTCAACCAGTCCTGGGTATCGGTCTCGCGGAAGGTGAACGCCCCCAGATTCTGGTGCCCGGCGGCACCTGGCAGGCGGCGGAGACGACCGGAGCCTGGAGTCTGGTCGGGACCACCATGGCTCCCGGCTTCCACTGGGACCGTTTTCAGGCTGCGAAGCGCAAGCATCTGCTTCAGGGCTGGCCGGAAGATCGCGAAGTGATCGAGGCCCACACCCCTTCCGGGTAGGAGCGCCCCCGGGCGGCTTCGGATTCGCATCACCGCGTGGCAACAGTTCGGGCTGTCCCGGAAGACCAGGCCCGGATCGTTTGGTGCCGGCCGTTTGGTGCCTATCGGCTGGACCTCGGGGTGAGTATCCGCTGGAGGTGAAGCGTGATGGTTCCCCCGACGACCAGCAGGGCCAGGTTGATGCCCAGCACCAGAAGGGCACCCCACGCCTCGAAAGTCTCACCCACCGCCATTGCCACCCCGAAGTACGCCGAGGCGGGCACGGTGGTCACAGAGATGGCGACCCCGACCGCGGTGGCCCCCCGGGTTTCGAACGAGAGGATCGCCGCCACCCCGGCACCCAGGGCGATCAGGCCAGTCGAGTAATCAGCGTCCGCGAGCCCTTCAAGTTCAACCTCACGGATGTCGAAATCGTGATCAAGGATACCCAGCACCTGCAGGCAGAGGGCCACCAGGAACGCGACCAGCATCACCATGCCCATGCCCAGGATCAAGGTCCCGAATGACCTCAGTGCCAGCCTGGTTCTCCGGCCCACCAGCCCGACGCAGGTCGCACAGAGGGGCATCAGATCGGGACTCACCGCCATCGCCCCGACAATCAGAATTGTGCTTGACTCGATCACGCCGAGCCCGGCGATCCAGCCCGCTACAGCCATCAGCAGGAAATACCGGGCGACCGGCCTGGCGTTGGCTCTCGCCTCGCCGAGGATCTCGACCCAGGAATACCCGCCGCTAGCGGAAAGTCCCCCCGCCCTCAGCCCATGGGTGAGGATGTCCTCCCGGACCAGAACGTAGTCGTCGTGATGAAGGTCGCAGGCGTGGAGGGCGGCAAGCGCTTCATCGGCCGCATGGGGTTCCACATCGGCCGAGATGACGAAGTGCCCGTTGCAGGCATCGGGCTCGGAAGTGACCCTCCGGACACCCGCCAGGTCCTTCAGGCTTTCAATCAGCCGGTCACGCTCACCGGTCTGAACGTCGACTCTGAGCCTCAGCATTGTCTGGACCCATTCACGGGCCGCAGGCTAACCGCACGGGAGGACACCGCCCGGGTCAGGACCGGTTGGTGCCCGGCACGGCCTCAGCCGACCTGGCTGAGGTCAATCTCCCTCTTCAGGATCTTCCCGGTCGGACCTTTCGGGAGTTCGTCAACGATCAGGATGTGACGCGGATACTTGTAGGCCGCGACGCCTTCCTTTGCGTGGGCGCGAACCTCATCCTCGGTTGCCGATTTGCCTTCCTTGAAGGCGATGATCGCGACGATCTCCTCGCCGAGGTCGTCGTGGGGGATACCCATGACTGCGGCCTCGGCGATCGCGGGATGCTCGTAGAGCACCTCTTCAACCTCACGTGGGTAGACGTTGTAGCCACCGCGCAGGATCATTTCCTTCTTGCGGTCGACGATGGAGTAGTAGCCGTCAGAGTCAACGGTCGCCATGTCACCTGAAGCGAACCAGCCATCGGAATCGATCGCCTTTGCGGTGGCCTCCGGCATTTCCCAGTAGCCCTTCATCACATTCGGTCCCTTGATCTGGAGTTCGCCGATGTCGCCGACTCCGAGCACACCGCCCTCCTCGTCGACGATCCGCATTTCGACGTTGGTGATCGGGGTCCCGATCGTGCCGGGTTTGCGCTCCATGTCGATCCGGCCGAACGAAGCGACCGGCGAGGTCTCGGAGAGGCCATAGCCTTCGAGGATCGGGGTCCCGAACTCGCTTTCGAAGGCACGGATGATTTCAACCGGCAAGGCCGCCCCGCCGGAAACGCAGAGCCGGAGCGAGCTGATGTCGAATTCACTGCGGTTTGGCACATGCAGCATCGCCGCGTACATGGTCGGGACACCCTGGAAGATCGTGACCTTGTCACGCTGGATTATTTCCAGCGCCTTGACCGGGTCGAAACGGGGCAGAAGGGTCAGCTCGGCACCGACCGATACTGCGCCGTTCATCGCCACTGTCTGGCCGAAAACATGGAATAGCGGCAGGCCGCCAAAGAAGACATCTTCTTCGGAGGGCATGAAGAGGTCCTCGATGGATTCGATGTTCGAACGGATGTTGCTGTGGGTCAGCTCGGCGCCCTTCGGGGTGCCAGTGGTGCCCGAGGTGTAAAGGATCACGGCGGTGTCATCCGGTGCGACTTCAACTACATCGTTGAATGGCTCGATCCCGCCGATCAGCTCGCCGACATTGGTCGGGTTGATTGAAATGACTTCGACGTCCGTGCCTTCGGCAGCCTCGATTGCGGCCGGCGCAAAGTCTTCCCAGGCCACGACAACCTTGGCACCCGAATTTCCCAGGTAGTGCTTGACCTCGCGGGCGGTGAGCAGGACATTCATCGGGACGACGCGGGCACCCATTCGCAGAACGCCGTAATAGACCATCGGGAAGTGGGGGACGTTCGGGAGCATGATGCCGACCCGGTCACCTGGCCCTACGCCCTTCGATTCGAGCAATCCGGCGACCAGCTTGCTGGTCTGGTCGAGGGCCGCGTAGGGGATGGCGACGTCGTCGAGCCGGACCGCAATCCGCTCAGGGAACTTTTCTGCGGACTCGGTCAGCAGTGTGGCCAGATTCGGATTCAACTCTTTACCTCTCCCGGTAGTTCAACAACGGAGCGAAGACCGCAATTCCCGGCCTGCCCCAGATGCTGGCATGCTACCCGCCATGAGCTTTTCGGAGAAGGTGGTGCTGATCACTGGTGGTGCCAACGGGCTGGGCCGGGCGACCGGGGCAAGGCTGGCGGCGGCCGGAGCGAAGGTTGTTCTGGCCGACATCGAGCAAGGTCCCGGTGAACAGGCGGCGGCCGAGATCGGTGGCAGCTTCATCCGCTGTGACGTGCGCGAGCCCGAACAAAGCGAGCGGGCGGTCGCCTTCGCGACTGAAACCTACGGTGGCCTCGACATGGCCCTTCTCAACGCCGGTGTTTCCACCGGCTGCGGTCTCGATGACAGTTTCGACCTTGAGCTTTACCGCCGGGCGATGGCGATCAATATCGACGGAGTTGTTTTCGGGCTGGATGCCGCGATCCCGGCGTTGCGTCGCCGCGGTGGCGGTTCGATCGTCGCCACAGCCTCGCTGGCGGGTCTCACCGCGGTTCCTTTCGACCCGATCTACGCGGCGAACAAACACGCCGTTGTCGGGCTGGTCCGTTCGGCCGGGCCGGCCTACGCGCTTGAGGGGATCCATTTGAATGGAATCTGTCCGGGTTTCGCTGATACGAGGATCATCGGCGACTTCCGGGAAAACCTTGAGTCCGGCGGAGTGCCGATCATTCCGGTCGAGCGTGTGGTTGATGGCATCGAAGCACTCTTCCTTTCCGACCAGAGCGGGGTATGTCACATCGTTCAGGCCGGTATGGAGCCCCAGGAGTTTCGCTTCCGCAACATCCCGGGACCAAAGGCCACCGAAGGCACATGAATCAAAGAAACCACCGACAGCAAGTTCACCGAGATTGAAGTCTCGGCCATATGCGCTCCGGTCCTCAACCTGGGTGAAGTTCGCGGATCGCCCGGGCCCTGACCAGGCGTTGGTCGAGCCCGGGTCAGGCGTTGGTCGGGCTTACCTCGCCGGGTGACCGGATCAGGCCAGTGGAATCTTCTTGCCGGGATTCAAGAGCAGCTCCGGGTCAAAGACCCTTTTGATCTCCGCCTGCAGGCGGACCGCCACCGGACCAAGCGCGTCTTCGACATGAGCCGTCTTTAGCGATCCGATGCCGTGCTCGCCGCTGATCGATCCGCCCAGGCGGATCGCCATCTGGAAGGCTTCCGCCGCCGCCTCGTTTCCGCGCCTCATCTGTTCCCCGTCGCTCAGGTCGACCAGAAAACTTGAATGCAGGTTGCCATCGCCGGCATGCCCCCAGGAACAAGCCGGCAAGCCATGTTTCTGGCCAATCGCCACCGTTTCCTCGACCGCTTCGGCGAGAAACTCGACTGGCACCACGACATCCTCGGAGATCTTGCCGCCACGCTGGGCTGTGACCGCAAAGGAAACACCATCACGCCAGGTCCAGAAGTCACGAATTTCTGTGTGATCGGTAATCCGCACCGGCATGGTCAGAGCCCCTTCGGCCATCGCCTCCTCTAGCTCGGCTATTACCCTGCGCACTTCACCGGAGGTCCCGTCCGTCTCGGCAATCACCGCGAAGCCGGCCTTCTCCGGAGACGCCGCGGGGAAGGAACCAAGGCTCGAGGCGAGGGCACCCTGGTCAAGGAACTCGAGCGCGGCAGGTTCGATGCCCGAGCCCATGATTGTGCCGATCGCGTCGCAGCCCGAACCGGCGTCTGGATAGAAGCCAACCACCACACCACGCTCTTCCGGGGCCGGGACCAGCCGCAGCCAGGCGGAGGTGACTATCCCGAGGGTTCCTTCGGAGCCGATCATGAGGTCAGTCAGGTCGAGGCCGGCCACGTTCTTGCGGAGCGGGCCGCCGGAAACGAGAATTTCTCCGGGCGGGACGACGGCCTCAACACCGGTGACCCAGTTTCCGGTCACGCCGTAACGGAAAGCATGTGGGCCACCGGCGTTTGTGGCGACGTTCCCACCGATTGTCGACTGCTCGCTGGCACCGGGGTCAGGCGGGAACAGAAGGCCGTTCTCGAGGGCGATCCGATGGACCGTCGCGGTCCTTACCCCGGCTTCGACTTCAATCCGCCAGCGTTCGGGATCCAGTGAGCGGATCCGGTCGAGCCGCTCGAGGGAAAGCACCACACCCCCGTCGGGGACGGCTCCACCGGCCAGTCCGGTGCCGCCCCCGCGAACGGTGACCGGCACCCCTCTTTCGTAACACCAGGCGAGGGCGCGGGATACCTCTTCGGTGTCGGCCGGGAGAATGAGAGCTTCAGCACTGCCCTTGATCCCCCGGTTACCGGTTCCATCCTGCAGGGCGGCTCTCAACTCCGGACCGACGGTACGGATCTGGTCGGGAGAGAGCAGGCGGGCGAGGTCGCCGGCCAGCTTGCCGTTAACGGGACGTTGCGTTGTGATTCCCCTCTCCAATGCGATTCCGGGCCTGTCTGGCGGCGATTCGCCTTGCGGTTCCAGCGGTAGCAGGTAATATGTTACCTGCTGTATCCCATCCAGATCAACCTTTGAGGAGAGGTGCGAAAAGTGGGACTGACCGGTGGAGAATTTGTCGCCGAGTACCTGATCGCCGAGGGCGTTCCCTATGTCTTCGGCATTCCCGGCCATGGCGACATGGCGGCCTTTGACGCGTTCAAGGACCGAACCGACCGGATTCAGGTGATCGGTCCCCGTCACGAGCAGGCCGCGGCCCACATGGCCGATGCGTATTACCGCGCATCGGGTCGCCCCCTGGCCACAATGACCTCGATCGGCCCCGGTTCCATGAACGTCGCAACCGGACTTGGAACCGCCTTCGTTGATTCGATCCCGTTGATCTCGTTCACCGGTGGCCCCCAGACATACATGCTCGGCAGGGGAGTTCTTCAGGAGCTCGAACGCCAGCAGGACAACGTCTTCCCCCAGATCATCCAGCCGATGGTCAAGCGGAACTGGGACGTACAGCACGTGGACCTGCTGGCTGATGTCCTACCCCGTGCCTTCAACACAATGCTCTCCGGTCGACCCGGTCCGGTTCATATCGAGCTACCGATGGATGTCCAGGCTGAAGTCACCGATCTGCCCCTGCCCGATCCGGCCACCCGTCGGGCAACCTCAGGCGCGGTGCGTCCGGATCCGGACGCAATAGACCGTGCGGCAGCCAGGCTGCTTTCCGCGAAGCGCCCGGTATTACTCGCGGGCGGCGGCTGCCTCGAAGCGGAGGCGGCGGCCGAGGTCAAGAAGGTCGCCGAGTATCTCGACGCGGCGGTGGTTGTGACGATGATGGGCAAGGGGGTCTTCCCCGAGGACCATCCGCTCGATGCCGAGCACACCGGATCGAACGGAACCCTGGTCGGCAACCACATGACGAAAAACGCCGACGTGATCCTCGCGGTAGGCACCCGCTTCGCCGAACAAACCTCCTCCTCGTACATGGACGGGATGTCCTTCTCGGTGCCACCGACAGAGATCATCCACCTGGACATCGACCCGACCGAAATCGGCAAGAACTATCCGACCGCAGTCGGCGCAGTCTGTGACGCGAAAGCGGGGCTCAACGATCTCTACGACGCCCTCGTCGACCACAACGGAACCGAGGGTCCGAGCCGCCCCGGGTACCGGGCCGAGATCGCCGAACTGCGTCAGAAGTGGCAGGAGATGCTCACCGGCCGCTGGACCGGCGAGCTCTCGCTGAGCCAGGTTCTCCACAAGTCACGCGCGGTGCTACCCAGGGAAACGATCGCAATCGCCTCGGCTGGCCATCCACAGATCCAGGCCTTCCAGGAGTTCCTCAGCTTTGAGCCCCGGACCTGGCTCAGCCCCGGTGGCTACTCGACCATGGGGTACACGATGCCCGCGGCGATCGGAGCGAAGCTCGCCCGGCCCGATGTGCCGGTAGTCGGGTTCGCCGGTGACGGAGACCTTCAGCAGACGATCCAGGAGCTTGCCGTGGCCGCCGAGACCGGAGCGGCAGTAATCATCGCCTGCCTGAACAACACGGGCTGGATCTCGATCCGTGATTTCCAACGCGGAATGTTCGGCGAGGACCGTGGATTCACGACCGAGTTCCGGGCCCGCAAGGGTGACCAGCTGATGCCGGTTGATTTCTGCGCGATCGCCAGGGCCTTCAACTGTGGAGCCGAAAAGGTGACCGGGACCGGCGATATCGGACCCGCGTTCGAGCGGGCGATGGCATCTGAAGGTCCATGCCTGATCGAGTTCGACCTTTCCAGCGAGCCGGCCGACAGTGAAGGCGTGAACATCGGCCACTGGGACCTGCCCAAACCGGCCTACCTGCCCTGACCGAGCCAACAAGGAGGCGACAAAGGTGAATCACGACACTCCCGAAAGAGACCCCGCCGGTGCCGCCCAGCGGCTGAAAGTCGAATCCGACGCTCACGTCATCAAGTGCATGGGTGACGTTGACATGGGTCTGGTCGAAGGTGAAGGAGTGCGGGTCAGGGACGCTGACGGAAACGAGTACCTCGACGCGATCTCGGCCGAGTGGGTGCTGAACCTCGGCTTCCGGCATCCCGAGATCCGGGAAGCGATGGAGCAGCAGTTCGGAAAGATCGACTATGTCTCCCCGGTCTTCGAGGACGAGGCCCGGACTGCCTATGCGAAGAAGCTGGCTGAACTGGCGCCGGGTGCGCTTTCGAAGGTTCTCTACGGGCTCTCCGGCGCTTCGGCGGTGGAGGGGGCGATGCACCTGGCGATGCGGACCACTGGCGGGACCGATTTCGTCTGCCTCGACGCTGCCTTCCACGGGCGTACCTTCGGCACGATCGGGCTCACCTACGTCAACCCGGGCATGGTCGAAGGTTCCAACAAGGGTCTCGACCGCTACCTGCCCCGGCAGATGCGGGTGCCGAACTACAACTGCTACCGCTGTCCACTCAAGCTCGAACCGGACTCCTGTGATCTGGCCTGCGCCGATCACGTTGACTGGGCGCTCGACAAAGGCCACCTGAACGGACCGGCCGGGGTGATGGTCGAACCCTTCCAGGCGAACGGCGGCATGGTGCCCGCTCCGGACGGGTATCTGGCGCGGGTTCACGAAATGGCGAAAGCCCATGACGTGCCGCTGATCGTCGATGAAATCCAGGGTGCTCTCTGCCGCTGCGGCCCGATGTACGCGAGCGAGAGAGCGGGGATTGAACCGGAGATGATCATCCTCGGCAAGGCTCTCGGCGGTGGCTTGCCGCTCTCGGCAACGATCACCACCCCGGAATACTCGGAGCTTCTGCCCTGGGAGTACGGCTTCACCCAGGCCGGCAACCCGATGGCCTGCGCGGCCGGCCTGGCGATGGTCGAGATCATGGTCAGGGATGATCTCCCGGGCAACTCGGAGCGGCTCGGCAGGCTGATGGTCGGCGAGCTGGAAAAGATCCAGCAGGATTCGGGACTGATCGGGGACGTAAGGGGCCAGGGCCTGATGATCGGGGTTGAACTGGTGCGCGACCGGGAAACCAAGGAGCCCGCATTCGAGGAGACCGACAAGTTGATGGCGGCCTGCCTCGAGCATGGTCTGATGATCGGCAAGACCGGTCCGGTATTCGGCTCGAACGGAAATGTCGCCAAGTTCAAGCCCGCGGTCAACGCCACCGAAGAAGAAGTGATGGAGATGGTCGAGCTCTTCGGCCGCGCCCTGCGCGATGTCGAGGCGACCCTGTGAACGGAGCCCGTGGCTAGGTTCAGGGATATCAGCTTCATCGCGGCACTCGGCTTCGAGAACCGGTCCGCCCGTGAAGTAGTTGAAACGCTGCTGGGAGCCGGCTACGACTCGGTCGAGTGGACCATGGCTCACATCGGCGAGCTGCTTGCTCCGGCCTCGGCGCTGGCCAGTCAGATGGACCTGGTTACCGGAGGAGAGCAAGCGGTCGGAGAAACTTTCCGGGCGATCGATGCCGCCGCCGCAGCAGGGATACCGGTCGTCAACGTGCTGACCGGGCCGAACCTCTGGGAAGAAGGCACGATAAGCCGGGATGACGAAGAGGCCTGGAGCATGGCCCTCGACGCTCTCGAGCGGATAACGGCCCGGGGTGAGAAGCAGGGAGTAAGGATCGGCTTCGAACCCTGCTGGGGAACGCTCGCCCATGACGCGACGACCGCCCAGCGCGTGCTGGACACGGTGCCGGTCTCGGTCACCTTCGACCCCAGCCACTTCGTGATGACCGGTGACCCGATCCCGGAACTGATTGAACGCTGGGGCGATCGCATCGAACATTTCCACCTCAAGGACGCATTCGGCCGGCCTGGCATGGACGGCGAGGACTTCATCTTCTGCATGCTCGGCGAAGGCAATGTCCCCTGGCCCGAAACCTTCGCCGCACTGGACCGGGTCGGGTATGAAGGGGCGCTATCGGTCGAGTTCGAGGCGTACCGCTACTACGAACAGGTGCTGGGCAATGATCCGGCGGCGGCCGCGAAGCTGGCCCGGGAGCAGGTGGCTGCACTGCTGGGAGCAGCGTCGTGAAAGTCGCACTCTGCGGACTCGGTGAAATCGGCCAGATTCACCTGCGGGCGGTCCGCGAGAGTGGGGCTGAGCTCGCCGCAGTCTGTGAACTCGACCGGGATCTGGCAATTCAATCGGTCGGAGTTGAAGTTCCGGTTTTCAGCGACGTCGGCGAGCTGATCGAGCAAACTTCCCCCGATCTGGTTGACATCTGCCTGCCTCACCACCTCCACGTGCCGGTTGCAGTGGCTGCGCTTGAGAACGGTTGCGATGTCCTGCTGGAGAAGCCGATGGCGGCTGATCTGGCCGGTTGCGACGAGATCCTCCGGGTGGCCGGTGAATCCGGTCGCCGGGTCGGGGTTTCCCACAACCAGGTTCACTTTGAACCGCACCGTCGCCTTCGGCAACTGATCGACTCCGGTGAGCTGGGCGAGATCCGGGCGATCTACGAACGGCTGTGGATGGGTGGCAAGTACGGCGGCTGGCGTGAGGATTCAAGCCAGGTCGGCGGCGGGTTGCTGATGGACGCCGGAGTCCACCGGATCTACATGGCCGAATACCTCGGCGGGCCGGTGCGAACGGTCACCGCGGTCATGGACAATCCCCGCTCCGAGGATGCCTTCGTCCTCACCATGGAGTTCGAGTCCGGGGCACTCGGGGTGATCCAGGGTGGCTATCACGGTCCGGACGGGGTTTTCGACGACCGGATCGAGATACAGGCCTCGGAAGGCATGGCCGAGGTGCTCGGCTGTGAAGCCTTCTTCGAAGGTGACCTTGGCGGAGATCTGCGGTTGCGAACCCGGATCAACGGAGTCTGGAAGGGGGATCCGGTCAGCGGTCACTGGGACGAGTCAGTTGTGGCATCGGTGAAGGCAGTGCTGGCCGACCTCGAGGCGGGCCGGGACTCCGAAGTCGGTCTGGCCGAGGGCCGGGCCGCGGTTGCCGTGGTCGAAGCCGCCTATCGTTCAGCCGAAAGCAACAGAACGATCCGGATGAGTGAACTGAACGAGAGGAAGCCATGAGCAGCGTCAGCATCGAACCCGGCAGCAAGGGATCGCTGCAGGAGATCAAGGCCGAATCCAGCCTGACCGCCCGGGTCCGCGAATCGATCAGGCAGGCGATAATTGACGGCAGCCTTGAACCAGGCTCGCTCCATTCTGTCCAGTCCCTGGCGGACATCTTCAAGGTTTCCCGTACTCCGGTCCGTGAGGCGCTGATCGATCTGGCCGGAGCTGACATGGTTGAGTTCGAGCGCAACCGCGGGGTCCGGATCCTCGAGACCTCGGTCCATGATCTTGAAGAGATTCTGGTCCTGCGGATTCTGCTCGAGGTACCGGCGACTCATCGGGCCGCCGGGCGGATCGACCCCGATGGACTGAACGCACTTCGACAGGAGCTCGACGCGATGGTTGAAGCGGCGGAGGCCGATGACGAGCTGACCATGATGCAGCACGACCGCCGTTTCCACGAGCTGATCAACACCGCATCTGGCAACTCGCGACTGACCGAATACGTCGACTCGCTTCGTGACCTGATCCTGACCCGCGGGGTATCAACCGTCCACAGCACCCGGTCGCTGCCGGAGATCGTAGCCGAGCATGAGGGGATCCTTTCGGGGCTCGCTTCCTCGGATGCGGAGGCCGCAGCATCGGCGATGAAGCTTCATCTCGTCAACACGGCGTCACTCCTGCTCCGGCAGGAAGGCGGGCGCAGCACATCGCTCAGCCTCGGTTGGGAAGACCTGGTGGCAGGCTCATGATCCGCAGCATCAACCCGGCCAGTCCCGGGGATGTAGTTCTGGAAATAGCTCCCGCCGATCCGGCCGCAACCGAGTCCGCGCTGGCCGCCGGGGTCGCTGCTCAGCCAGGTTGGTCGGCCGACCCGATGGCCAGGGTCAGGGCACTTTCTGCACTCGCCGCTGCGATCGAATCGCGGCGCCAGGAATTCGTGGATCTGATGGTCCGCGAGGTCGGCAAGCCGGGCCCGGAAGCTGCCGGGGAGGTTGACCGCGCGACCGCGATCCTCAGGTTCTACTCCCAGATCCCGCTCGATCCGGTCGGCGACGTGATGCCCGGGTCGACCCCGGGAGCGCAGGTTCTGGTCGAGCGGCATCCGCTCGGGTTGATCCTCGCGATCTGCCCGTGGAACTTTCCGCTCGCAATCCCGCTCTGGAAGTCCGCGCCCGCCCTGGCCTACGGAAACAGTGTCCTGATCAAACCGGCATCTCCGGCTGTCGCGACTGCCCGTCTGCTGGCCGAATGCGCCGCAGAGGTCTTGCCCGACGGAGTGCTCACCGTCTTGCCGATGGGCGGGGCGGCAGCCGGAGAGCTGCTGGATGACGGTCGGATCGCCGCGGTCACCTTCACCGGGTCGACCGGGGTGGGCACCCGGGTGGCAGAACGGATGGCCCGTCGGGCCGCTCCGGCCCAGGCCGAGATGGGCGGGCAGAACGCGGTGATCGTGCTGGACGACGCGAACCTCGACGCGGCCGCTGACGCGATCGTCGCCGGGGCGATGGGTTTCGCCGGTCAGAAGTGCACCGCGAGCCGCCGGGTTGTCGCCCTGGCCGGGATCTGCGTGGAACTCGAATCGAAGCTTGCCGCGCGAGTGGGCGCGATCGCGGTCGGTGACCCTTCGGCCGACGGCGTGACCGCCGGGCCGCTGATCAGCGAGGTGGCCGCGGAGGAGTTCGAGTCGGCCCGCATGGCCGCAATCGACGCGGGTGCCACCGAGATCGCAAGAGCAATCGCTCCGGACGGCGAGGGCTTCTTTGTTTCTCCATCACTGCTCCGACAGGATGATCCCCTGGCCGAGGTCAATCAGGAAGAAACCTTCGGGCCGCTACTGACCCTGATCGAAGTGGCCGATGAGGATGCCGCGATCGCGGCCGCCAATTCCACCCGGTTCGGGTTGGTCGGCGCGGTACATGGTCGGGATCTCGGGCGGGCGACAAGGGTGGCCTCACGGATGACCACCGGACTGCGCAGGATCAATGCCCCGACCCCGGGAGTCGACTATTACGCGCCGTTTGGCGGTGAAGGCCACTCCTCGTTTGGTCCCCGTGAGCAGGGTCGTGCGGCACGCGAGTTCTTCACTTCGAGCACCACAACCACGGTCATCCCGTCAACCTGAGAGTTTCCGGCTGAAGGCTTCGACCGGCCCTGCGGTCTTCACGCAGGGCGGCATGCTTCCCGATCTACCCCCGGCGCAGAGGGCGGCATGCTTCCCGATCTACCCCCGGCGCAGCATCGCAATCGGGACCAGGGCGGCCAGGATGTAGATGGC
>WPCI01255152.1_pt1 | contig 26778 bp, 25 predicted proteins | sample 5399871 | NCBI WGS metagenome assembly WPCI01 (sample SAMN12869469, study PRJNA574797) | sludge metagenome | isolation source: wastewater treatment of pH7 | place: China:Beijing | collected 2019-05-20 | reverse complement strand
CCATTGTGGAAAATTCCCTACTGCTGCCTCCCGTAGGAGTCTGGGCCGTGTCTCAGTCCCAGTCTGGCTGATCATCCTCTCAGACCAGCTACCGATCGTCGCCTTGGTGAGCTATTACCTCACCAACTAGCTAATCGGACGCAGGCCATTCCCAAAGCGCTCGAAAGCTTTAATCCGAAGACCACATGCGGTATTAGACACCATTTCTGGTGCTTATGCCTCACTTTGGGGTATGTTCCTACGCGTTACTCAGCCGTCCGCCGCTCGTGTACTTTCACACTATATTCAAAACTCTTTAAATACAGAGTGAAAGCCTTACCGCTCGACTTGCATGTATTAGGCACGCCGCCAGCGTTCATCCTGAGCCAGGATCAAACTCTCCAATAAAGTTAGTTTGGCTAGCATCTAAAATAAAAATTGACGTTTCACGTTGTTTGTTTCGTTCAGTTTTCAAAGAACTTGTCTGTCGCTCATTTGCGACTTCCTTATGTTAACATTTTCATCTTTCAATGTCAACTAAGTTTTTTTTCGTTTGTCGCTTTCGACGTTATTGTCATCGGCGACTTGTTCTATATTACACCTCTAATCTCTAATCGTCAACATGTTTTTCTAAAAAAATATAAAAAGGCTTATTTCTTTTAAAATAAGCCTTTTTATCATATACCATTCTATCCGTTTATTATTTTTCTATAATTGGCAACGAGACGATAAACTGAATAATACCATCCTCATATTCAGCTCGAATACTACCACCTTGTAATTCAACAATACTTTTCGCAATCGCCAATCCAAGACCCGACCCTTCAGTTACTCTACTTCTAGATTGATCTTTCTTATAAAAACGTTCAAACAAACTCGCTAACTCTTCTCTCGTAAACGCTTCACTATGATTCGCAATTACAATTTGTATATCCCGGCGCTGCCTTTGAAGAGAAACTTTTATCTCCCCATCATCTTTACTATACTTAATCGCGTTCATTAATAAATTATCAAATACACGAACCATCTTTTCCGAATCAATCGCTGCATAGGCACGTTCCTCAGGAAACTTCTTAACGAACGTAAGTCCATGCTCTTCCGCCTGCGGTACTAACTCTTCTATTAATTGCTCGAGCAACTCATTTACACATACTTCTTGTTTTTCTAATACAACTTGTTCATTCGTTAACTTCGTATACTCAAATAAATCTTCTATTAAATTCTTTAACTGCTCTGACTTCGCAAAAGCAATTCTCGTATATTCATCGTGTTGCTCTTTATTTTCATATTTAGAATCTCGAAGTAATCGCAAGTAACCCATAATAGAAGTCAGTGGTGTACGCAAATCGTGAGATACATTTGTAATAAGCTCGTTCTTTTGCTTCTCTAATTTACGTTCCTTTTCTATATTATTCATAAGCTCTTCCGCCATATTATTAATATTCTCAGTTAAAGACGCAATCTCATCTTCACCTTTCTTCTCAATGCGGTACGCTAAGTTACCTTTTTCTATTTCCTTTACACCTTCTGCCATCGCTTCAATTTGTTTCATCTTTCTCTTTGTTATATAGAAGAAAGAGAAAATGAATACGAGTACACCAATTAAAAATGGGAATGGGCCTTCTTGCGTATCATACATTACTACACCATCCGGAATTCCACTAACGAACATATATAAATTCTTATTTTCTATTGTAATAGGTGAAAAAGCTATAAATTCTTTTCTCGTATTTTCAAATATATCTTGACCATTTGAATAGTTAATCGCAAATGATGCTGCATTACGAATCGTATTATGCAGATCGATTTGCTCTTCTTGTGCCTGCTTCGTTTTATATACAACTTTACCACTTTCGTCAGTAACCAATATTTTTAAAGCTCTATTTCCTCGCTCTAAATTTTGATTCTCCGTTTCGATCATATTGGATATAGCTTCTAATTTATTTTCATGCACCGAACTATTTGCTGCTTTTTGAGCTTGATAATTAATTTGTTGCATACCAGACCGATAATCGACAGTCGCTTTACGATTCGCATTCTCAAAAAATGGCGCAGCTCCCTTTGCAAAAAAAACTCCTAATAACGCACAAGCAGCAAAAGTAGTAATCAGTTGAATTCTTATACTCTTTCGTACGCTCTTTACTAATTTCTCAATTAATTGTCTTATTTTCCTAATATAAGCGAATGGATTAAATATCTTTTTCAATCTTATACCCCACTCCCCATACCGTTTTTATATATCTAGGTTTCCTTGGATTCTCCTCAATCTTTTCACGCACTTTTCTAATATGCACCATTACAGTATTATCAGACTGGAAAGATCTTTCGTTCCACACCTTTTCATAAATTTGCTCCGCGCTAAAGACCATCCCCGGATTACGTGCTAGCAATTCTAAAATTGAAAATTCCCTCGGGGTCAGTTTCACTTCTTCTCCCTCTACAATAACTTTATGGGTTGAGATGTTTATTTTCATCTCTCCAATTTCTAGCTCGTCCTCGTTTTGTATAGCGAAACCATTCATTTTCATATAACGGCGTAGCTGCGATTTAATTCTTGCGATTAACTCTAACGGATTAAACGGTTTCGTTACGTAATCATCTGCACCCGTTGTTAACCCTAAAATCTTATCCATATCTTGCGTTTTCGCGGAAAGCATAATGATCGGCATTTCTTTTTCTTCCCTTACTTTCATACACATATGAATGCCATCTACTTTCGGCATCATAATATCTAATACGACTAGATGTACTTCATTTTCTTCTAGTAAACGTAATCCTTCTTCTCCGTCCCCTGCTTGCAATACTTTATATCCTTCATTCTTTAAATAGATTGTAATAAGATTCCTAATTTCTTTTTCATCATCTACGACAAGTATCGTTTCATTTGCCACAATATCTCCCCCATCACTTTTTAATCCCTAACTTCTATTATAGGAAAACTTCTGAAGAAAAACGCTCGGAAATCCTTAAGTTTTTCTGAAGACGCAAAAAAGGTCTAGACTCCCCTTAAGTCTAGACCTTTCAAAAAACCCCTTTTATTTACGAACGTAGATGAAATATAGTACGAATAAAACTCCCATAACATACATAATCGGATGAATCTCTTTACGACGACCGCTTACTACCATTGTAATTGGATAGAAGATAAATCCAATCGCAATTCCCGTTGCGATACTATACGTAAGTGGCATAGAGATAATTGTAAAGAATGCTGGTACTGCAATCTCGAATTTCTTCCAATCAATTTCTCCTAAAGATGAAACCATCAAGATCCCTACAATAATTAACGCTGGCGCTGTTACAGCTGGTGTTACAACACTTAATAATGGCGAGAAGAATAGTGCCAATAAGAAGAATCCTGCTGTTACAACTGCTGTAAATCCAGAACGTCCACCCGCTGCTACCCCTGCAGAAGATTCAATATAAGACGTTGTTGTTGATGTACCTAAGATCGCACCAATTACAGTTGCAATTGCATCTGCAAATAATGCTTTTCCTGCACGTGGTAATTTATTGTTCTTCATTAATCCTGCTTGATTCGCAACCGCTACAAGCGTACCTGCTGTATCAAAGAAATCGATAAAGAAGAACGTTATAATAACAATCCCCATTTGAACAGTGAAAATATCTCCAAAGTGCGTTAACGCCGCACCGAACGTTGGTTCTAAACTCGGTATTGCTCCCACTACCGCTTTCGGAGTATCAATTAATCCGGTTGCTACTCCTAAGATTGCCGTAAGAATCATACCGTAAAATACTGCACCATTAACTTTCTTAATCATGAAGATAATGGTCGTAACAACTCCGAAAATTGCTAGTAACGTTGTGCCCTTTGTTAAGTCCCCCAACCCAACAAGAACAGCATCATTTTTCACGATAATTCCGGCATTTTGGAATCCAAGGAAAGCAATGAATAATCCAATACCTGCCGCTACTGCAAACTTTAACTCCGATGGAATTGCATTAATGATTTTTTCACGAATACCTGAAGCAGTAAGAATAATAAAGATAATACCTGACATTAACGTTCCAGCAATTGCCGTTTGCCATGGAATACCCATCGTTAACACTGCTGTATAAGCAAAGAACGCGTTAATTCCCATACCTGGCGCTAAAGCAATTGGATACTTCGCGAAAATACCCATAATTAACGAACCGATCGCTGCTGCTAATGCTGTAGCAACGAATACTGCACCTGGATCCATTCCTGTACCTGCCGGTAATCCTTTAACATTTCCAAGTGACAGCGTAGCAGGATTGACAAATAGTACGTAAGCCATAGATAAAAATGTCGTTAAACCTGCTATGAACTCTGTTTTATAATTTGTGCCGAGTTCATCAAACTGAAAATAGCGTTTCATCTTACGTTTCCCCCGTTATATGATTACTCGCCGTAATCCCCCTAGCCCTCTTTTATCTATTAAAAATAAAAAAGGCTTCCATTGCATATACATGGAAGCGTTCTATGAATAAAGATAAGATTCCCCTCACCTTTATAAAAACGCCTCGTAGTCAAGCCATTTACGGTAGCTAGGTAGAAACTTTCGGGCCATATCCCCGATATTATACGACGGCATAATATTCACTTTTCGTTTGAATTACATACTCATATTAACTCGATGAAGTAGTTTTGTCAATTTAAAAACGAACATTTTTGTAAACATTTATAATTTTGTTCGTATTAATAGTAGGAATACAAAAGATCCATCTATGCATGAGCAATAGATGGATCTTTTTGTATAATACTATTCCCACTCAATCGTAATAGGTATGGGATAAGTATTAATATATAGCTACTTCATCTATTTTTCAATTATTTGGTGGGGCAATTGGTGGTGAATAAACATATTATCGAGCATTCAACGAATTTATGCAAACTAAATAACAAGCAAAATCCCCAAATCTCTTTCTATCACTTTCAATAGTCCCCAACTGGTCAAACCACACCGAACTCCAATTTTGTTGTTTCATATAATTTGCAATTACTTTTAGATTTATCATAAATGTATTGTGTTGATGTGTCCGGGAATCATCAATGTCTCTACGCTCTTCTAACGTCTGTATACTCCATTCAGCACGAGTATTCGCATAAACGATGGCAGATTTAATCATATCTTCCCAAAACTCCTTAAAATCACTATCGCTGGTATTAGCAGACTGTAATATTTGAGAGTAAATTTCTTCAGCTTCTTGAAAAGTTAAACTATCTTTTTCTTCTAAATATGTTTTATACGTCAACATAAACCTCTCTCCATTCCCCATATATAGTATCCTTTTCAAAGGTTGAATATCTTTTCTTTTCAGTATCATATTTTAAAACCGGAATATTGCCACTTTTTTCAACAGTACCATCAATATAAAAATGACTTTCTCCATCCCAATAAACTTTTCCAAGATATTCTTTTTTATTTGCTATCTCCGCACTTGAAATATGCCCTGCAATAATATCTTTATAGAAATATCCTGTCTCAGCTGGGTACTTTTGTGTGAAATACTCTTTAGGAGTACCATGTTTCCACAAATCTTCGGCTTCTTCTAAAATACCAGCATGGACAAATATTTGTTGGTCTGTTTCAAAGTAACGAAGTTGTTTAGAAATATTCAGTAACCATTTCAACAAATCACCATGTTTCTTCTTAATAGCTTCCTTTAATGCCTCACTTACTTTTTCATATGAATAGGTTAAAGGCTGAAAAGTATCAAAAACTCCTCTATACTCCTCAACAGTAAGGAAACTTTTAAATGTACATATACCTGGCTCCTGAAATAACAATTGAAAATCATCCACTTGAGAATATAACCAATGAAGGAATATTTCATCATGATTTCCTAGCAAAGTAATAACTTGATCCGCATGATTTTCATGTAATTCTTTTATGTAATATAAAACCCTACATGAATCATTTCCCCCATCCACGTAATCACCTAAGAAGATAATTTTGTTTTCTTCATTCTTTAAATCAACATTTTTCAGCGAATCAATCATTTGATTGTAATAACCATGAATATCACTAATCGCATATATCGTAGCCATTTATTTATCCCTTCTTTTTTTTATAACTTGATTTCCGTTAAAGGTTATCTTCGTATATTCGGCAGTTTCTATTTTTATATTCCCTGACATCTCCTCAGCAATTGCCGTATCCGCACCACTCCACATATGAGCATAGTGTTTTAAAGTAATCTCTGGACTTGAATGCCCCATACGTTGAGATAAAACTAGCACCGATACATTAAATTCATTAATAAGGTATGAAGCATGAGAATGACGCAATCCCTTTGCTTGTATCTTTTTCACTTCTGCAAACTTAGAATATCGCTCAATAATTCGTGATATCGTTGATTTAATCATCGGCAAGCCATCATAACTAAACACAAAATCTCTTTCCTTACCTAAGCCAATCTCTGTTTGCCTACTTTTCCAGTCATTTAAAATTTTGACAGTATCATCATCCAGTGCTACTATTCTCTTTCCATCTTCTGTTTTCGTATATGAATTCCGTTTCCAATCCGTTCTGTTTTTCATAATAAGCATATGATGAATCCGTATACGTTTCTTTGTTAAATCAATGTCATTCCAATATAAAGCTGTTCCTTCATTCACACGAATCCCTGTCATATAATAGACCCACAACATAACAAAATTTAAGTGTTCATAAAAATCACCAATATAAATTTGATTTATCACTTTTTCAAATTCTTGTTTTGTCCAATAGGGTACAATAGCTTTTCCTTTGTTGATTGCCCTAACCTTTTTTGAAATATTGTATTCTAAATATTGCATTTCCACAGCTTTATCTAAGCTTTTACGAAATGTTCCAAAAACTAAACTCGCATAGGATTGAGCATACCCAGCTCCTCCATTTTCTTGACTTGTTAATAACCATGTACGAAAATTTTGTACGTCCTCAACTGAAATAGAACGGAGAGGAATAGAAGCAAATCTATCTCTTATCTTTTCCAATATTCTTTGCTTAATAGAAAAGGTACTTTCTTCAACTTCTGTTTGATAATACGGTATATACACAGTATTCATAAATTGCTCATAAGTCATTTTATAGTTAGCGTAACTATTGACTTTATGATATTCTCTTTTTAATCGAGTTAACTCTTTGTTAGCTTCGAACGCGGAAGAAAAGGGCTTTCCATTAACATCTTTTCTTCCTTTTTTTCGTATTCGTTTTCCTGTAATCCGATCAATGCCAAATTCTGATTGATAAAAGAAATTCCCTTTATCATCAACATATACACCAGGGTATTTCGTTGTTTGCTGCGTTCTATTTTTCATTGAGAATTACTCATTTCTGTTATAAGAGAAACTCCTAAAATGGATTCCACCACATCCCTCGGTACTCTCCCTAGTCTTTTGTTGTTATAATACGGACAACCTTTTTGCACCATGATTGCTTTCGCTTGCCTAATTAGTGAAATAGCTTGATATTTCTTATATCCTAGTTTAATTAAATCATCTTTACATATTGTTGTACCCATCACAACAACCCCTTTCCACGCTAATATTCATCCTCACTCATAAGTTCTAAAACACGTTGCTCAATTAATGTTTGATCGGACTCAGTGATTTTTTCTTTCCCCATATGTATTAACTCTTTCAAATAAAGCTCAGCATATTTTTCACCGTATACACGCCTAAATGACTCATAGAGCATACTAATTGATTTTACCGTAGCATTTTCAACCCAATTTTTCTTTTTCTTTAAAGTGAGCTTTTCACGCTTTATTTTTAAGGGAATTGCCTCAATACCGTCTACAAATTTTTGCCACCATCTCATTGTAGGAAGTCTGTTTTTATTATGTAAGTCACTAGCACTCTTAGGCTGTGTCTTAAAACAATAATGAGCTGATAAAATACCTTTAACTATGGTATTAAGTGGTTTCCCATTCGATATTTGAAGAGCAACTTGCATCGCTTTATTTCCAGTCAGCTCTAGTTCCCATCTGACCCACTTTTCAACATTTACAACTTCATCTGCATTATCTCTTCTTTCTCGTTTTTTATCATAGATTCGTAATATTTGTGGAGATGCACCAATATACAATGTAAAACCGGTCAATTTCCCATCAAGAATCCTACCACTATTTATTTCAATAAATTTATGACTTTTCGTACTTAACTGTCCTCGTTTCACATAATCCTGCAACGTTTTTACAGACGGAGTAGAATCATCAAAAATATCTAAAGCCAAATCTATTCTTGATACCTTACCTTGCATTTCTAAAATAACTGATACAAATTTGTACCAATGCCAACCATCAACCCTCGACATGTATTCTTCATATTGTCTACACGCTTGCCCAGACATATCTATAAGAACACTACTATGACTTCGTGAAGAATGAAGCTTTATATTCGCAAAGCTAATGCACATATCGTAAGTAGGATATGGAGACCCCTTAATCTCTGAAGAAAATTCAGAGATAGGGATTCCTAAAATTTCATCAGCGACTGCCGGTAACTCACTATTTGGAATCGAACAACGAAGGTAATCAATTAAGCACTGATTACTTCGCTTTTGACTCATGTACTTCACCAATTGTGTAGCTATCAGCTTCAATTTTGAGTTCTGAATACTGCCATGTATCGATCATTGGCTTACCTTGTCCGACAAATGTTTTCTTTTGCACTTTTTTAGGTTTTACTTTAAGACCTACAAAAGAAATTGGAATAAATTCACCATCTTCATAATCATCAAAGATAGGTAGGCTATCTTGTTTCTCAATAACTACAGTAATAGGAGAGCCAATTTCAGTACCACCATTTTGTAATACAAGCTCAATAAATGGTCTATCATACACTTTAAAAGTTATTGCATACTTACCTGTTTCAACTAGCTCTCCATTTAGATTCTTTTCTTTTTCAATTCGAGTAGCAAAACCATCTTTTTGTACTAACATTGCTGTAGGAACTTTAAATTGTTTAATGTCAAAATGAAAATCACCTAATTCGACATTTTCCGAGTCATTTAAAGAATGTAATCTTGACGATTTTAAAATTAATTTCCCCATGTTTCTAACCCCTTTTTATCATTTTTTAATCCCGAACTCTCGGGATTTCGAGTAAGCTTCCAACCTTAGAGCCCCAACCAATTGAACCATTTCCATTGAGGGTATTACACCCGTGTTACTCAACGGGTGGCTTCGCTAATCTTAGTTATTTATGAGAGTTGAGCAAAGACCGCTCAACTGGACCTCACGTTTCACGAGCGTTTCTTGCCACTCCGTTTGGCGACCCCAGTCGCCACCGAAACCCTCGCAAAACGAGAGGTTATATATAAACGTTTAACTGTAATATTTTAATTCTGAAATAAAATCGAATTCTTTATAGTCAAGAAACGGAGTCTCAAAGTATTTCGGTTTGCTCCAACCTAATCCATCAAGAAAAATGTATCCTGTCCCTTGACCGCTAACTGTCTCCAATCCATCTAAATCTCCAAACACCATTCTGTAAGCTTCATTACTCATGTTTCCTAACCCAATTCGAACACTCAAATTATCTCGAAGCTCAGTCGGAATATTAGAAGCGTTCGGCTGCTGGGTAGATAGAATAACGAACACTCCCATCTCACGCCCTTTAAGAATGATCTCAGTTAGATTTGACATGGTTTCAGCAAAGGCTTTCTTATCAGCCCCAGCTCTAAACGCACCTAATTCATCAAACACTAAAAATATAGGCTCCAAACCATAGTCAACATACGAAGCCCCGTAGACGAATTTTTCAGGATTTTCTTTGTAAATAGCAAACCTCTCCATCATTTCTTCTTTTACTTCACGAGTTAATCTAGCAATATTATTAGTTTCACTAGCAACATATTCTTTACCCCAAAAATGTTGAATACTTGATAAATCCGAGCGTTTCGGGTCACAGATATAAACTGTAGCTCGCATTTTTTTCATTTCAATAATTAGGTAGTTCAAAAACGTTGTCTTTCCTCCACCTGTAACTCCAGCAAGAAGAAGATGAGGTTGTTTTAATACATTCCAAGTAAGATTACTGTTAAACGGAATATAAATACTACCGTTATGAGCTTTCCCTTGATTACTTGCCATCACTATACGTTCATCTTGTTTTTTTCTAAAGTAATAATCACAATAAGAAATTGTATCTACTTTGTTATAAACGGTTGAGCCAACCAATGCACTCAGTCCTGTATCGAGAGAACTTATCTTATCGTTAAAAACATCAGCATTTTTATAACCACGTACAATTAGAGCTTCCTCATCCTCACAAAAACCAAATACTGCACTGTTTGTTACAACTTTTAAACGTTCAATATTATTTTCCGAGTCCCTTTTTTCTATCATTTCTGTTTCATACAACTTATTAGCCTTTATAAAATACAAAAGTTTTTCGGCAATTTTAGAAGGCTTGTTACGCTGCTTATAATAGAATTTCCAGATTTTAAATAAGAGATAAATTAATACAGGTAATAAGATAAAATCTGTAGTTGTATAAAAGAGACCCCAAAAATTGATAGTAGGAAACAAAGGAGCTAAAAGTACAACCAACCAAAAGGAAATTAACGATCCAAAGACACACGTCCAAAATAAGACGTTTATATGATTCTTATCGCCTGTATAAGATACAAGTTTAAAATCATCTTTTATACTCCGCTTTTTAATAATTCGAGTTACAAAATGGAATGAATTTTTCATATATTAGCTTCTTTCTTCTCAAATTTAGAATGAGGAAGAGAGAAATCCCCTCACTCAATTCCTTTTGAGATATCTCTTTTTGCTTTTAAGGCTAATCTTCTTTTAAACAAGCCCTCAACATACTTTACTTTGTTATTTAATGCTACTAACACTTGATTGGCTTCTTCCTCCGTAAAGGCATAACGATTTGTTGAAAGATTACTAATTAAGTCGATTTCCTTTAATGTTCTTGCCAAACGCTTTTTTACTAGTTTTTGAAACCTTTCTTCTTTTGTTTTCATGCAAATTCACCTCTTTCTCTCTTAAATTAACCTTCAATTACAATTTCGCCATTATTATCAATATCAAAATCACCATTTCCAATTGCAACAGAGTCTAAAAACTCCTCCATGTACTCAATAGCTAGTTCTCTTTCTTCTTCTGACATGTTGTTTAAATCCTCTTCAAACATTTAGCCCCACCTCCTAATTATTTTTGTCACCATTTTTTCCTCCTTTAATCTCGATATTACTATCCATATCAATCCAAGTCAAGTTTTGTCACCATTTTTTTCTCCAAAACAAAAAGTACCGCCTTAGCAGTACTTTAATTTTAAAAACAAATCTTAGCTGGGATTCGCTTTATTTAGTAATTTCATTTTCTATGTCATTTAATACATCAAAAATTATGTCTTTAATTTCATCATCATATTTTAAGCTTATTCTTTCTCTACTCTTTTCAAGAATACTCTTTATAAATTTAATATCTACTTGAACATTTTTGTCTCTACTGTTATTTTTTGGTTCAAATTGAACCTTTTCAGGTTTTATATTTTTATTATTTTTTATATATGCAGCCTTCAAGATTAAACGAATACATACACCAATAGTAACACTTCTAACTCCTAGTTTCTGTGGTAAATCATTTTTCAATTCTTTTATTCCTTTTTCAACTTCATTGCTTATTTGCAATTTAGGTCTTAAAGCACTCGGTTTAATATCAAAATCATTCTTTAGATAAACCTTTTGATTATTAATTTCTTCCCAATTATCCACCCATTCTGAATCATAAAAGGCATGCATAAGAACATTTCCTTTTGTAACTACAACCTCCATTTTTTTTTCATATATCAGCTTTAATTCTTCCATCAATTTAGCTGTTTCATTGGATATTCTCACTTGGTAAATCATCAAGTTTCCTTCTTTCCAAAAAATATTCCGTCACCATTTTTTCCTCCTTTATATCACGATATTTTTGAAGTTGTCAATATACTACTACATTTTTTAGAGTTCAATTTATATGTTTTTTGGAAACGTGAAGGGAGTTATTAAAAAAAGCCCATTTTGCAGAATTATATTTCAATAAATACTGCAAAATAGGCTTGTTTAATTTATCTCATATTAGTTGCTTATTCTCACTAGTGCTATTTTAGTTTTGATAGAAAAGAATTATACATTCCTCTATTCAGTTGTTGTGAAACTCTCAGATTTACACCGTGTGAGAGTTTGTTTAAGGTATTTTTCGTATAGCTTTTTACAGGCCAATGCTTGAATATACTTAATATAGTTTTCCATATAAGCAACATTGATTTCTCCATTATCTGTTATAGGAATACGTATTTTCGTCGAATTAATAGTTTTTCTATTAAACTTAATTCCATAATTATAAGTTCCAGCAATTGCTCTCCGAATAGTAGAAATGATATAAAGTGCTACCTCTTTATTAAATCCTTCAAATTTTGGTTTTAACACTTGCAAATGACTCTTTCCAATGAATGGTTTTCCTTGATAAAATAAAGTTCTTTCAGATTCCCATGTATCACTTACAGTAATTACATTCCCTTCATTTTTTGCATCGAGTAAGGAATATCCAATTAATCCATTTGATTGTGATTGATTCGAAATATAAGGAGTTTTACCTTTTCTGCTCAATATTTCATCATCTGAAAAGCCAGGATATCCTTTAGACGGAGCAACATTAAACAATTGTTCTAAATAGAAATCTTGGTGTTTATCCGTTATTGAATGCTTTGTATTAAAAGCATTAATAATTTTTTCAACATCTTGAATGTTGGAATACCCTAATTTATTTAAGTACTTTTGCACTTTATCCGAACCCTTAGTTTCAATCTGCTTTATAGTAGCTTCAATATACTCCCAATTAATAGAGTTATCTGGTTTAACTGGTAAGGATACTTTAACTTCTTTCAACACTTTTTCATTAAAAGAAGTTCCTCCCCAAGAAAAATGAACGAAAGCTTTTCTCATTGAGGACAAAATAAACTGGGCTGTAGTTTTATTGAATTCTTTATATAAAGGAGTAAAGATTTTTATTTTATCACCTGTAAAATAAGGATTTTCTTGATAAAACATTGTTGCGGTATCTTGCCCAAATGAAATAGTATTTCCGCTATTTAAATATTTTGTATCTTCATAAATATAACCTTTAATCCCATTATTCTCACTACCTCTGGCAACATATGGGTAGCCACCTTTTTCAACAAACACTACATCGACTGCATTAAATTTCTTTACAGATGATGTAATTTTGAAAAGATCAACTATTAAAAATTCATTCATTTTCATAGCCTTTATTCTCCTCTTAATATCTGTGAAATTTCATAGGCTAAGAAGTCAGATACAGTTTTCTCAAAATCTTCTTGTCTTGGAGTAATATCTACAGGCTTATTTTGATTCCAATCAGCACCATTATTTGGGTCTATTGTATTCTCATAATAATTTTCTTCACCTATTAAATTAATGTAAGATGGCCCAAAGTTTACGATATCAGCTACTTCTTGATAGCGTTCCTTTGCATGGTCTACATTGCGTAAGTTACTTGAGGCCTTTGCCTTCTTTCGATTGAAACGTTTATAACCGTCATTACTAAAATCAATAAATTTCACAATTGATTTTGCATTATGGGCTTTACCAACTTCAAACACATAAATATAAGTTTGGATTGGCAATACATCAACAGGCATTTTTATACTAGCAATTAGGGTATGGTTTTTTAAAATATCTACGTTGATATCTTTTGCTTTCCCATTTCCTGCTGAATTTTGGATAATAATCGCCGCATAACCAGTATTCATCATATTTAATGCCGTTTTGACAAAAATCATTCCGTTTCCTTCTGCAGAATATGGTGGATTTAGAACGAATGCATCTCCAGGATATTTAATATGACTATTATCATATCCATACTCACCATTATATTCATTTAAACTATCCTCATTTAATAAATTTGAAGATCCATCCCCCATCAAAATCATGTTCAACACTGCAAGCATGTATACTTCCGGAAGAATTTCAACACCAAGCAATTGACGTTCTTTGATATGTTGAATTTTTGCTTCCAATTGTTCCGGACTCTTTATCCTCTTACGAGCATCATGAATCATTTCGTTCATAGCTGCAACTAGCAAACCACCCGAACCTGCCGCTAAGTCAAAAGTATATGAATTCATATTTACACGCGCAAGTTTTACAAGTAATTCCGAAATATAAGTAGGAGTCAATACAACATCATTTTTACCACCATCAGGAATAGGAACCCAATTATACATTACATTAAACATCTTACTTGCGAAATCTGCATTTATACCAGACTTATAGAAATGACCAAGAAGATTGTTTACCTGGATAAACATTTTTTTAAGTATAGATTGCCCACCATTTTCAGGCTTATTCAATCGAATAATTTTAAGGGTTTCAAATAACGTGTTAACAATAGTTTCTCGTTTTTCTTCAGGAATGTTTTTATTTTTCAAAAATGCTGTTACTTTACGAATAATAATCTCAGCATCCGTTTCTTCTCCATCTATCATTACAGAGTTTAATTTATCTGCCGTTAAAGGAACCACTTTTCCAGGTACACCCAATGTAGCCATAATAGTAGCTGAAATGATATGGATGCGTGCAAGTGGAGAAATTCCATTTTCGTTGTACATATATTCATTTAGTTCAGCAAGAGAATCTTCAATATCTTGTTCCTGTTTTTTATGAAGTTGTCTAATTTCATCTTCTGTTAAGAAAATTTCATTAATCTTCTTCTCCAATGATTTCAAATTCTCTTTCTTTAAGAACGAAAAATCATCAAAAGAACCAATTTTTTTTGCAATACCATGGTTTTGTGTAGAAACATAATAGGCTTCTAATTCATATTTAGTCTCTGTACTTGTTTCATATCCGTTTGTTCCAATTGCAATAACATCTTTATATGATGTATCGAACATAATTTGTTCTGAATAATAAACGGCTCCATTTACAGCAAAATTTTGAATATTAGTTTGTTTAGAATTATCAACAAAACCATCTATATCTAACTTTTCAAGTTTATTTTTCGTGCCTTTATGTTCAACTATTACGGGAATGTATTTCAAACTTTGAGGCAACTGAATCATAATTTGTGCATCTGGACGATTTCCACCATCTCCACCTGATTTTGACGGTGCATTACTAAGTGCACTTGCTATCTCGTCATTCAATGATTCTTGTTGCAATGTATGCTCTAATTTATATTCAAGCATTTGACTTTCAAAGTGTTGCTGAACTTTTGGCTCAATACTTTTCGCCATTTTTTTCCTCCACTTTCCATATATATATATTCATTATACCAAAAAACTTAATTATATAACGCTTTTGAATAAAAAAACCACCAAATCCTGGTGGGGAATTTGGTGGGTAATTATTTCATTTTGAATAAAATTTATCCATTTTACAATCCTCAAAACTTTATTAAATCAGCGCAAACACTTCAATTTAATTTAATATACTATTCCCACTCAATAGTTGCTGGTGGCTTACTCGTTACATCATACACGATACGGTTAACGTGTTTTACTTCGTTTACGATACGTACAGAGATTTTCTCTAATACGTCCCAAGGGATACGTGCCCAGTCAGCTGTCATACCATCGATAGATGTTACTGCGCGGATACCTACTGTGTAATCGTAAGTACGCTCGTCACCCATAACACCTACGCTACGCATACCAGGAAGCGCAGTGAAGTATTGCCAGATTTCGCGATCTAAGCCAGCTTTAATAATTTCTTCACGTAAAATCGCATCAGATTCACGAACAATTTCTAATTTCTCTTCTGTGATTTCACCTAGTACACGAATACCAAGACCAGGGCCTGGGAATGGTTGACGCCATACGATCTCATCAGGAATTCCTAGTTCAGATCCTAATACACGTACTTCATCTTTAAATAACGTGTTTAAAGGCTCAATTAATTTGAACTGCATGTCTTCTGGAAGTCCACCAACGTTATGGTGAGATTTAATTGTTTGTGCAGTTGCTGTACCACTTTCAACGATATCTGTGTACAGTGTACCTTGTGCTAAGAAGTCCATTCCTTCTAATTTAGAAGCTTCATCATCAAATACGTAAATGAATTCGTTACCGATAATTTTACGTTTTTGTTCTGGATCTTCTACACCTTTTAACTTGTTCATGAAGCGTTCTTTTGCATCCACTTTAATAACGTTCATGTGGAAGCCTTCGCTAAATGTTTTCATAACGCCTTCTGCTTCGCCTTTACGAAGTAAGCCGTGGTCAACGAAGATACAAGTTAATTGATCGCCGATTGCTTTATGAATTAATACTGCTACAACAGAAGAATCTACACCGCCACTAAGTGCGCATAGAACTTTTTTGTCTCCAACAGTTTCACGAATTTTTTCTAATTCTACTTCGATAAAGTTCTCCATGTTCCATCCTTCAGAACAACCACATACGCCGAATACGAAGTTTTTAATTAAATCGTTACCGTGCTCAGAGTGACGTACTTCTGGGTGGAATTGTACACCGTATAAGTTTTTCGCTTCATTGCTCATACCAGCAATTGGGCAAGACTCACTTGTTGCGTCTACTACGAATCCTTCAGGTAAACCAGTTACTAAGTCGCCATGGCTCATCCATACAACTTGCTCTTCTGGAAGGTTCGCATATAATTTTGATTCGTTCTCTACTTTAAGAACCGCTTTTCCATACTCACGGTGGTTTGCACGTTCTACTTTACCACCGAATTTTTGTGTCATAAGTTGCATACCGTAACAAATACCGAAGATCGGTAATCCTAGGTCAAAGATTTTTTCATCACAATGTAATGCACCTTCACCATATACACTATTTGGTCCACCAGAGAAAATAATCCCTTTTGGATTTATTTCTTTAATTTCTTCTGCAGTAATTGTATGCGGATGAAGTTCACTGTATACACCGAACTCACGAATTCGACGTGCTATTAACTGATTGTATTGACTTCCAAAATCTAAAACGATAATTGTATCGTGTTGCTTCTTCAAAATAATCACCCCAACGTTAGTTCTCGTATATAAATATTTTCACCAATTAGGCGAAAAGCATTACCAATATAATAAAAAAAGCCAGTCCTCCGCCTCTAGTCTCATAACAAAGAAAAGGCAGGGGTCTGGCTTTATAAAGAAAGATAGTCTCCGCTCTTTATAAATATAAGACACACTGCCTTCATAGTCAGGTTGTTTACGGTAACCTGGTAGAGACTCTCAAACCATATCTTTGAGGATATATGAAGGATCGTTTTATATTATCTTCCTAGATTCTAACAATGAAGTATCAATATGGTCAAGAGAGAAAGCGACAAAATTCTACAGAAATTCATTTCCTTTTCTAAAAAACATAAAAAAACATCCATTTCTATATAGAAATGGATGTTTTTTTAGGGCAAACGGAATTACATCATTCCGCCCATACCGCCCATGCCCATGCCGCCCATGTCAGGCATTGCTGGTGCATTTGGTTCTGGTTTGTCAGCTACTACAGCTTCAGTTGTTAAGAACATAGCTGCAACAGATGCTGCGTTTTGAAGTGCAGAGCGAGTTACTTTAGCTGGATCTACGATACCAGTTTCAAGCATGTTAACCCACTCGCCAGTAGCTGCGTTGAAACCAACGCCTACTTTTTCGCCTTTTAGACGCTCTACAACTACAGATCCTTCTAGACCAGCGTTGATTGCGATTTGGCGAACTGGCTCTTCTAGTGCACGAAGTACGATGTTGATACCTGTTGCTTCGTCGCCTTCAGCTACGATAGAAGCTACTTTCGTGTATACGTTCATAAGTGAAGTACCACCACCTGCAACGATACCTTCTTCTACTGCTGCACGAGTTGAGTTAAGTGCATCTTCAATGCGAAGTTTACGCTCTTTTAACTCAGTTTCAGTTGCTGCACCTACTTTAATTACTGCTACGCCACCTGCAAGTTTTGCAAGACGCTCTTGTAATTTTTCACGATCGAATTCAGAAGTTGTTTCTTCTAATTGCGCACGGATTTGACCGATGCGAGCTTCGATTTGTTCTGTGCTTCCTACACCTTCAACTACAGTTGTGTTTTCTTTCGTTACAACAACTTTACCAGCGCGTCCTAAAGATTCAACTGTAGCAGATTTTAAGTCACGGCCTAATTCTTCAGTGATTACTTCGCCACCAGTTAAGATTGCGATATCTTCTAGCATTGCTTTACGACGGTCACCAAATCCAGGAGCTTTAACAGCTACTACATTGAATGTACCACGAAGTTTGTTCACTACTAATGTAGCTAACGCTTCGCCTTCTACATCTTCAGCAATGATAAGAAGCGGTTTACCTTGTTGTACCACTTGCTCTAATACTGGTAAGATTTCTTGGATGTTAGAAATCTTTTTGTCAGTGATTAAGATATATGGGTTATCAAGAACTGCTTCCATTTTGTCAGAATCAGTAATCATGTAAGGAGATGCATATCCACGATCAAATTGCATACCTTCTACTACGTCTAATTCTGTTGTGAAACCTTTAGATTCTTCTAAAGTAATAACGCCGTCGTTACCAACGCGCTCCATTGCTTCAGCGATTAATTGACCTACTTCTTCGTCAGCAGCAGAAATAGCAGCTACTTGTGCGATAGAAGATTTACCTTCGATTGGTTTAGAAATCGTTTTTAATTCTTCTACTGCAGCAACTACAGCTTTTTCGATACCTTTACGAAGACCCATCGGGTTCGCACCAGCTGTTACGTTTTTAAGACCTTCACGAATCATAGCTTGTGCTAATACAGTTGCAGTTGTTGTTCCGTCACCAGCTACATCATTTGTTTTGCTAGCAACTTCTGCTACTAATTTCGCACCCATGTTTTCGAATGCATCTTCTAATTCAATTTCTTTTGCGATTGTTACACCGTCATTTGTAATAAGTGGTGAACCGAATTTTTTCTCAAGAACAACGTTACGACCTTTTGGTCCAAGCGTTACTTTTACTGCATTTGCAAGAGTGTCGACACCGCGAAGCATCGAACGACGTGCTTCTTCACTAAATTTAATATCTTTTGCCATAATAATTGACCCCCTTGGATTTTTTAAGATTTATATAATTAACCGATAACTGCTAAAATGTCACTTTCACGTAAAATCAAGTAGTCTGTACCTTCATATTTCACTTCAGTACCTGCATATTTTGAGAAGATGATAAGATCACCTGCTGCTACCTCTAAAGCAACACGCTCACCATTTTCAAGCACTCGACCAGTACCTACTGCAATAACTTTACCCTCTTGTGGTTTTTCTTTTGCTGTGTCTGGTAATACAATACCACTTGCTGTTTTTTCTTCCGCTTGAACAAGCTCAATTACAACGCGATCACCTAATGGCTTTAGCATGAACAATAACCTCCTCATTTTGTTATGTAAATTTTATTTATTAGCACTCAAGTCACCCGAGTGCTAACACACTTATAATAATAAATAATCTCAATTTCTTTTGCAAGTAAAAAAATCATAATTTTTTCGCAAATTACGCTATAAACTTTTCTATATAGAGTTCCTCTTCTTCTACGTTTACTATATGAATCGTTGTTTCCACTACTCGTGTGTTACAATATGAAAGGACACCCTAAGTTGTTTTCGCTACACACACAACTTTCTCCTGTCTTCTATTATAATTTCAAATAAGGATTTACAAAAAAAACATAATGTAAGTAAAGTTTATATCGTAGGTAGCATCTTTACATGTTATCCTACCTTATCTCATACACTAGAGTTAGAAAGGATGGTTAAACCATTTGAAAAAACAATATTGGTGGGTTATCGTTACATACATTTTAATGCAGTTATCATCAATTGCTGGATTACCACTTCTTCTGAAAACTGGACTTTATGACAACAGGGGATTTACTAGGGAAGAGAAATTTCAACTCATAACTGGTCACTGGGCAATCATTAGCTTCTTTATTGCATTATGTATCGTACTTTGGTTACTTAGAACAGATATTCGTGACAGACATTTAGATACAAAGCGTTCTTCTGTTCCAGCTACGATTGGTTGGATTTTTATCGGGTTCTTCTTAGCATTTTTCTCGCAAAGTATTGCTGGTATGATTGAAATGTATGTATTAGGTATTAAACCTGGATCTGAAAATACAGCGAGACTTATGGATATCGCAAGAACGACACCTTGGTTCCTTATCGTCATCTCTATAATAGGGCCTATTTTGGAAGAAATCGTATTTAGGAAAATTTTATTTGGTACACTTTATAAGAAGTTTAACTTCTTTATTGCTGCTATCATTAGTTCTCTCGTATTCGCAGCAATTCATTTTGATTTCACTCACTTATTGGTATACACTGCTATGGGGCTCGTATTCGCCTTCTTATATGTAAAAACGAAGCGTATTATCGTCCCTATCGCAGCTCATGTTGCAATGAATACATTAGTTGCAATTGCTCAAGTTTTAGTGAGTAACGAACAAATTCAAGAAATGATTAAAGAAGCTGAAAAAATGCAAGGCTTTATCGGAGGATTTTTAGTATGAGAAACTCACCATTGTTCATGGCTGCATTGTATTTCCTTCTAGGATGTATCTTTACACGCTTCGCCATTACGAACGTAACAGATACAATTTGGAATATGTGGACAATACTATTTGCAGTTATGGCAACGATTGATTTTAATTTGGCACTTCGCCTTATCTTAGTTAAATTCACAAAGAAAAAACAATAATAAAACGCAGAGGTCGCTTCCTCTGCGTTTTATTGTGGATAATTCTTCAAAAAGTAAACTAATGTTTGTAACTCTACTGCTAAATCAATATGATGAATTCTTATATTTTCTGACACATTTAAGCGTGCTGGTGTGAAATTCAAAATACCATGCACGTTTGTTTCTGCCAATCTATCGGCTACAGATTGCGCTACTGTAGCGGGTACTGTTAATATTGCCACTTGTATATCATTTGATAATCTTTCTTCTAATTCATCTAAGTGATATACAGGAATGCCTCCGATTTCTGTTCCAACTTTCTCTTCACTAACATCAAATGCCATTTCAATCTTTGTATTATTGTTTTTCGTGAAATTATAATGTAAGAAAGCGGTCCCTAAATTACCTACTCCAATAAGCGCTACACGTGTTATATCATCTTGGTCGAGTGTTTCACGGAAAAATGATAATAAATAATTTACGTTATATCCATATCCTTTTTTCCCTAATGCCCCAAAGTATGAGAAATCTCTTCGAATCGTTGCGGAATCAACCTTTACCGCTTCACTTAATTCAGCTGATGAAACACGTTGCTTACCAGACAAAGATAAGTTTTGGATAAATCGATAGTATAGAGGCAATCTCTTAGCAGTGGCTTGTGGAATTTTCTGCTGCTCCATATAACCTCTCCTCTCTTCCTATCTTTATTCATATGCTTTAATTAAATACAGAAGTTTAGCACTTATTAAATTCCTTGTATAATAGAAAGAAGAAGTATTCTCTCTGTATTTTAAACTATACACTATTTTTAGTATGATTGAGAAATATAAACATGGCAAAGTTAAGAAATTATTTGAGGTGAAAACATTGATTTTATTACAAGTAAACGCGCTTTCGAAATTATACGGTGCAGAAACGATTCTTGCAAACATAAAATTAGAAGTTCAAACGAAAGATCGTATCGCATTAGTCGGGCGAAATGGAGCCGGAAAATCTACATTATTAAAAATAATAGCGGGTGAGCTATCTCATGATAGTGGCGAAATTATAAAACCGAAAGATGTCTCAATCGGATATTTAGCTCAAAATACTGGTTTAGAAACGTCTTTAACAATTTGGGATGAAATGCTAACCGTCTTTACACACTTGCAGCAAATGGAGACAAAACTTCGAAGGCTAGAGCAAGAGATGGGAAAAGAAGAAAACTTTTCAAACGAGGCTACATATGAAAGATTATTAGCTGATTATGACCAATTACAATTAGATTATAAAGATCAAGGTGGCTATCAGTACGAAGCAGATATCCGTTCGATTTTAAGTGGTCTTGGCTTCCCAGTTGAAACGCACCAGACGACGATTTCTACATTAAGCGGTGGACAAAAAACACGATTAGCTCTCGGTAAATTATTATTAACGAAACCAGACCTACTTATTTTGGACGAGCCTACAAACCATTTAGACATCGAAACATTAACATGGCTTGAACAATATTTACAAGGTTATCCTGGCGCAATACTAATCGTTTCCCATGACCGTTATTTCTTAGATAAACTTGTTACACAAGTATATGAAATTTCGAATAAAGAAAGCAGACGATTTGTTGGTAACTACAGTAAATATTTAGACTTAAAGTCAGCACTATACGAGCAAGAAATGAAACGTTATGAAAAACAACAAGATGAAATCGCTAAGCTAGAGGACTTCGTTCAAAAAAATATAGCTCGTGCATCTACGACAAAACGTGCACAAAGCCGTCGTAAACAATTAGACCGTATGGAACTATTAACAAGACCATTAGGTGACTCTAAGTCAGCTTCCTTCCACTTCGATATCGAAAAACAAAGCGGAAATGATGTGTTACAAGTAAAGGATGCAACTATCGGCTATGATAAGGATCCAATTATTGAACATGTAACAATGCGCTTAACTCGCGGAGATAGCGTTGCTTTAGTTGGTCCAAATGGAATTGGGAAATCCACATTATTAAAATCAATTGTGAATAAGTTACCACTACTACATGGTGATGTTTCTTTCGGATCCAATGTATCTGTTGGTTACTATGATCAAGAACAAGCCAATTTAACATCTTCTAAGCGCGTTTTAAATGAGTTATGGGATGAATATCCACTGCAACCTGAAAAAGAAATTCGCACGATACTAGGCAACTTCTTATTCACAGGAGATGATGTACTAAAACCAGTATCATCTCTTAGTGGTGGACAAAAAGCTCGGTTAGCTCTCGCAAAACTTATGATGCAAAAATCGAATTTATTAATTCTCGATGAGCCTACAAACCATCTTGATTTAAATAGTAAAGAGATTTTGGAGAATGCTTTGATTGATTATCCTGGTACCCTTCTCTTTGTATCTCATGACCGCTACTTTATTAATCGTGTAACGACGACCGTTGTTGAGTTATCAACAGAAGGTGCACAGGAATATTTAGGGGACTATGATTACTACGTTGAAAAGAAAAATGAGATGATTGAACGTGCTGAATTTGAACAACAAGAACAGCAAGAAAATCAGACACCTGTTCAAAAAACTGTAGCTCCAGAAAAATTAAATTATCTCGAAGAAAAAGAGCGCAAAAAGTTGGAGCGTCAACGTACTCGAAAAATTGAGGAACTAGAACAAAATATTGTACAATTTGAAGAAGAAATTGCTACGTTAGAAGATCAACTTTGCTTACCAGAAATATATGCAGATTATGAAAAGGCTAGTGAAATTACAACGAAAAAGCAAACACTACAAGAACAACTTGATGCTTGTATGGCAGAATGGGAAGAATTGCATTTATAAGAGTATGAATAAGAAGGATGTCTCATCAGTCGGGATTTTTGACGATGGGACATCCTTTTTATCTTCTAGCCATGGTCAACCTCTATTGCATAAACGATTCGACACGAGATATCGATTTGCCGACAAGGTTTGACAATATTAGCCCCCGTTATAATAAGGGCATATTTCAAAATGTTTTTTAGAGATACCTTCTTCGTTTTTATTTCCCGAAAAAGGATAGGTTCAAAGGTCAGACTTCACCTATTTTATCCACAACCTTATACACATATCCACCTTTATAAAATAAACAACAAAATAACTTTTCCACATTATCCACAATTAACAAAAAAGTTATCAACATTTTATATACACAATAAAACCCATATTATCAACAGATAATATGGGTTTTATCCACAAGCTGTGGTTAATTTTGTGCATAACTATGCTTCAATATCTAATCCTGGATTTGCATTTAAAGCTAATGTAGCACGTTTTCCTTGTTCATATGCAATTGTACCTGCCGCTGCAATCATTGCTGCATTATCTGTACATAAAGATAGAGGAGGAATAATTAGCTCTACATTTTCTTTTTGTGCAAATTCTGCTTCTAAACGTGCACGCAGTCCTTTATTCGCAGCTACTCCACCAGCAAGAAGCACTTGCTTTACGTTATAAGCATCCGCTGCACGAGATGCTTTCGTTACTAATACGTCAATTACACTCTCTTGGAAACTTGCTGCTAAATCTTCCGGTGCAATTTCTATCCCGCGTTGTTTTGCGTTATGCACAGTGTTGATAACTGCTGATTTCAATCCGCTAAAACTGAAATCATACGAATCCGGTTCTAGCCATGCACGAGGTAAATCAATTGTTGGTTCTCCTTCATGTGCAAGTCGATCAATATGAGGACCACCTGGATATGGCATAGATAACGTACGAGCTACTTTATCATATGCCTCTCCTGCTGCATCATCTCGCGTTTCACCAATTACTTCAAATGAACCATGTTCTTTCATATAAACAAGCTCTGTATGTCCACCAGATACAACAAGTGATAGTAATGGGAATTGAACTTCTTTTACTAAACGGTTCGCATAAATGTGGCCAGCGATATGATGAACGCCAACTAGAGGGATATCATGTGCAAAAGCTACTGCTTTCGCTGCATTTACCCCTATTAGAAGCGCTCCTACTAAACCAGGTCCTTCTGTGACAGCAATTGCATCAATATCATCAAATGTGATATTCGCTTCTTTTAACGCTTCTTCTAATACAACTGTAATTTCTTCTACATGATGACGGGACGCAATCTCTGGTACAACTCCGCCAAAACGTTTATGACTTTCAATTTGTGATGCAACAACATTCGCAATAATTTCCGTTCCATTTTTAACAACCGCTACTGCTGTTTCATCACAACTTGTTTCAATACCAAGTATAATCGTATTTTTTTCCATTATATATTCACCCACATTACGAGACCATCTTCCTGATTGTCTGCATAGTATCGTTTACGAATTCCACCATTTTGAAATCCGTATTTTCTGTATAACTGTTTTGCTACTTCATTTGATACACGTACTTCAAGTGTCATCGTTTTTACACCTAGAGTTTTCGCCTCGGAAATAACTTCTTTTAATAAAGCATCTCCTAGCTTTTGACCTCTGTATTCTGGCAAAATAGCTATATTTGTTATATGTGATTCATCAATAATTATCCACAATCCACAATACCCAATTACACGACCATCTTTTTCTAGCACAACATAATGTGCATGTTCATTCATCGTTAACTCACGGTGAAAGGCATCTGCAGTCCAAGGAGTTGAAAAAGATGCTTCTTCAATGGCTACAATTTGAGCAATATCATCAAGTTCCATCTTTCTAAATATCATATCCATCCTCTGCAAGCTCCTACTTGTTTTGACTTTCTAACCACTTTGTTTCAGCTTCAGCTAAACGAAGGTAACTAGGAACAAATGAATGTACATCTTGTTCTTCTTTTTGTAATCCTAAGAACGCTAGCTCACTTGGTCTTGGGTTATTTTTAGTGACAGGAGCAAAGACAGCTTGATTGCCTAAATGTTCAATAATTGTTTCTTTGTGTAGTTTCACATCGTTACCAATAAATAAAACAGGCTTTCCTTTATCTTTTAACATTTGCAACCAGTCTACAATAAGGATGATTCGGTCTTCCTCTATAGAAGTTAAATCCTCTCCCTCATATGTATATAAGCCAGTATAAATTTGTCCACGTCTTCCATCGAATAAAGGACAGATTAATCCATCAAAATTAGCCCCGTTTGCAGCCACTACTTCTAAACTTGATACACCGACAATTGGTATTTGAAGTGACCAAGCTAATGTTTTGGCAGCTGTCACACCTATACGAACACCTGTATATGATCCTGGTCCAGCAGCTACAACTATTTTAGTTAATTCTTTGGGTTTTACACCGCATTCTTTTAACAGTTGTTCTACAGCTGGCATAAGACGCACAGAATGATTTTTTGTTAAATTTGTAATGATTTCCCCAATTACGTTTCCTTCTTCAATAAGGGATACACCCATTACATAATTTGAAGTATCAATTGCTAGTACTTTCATCTTGTAATAGCTCCTCACATAATCTAATATAGCGATCTCCAATTGGCTCGAGTACAATGTTTCTTGTGTCATCTCCAGCATGGAATAAACTAATTTGTAGCTTCTCATTTGGTAAATATGCTTCTATTAAATGAGCCCATTCTACTACCGTAATTCCTTCACCGTAGAAATACTCATCAAAACCTAAGTCTTCTTCACTTTCAGCTAAGCGATACACGTCCATATGATATAGCGGTAATCTCCCTTTATATTCTTTAATAATATTAAAGGTAGGGCTATTTACAACTCTTTTCACTCCAAGACCTTTTGCTAGTCCCTTTGTAAAAGTCGTCTTACCAGCCCCTAGATCTCCTTCTAAAATAATTACATCTTGTGCCTGAGCAAGTTCACCAAGTTTTTCTGATAATCTTTGTGTTTCCTCAGATGATTTTGTTGTTATTTCATATTTACTCACAGACTTCACCTACTTTACTCACAATGTTCTCTGCTATTTATTATACAGGTTTTGAATATATAAAAAAGTCCTTAGGAGTTTTCCTAAGGATAGTTTGACTGTCTTTATTAGTTTTTTGTTAAAACAAATAAAAAAATACGAAACAACATGTTTCGTTCTTTTCTTTATATAAAATGGCGGTCCCGACCGGGGTCGAACCGGCGATCTCCTGCGTGACAGGCAGGCATGTTAACCACTACACCACGGGACCATTTGGTTGCGGGGACAGGATTTGAACCTGCGACCTTCGGGTTATGAGCCCGACGAGCTA
>WPCI01272774.1_pt1 | contig 26780 bp, 22 predicted proteins | sample 5399871 | NCBI WGS metagenome assembly WPCI01 (sample SAMN12869469, study PRJNA574797) | sludge metagenome | isolation source: wastewater treatment of pH7 | place: China:Beijing | collected 2019-05-20 | reverse complement strand
GCTCAGAAATAAGAACGAATCGTGCCCGAATAGGACGTGCTGTTCGCTGCCGCGCAGGCAGCTCAGAAATGCCGGCGCCGTCTGCACTTTCACCTGCACTGGTTCGCTGCCGCGCAGGCAGCTCAGAAAACATTGCTTGCGCATCACTTTGCGCACCAGGGGTTCGCTGCCGCGCAGGCAGCTCAGAAAGCCACCCCCCAGCGGATCGTCCGTTCCGTCAAGTTCGCTGCCGCGCAGGCAGCTCAGAAAATAACCATGTGCGGAATCGACACGGTCCGGGCGTTCGCTGCCGCGCAGGCAGATTAGAAAACCGATGCTGCATCATCGTCAAACATCTTCTGGGTTTCCCCATGCTCGTAAAGATTATGCCTGGATTAATGGTCAATCATCCAGCAACGTCAGTGCAGTGCCCTTGTGTACCGCGATGTGATCGGTCTTGTCGCTCTTGATCTCGTATTGTGGGCTGTCCGGGCTGGCACGATGTTGATAGCCCTTCCACATGAAGTCCTCCGTGTGGATGCGGATGATATGGCCACTGACATGGCCGGCCTCGGAGTTCCAGCGTACGTGGTCACCTGTCCTGAATGTCTTGCCCATGATGGCCTCCGGCGTCATTCATTGATTTGAGTCCGTGCCTTGCGGGGCAAGGCAGGGTATAAAAGTTGGCAGAATATCAAGGCGCAGGTTACAGCCTGCCCGAATCCGCTTGAGGAGTACAAGCATGAAACAGCTGATTGTTCCGGTAGAAGAGTTCACAACGCCTGACCCGGTCAGTATCGAGGAGACGATGGCGCTGGATGAGTTGCTCAGGCTGATGAGCGACGAGGGCTTCCGGCATCTGCCGGTGATGCGTGGTGGTGAGCTGGCAGGCATCATCAGTGACCGGGATGTGCGGCTGTTTGCCGGCATGCCGGCGGCGGAGCGGGCGGGGCTGACTGCAGCCGACATCATGACCGAGGATCTGCTGACGATTGATGCCAGCACGCCGCTGGACGAGGCCGCATTGCAGATGTCGGCCAACAAGGTCAGTAGTTTGATTGTGCGGGAAGGGGACGAGTTTCTTGGTATTTTCACCGCCACTGATGCGCTCAATGCGCTGGTGGAAGTGTTGCGCGGCGTTAAGGACTGACAGTTTTCATCCTCGTTCCGGGGTGGTATCACTCTTTGCCCTGCTTGGCAGGGCAAAGGATGGGGTTACTCGGGTTTGTTGCTGATCGCCACGCCCTGTTCGGCAAACACTTCCTGCGCCACCTTGAGCGCGTTCAGCGCGCGCGGGAAGCCGACATAGGGGATCAGGTGCATGATGCAACCGGCGATCTCGTCCGGCGTCAGGCCGACATTCAGGCCGGTGATCACATGCATGCCGATTTGCGGTGTGCCCTGGGCCACCAGCGCAGAAATGGTGGTCAGGACCTTCTGCTTGTTGTCCAGCCCGTCGCGGGCATAGATGTCACCAAAGGCAAACTCCACCACGATGCGGGTCAGATCGGGGGCGATGTCCTTGAAGCTGTCGCCGATTTCCATGTGGCCGGTCGGGCTGTTTGCGTCGGGAACGGTCAGTTCCTTCAGTTTCTCCATGCCTTTGAGAAAGCGGTCGCTGGTCATTTTGGCTCCTTCAAAAGCGCAGTACGTTCGACAGTTTGGGGTTGGCGTTGGGGTTTTTGCGGTAGATTAGCGCCATCTTGCCAATGCTTTGTACCAGGCTGGCGCTGATTTGTTGGCACAGCTCGGTTAGAATGACGGCCCGGTCATCGCGGTCGGCCAGACGCAGCTGGATCTTGATCAGCTCGTGATCGTTCAGGGCGCGGTCCAGTTCGGCCAGTACGCCTTCGCTCAGCCCTTGCTCGGCAATGGTCACCACCGGCTTCAGATGATGGCCGATCGATTTGAATTGTTTCTTTTGCTCCTGGGTGAGCGACATGACAGACAACCTCTGTGTGCGGTAAAAAGCGCATTCTACCCCAGAAGCAGCCTGTGAGGTATGTAGTGGCACGTTCTAAAAGTAGTGCAAACTGGATGAAACGGCATGTGTCGGATCCTTACGTGCAAATGGCACAAAAGGATGGTTATCGCTCACGTGCCAGTTACAAGCTGCTGGAGATCCAGGAAAAGGACCGCATCATGGCGCCCGGCATGACCGTGATCGATCTGGGCAGTGCGCCGGGCGGCTGGTCACAGGTGGCCAGTCGCATTGTTGGCGAGAAGGGGAGGCTGATCGCGTCCGACATTCTGCCGATGGACGGCATGGCCGACGTGACCTTCATCCAGGGCGACTTTACCGAGCAAAGCGTATTTGATGAAATCATGGCTGCGGTCAATGGCCAGCCGGTTGATCTTGTAATCTCTGATATGGCCCCCAATATCAGCGGGGTCAGGGCGGCTGATCAGGCCGGTTCGATGTATTTGTGCGAGCTGGCGCTGGATCTGGCCTTGCAAGTGCTCAGGCCTGGCGGCGATTTCCTGATCAAGGTGTTTCAGGGTGAAGGCTTTGACCAGTATCTCAAGGATGTGCGCGAGCACTTTGACCGGGTACTGATGCGCAAGCCGGCATCTTCCCGTGACAGCTCGCGTGAGCAGTATCTGCTGGCGCGGGGACGGCGTGCGGCAAATGGCTAAGCCCTTGCGGGCATGCCGGGGTGGTGTGGCTACGGCCGGCTACGGTAGCCTGTATTATGTGCCCGGGCAGGTTACGGAACCCGGGGTACCATCCGTTGGACTAATGAAGGCATAACCCGGGATTGTCTGATGTTACACTTGCATAGCATGCAAAAGGTGCCCTGTTTGATGTACATTGGAATTTCAGTTTTAGATCTGTTGCGGTTAAAGCAGCGAAGGTGATTGTAACGTGAATGATTTATCGAAAAACCTGCTGATGTGGTTTGTCATTGCCGCCGTTCTGGTGACCGTGATGAACAACTTCTCCACGCCCAGTGATGCCGGCAAGATGACCTATAGCACCTTCCTTGAGGAGGTCAACTCGGGCCGTGTCCAGCAGGTGACTGTTGACGGCTTCACCATCAGCGGTCGTCGTGCCGACGGCACCACCTTTGAAACCGTACGTCCCGCCATCCAGGACAACGGCCTGATGGGAGACCTGATCGAGAACAATGTCAGCATTGTCGGCAAGCAGCCAGAGCGCCAGAGTATCTGGATGCAGCTGCTGGTGGCCGCTTTCCCGATCCTGATTGTGTTTGCCCTGATCATGTTCTTCATGCGCCAGATGCAGGGTGGAGCGGGTGGCCGTGGCAACCCGATGAGCTTCGGCAAGAGCAAGGCGCGTTTGCTGGCGGAAGACCAGATCAAGACCACGCTGGCCGATGTGGCCGGTTGTGACGAAGCGAAAGAGGAAGTCGGCGAGCTGGTCGAATTTCTGCGTGATCCGAGCCGTTTCCAGCGTCTGGGCGGCAAGATCCCCCGTGGCGTACTGATGGTCGGTCAGCCCGGTACCGGTAAGACCCTGCTGGCCAAGGCGATTGCCGGCGAGGCCAGGGTGCCGTTCTTCACCATTTCCGGTTCCGACTTTGTCGAGATGTTCGTTGGTGTCGGTGCTTCCCGTGTGCGCGACATGTTCGAGCAAGCCAAAAAACACGCCCCCTGCATCATCTTCATTGACGAGATTGACGCCGTCGGTCGCCACCGTGGCTCCGGCATGGGTGGTGGCCACGATGAGCGTGAGCAGACCCTCAACCAGTTGCTGGTCGAGATGGACGGCTTTGAGGACAACGACGGCGTGATCGTGATCGCTGCCACCAACCGCCCGGACGTACTGGACCCTGCGCTGCTGCGTCCGGGGCGCTTTGACCGCCAGGTGGTGGTCGGCCTGCCCGACATCCGGGGTCGTGAGCAGATCCTGCATGTGCACATGCGCAAGGTGCCGGTGGCGCAGGACGTGGATGCGGCAGTGATTGCTCGTGGTACGCCCGGCTTCTCCGGTGCCGACCTGGCCAACCTGGTCAACGAGGCGGCCCTGTTCGCTGCACGTTCCGACCATCGTCTGGTTGGCATGAAGGAATTCGAGCTGGCCAAGGACAAGATCATGATGGGCGCCGAGCGCAAATCCATGGTCATGTCCGAGAAGGAAAAACTCAATACCGCCTATCACGAGGCCGGCCACGCGATTGTCGGCCGCCTGGTGCCCGAGCACGATCCGGTCTACAAGGTATCGATCATTCCGCGTGGTCGTGCCCTGGGTGTGACCATGTTCCTGCCGGAAGAGGACCGCTACAGCCTGTCCAAGCGTGGCATCATCAGCCAGATCTGCTCGCTGTATGGCGGTCGTATCGCCGAGGAAATGACCCTGGGCTTTGAGGGTGTCACCACCGGTGCCTCCAACGACATCATGCGTGCCACCCAGCTGGCCAAGAACATGGTGACCAAGTGGGGCCTGTCGGAAAAGCTTGGTCCGCTGCTGTATGCCGAGGACGAGAACGAAAGCTATCTGGGCCGCAGCGGCGGCGGTCATGTCGGTAATGTATCCGGCGAGACCGCCAAGCTGATTGACGTGGAAGTACGCAAAATCATTGATGATTGCTACGCCACCGCCAAGCAGATCCTTGAGGACAACCGTGACAAGCTGGATGCCATGGCCGATGCGCTGATGAAATACGAAACCATCGACAGCGACCAGATCGACGACATCATGGCCGGTGTGGCTGTGCGCGAGCCGAAAGACTGGAGTGGTGGCGGCAACACGCCACCACCCAGTGCCGAGCAGTCCGGCGAGCCGGAAGAGCCCGAACAGCGCCGTCCCGAAGCACCCATTGGCGGCCCGGCCGGCGAGCACTAAGCCGTAGACATCGACGTTCGACGCTGTCAGAACGGGCGTGTGGCATGGTGAATAAAGCCGCCGACCTTGGTGTCGGCGGTTTTTATTTGTTGTCAGGATAATCTGTGCAGTCATGCACGCATGCTGCAAACTGTAGGTTCGAATTTATTCGAACAAACCGGATGCTGCTTAATCGATCTCGATTCATGTGCGAATGTGCGAATGTGCGAATGTGCGAATGTGCGATGTGCGAATAAATTCGCACCTACAAAATGCACGCATCACTGATCTGCAACAAATATAAGTCACTCCCGGTAAGATATTTCTATGCAAACAGTTTTACAGTGCGGCAAGCACAGCCTTGACCTCTCGGCTCCCCATGTCATGGGGATTATCAATATCACTCCCGATTCCTTCAGCGATGGCGGCCAGTACAATAACCTGGATGCCGCGTTGCGACGTGCCGAAGGCATGCTGCAGGCGGGAGCCAGCCTATTGGATGTCGGCGGCGAGTCGACCCGGCCCGGGGCTGCAACGGTTACACCGCAGCAAGAACTGGAGCGGGTTGCACCGCTGGTCGAGGCGCTGGTACGGAATTTTGACTGCATTGTCTCGGTGGATACTTCCACCCCGGCAGTGATGACGGAGTCTGCCGCGCTGGGCGCCGGGCTGCTCAACGATGTACGTTCGCTGCAACGTGAAGGCGCGTTGCAGGCGGCTGCGCAGAGCGGCTTGCCGGTTTGCCTGATGCACATGCTGGGCGAACCGCAAACCATGCAGCAGGCTCCGCATTATGATGATGTGGCGGCAGAGGTGGCGGCATTTCTACAGCAGCGGGTCGAGGCTTGTGTGGCGGCAGGCATCATCAGGGAGCGCATTGTGCTGGACCCGGGGTTCGGTTTTGCCAAGACGCTCTCGCATAATCTTGAGCTGTTTCACCGAATGGCGGAGCTGCATGCGCTAGAATTGCCCCTGCTGGTCGGAGTTTCGCGTAAATCCATGATTGGGGCGGTACTCGACAAACCGGTCGACCAGCGGTTGTGCGGCAGTCTGGCGCTGGCCGTGATGGCGCTGGAGCGTGGCGCAAGAATTATTCGGGTGCATGACGTGGTGCAAACCATGGATGCACTAAAGCTGTTTCAGGCAGTACAGACAGGATGGCAGGAGCACCGATGAGCAAAAAATATTTTGGCACCGATGGTATTCGCGGGCGGGTAGGGCAAGCGCCGATCACCCCCGACTTCATGCTCAAACTGGGCTGGGCCGCGGGCATGGCGTTTCGCAAGCAGGGCCGCTGTCGCATCCTGGTCGGCAAGGACACGCGCATTTCCGGCTACATGTTCGAGTCGGCACTGCAGGCCGGGTTGTCCGCTGCCGGTGCTGACGTGGCCCTGCTCGGCCCGATGCCGACGCCGGGCATCGCTTACCTGACCCGCACCTTCAAGGCCGAGGCCGGCATTGTCATCAGCGCCTCGCACAACCCGCACTATGACAACGGCATCAAATTCTTTTCGACCACCGGCATGAAGCTGCCCGACGAGATCGAGCAGATGATCGAGGAGCTGATGGACGCACCCATGCAGGTGGTGGAGTCGGAGCAGCTGGGCAAGGCGTCACGCATTGGTGATGCTGCCGGGCGTTACATCGAGTTCTGCAAGAGCAGCGTGCCGACCAGCACGGATTTCACCGGCCTGCGGGTGGTGATTGACTGTGCTCATGGCGCCACCTACCGGATTGCGCCCAGCGTGTTCTCTGAGCTGGGTGTGGACGTAATCACCATCGGCAATCAGCCTGACGGCATCAACATCAACGCTGGTGTCGGTTCGACCAGCATGGGGGCCCTGCAAAAAGCCGTGGTCGAGCATGGGGCTGATTTCGGTATCGCCTTTGATGGCGATGGTGACCGGGTGCAGATGGTTGATCATACCGGTGCGGTGCTGGATGGTGACGATCTTCTCTACATCATTGCAACCGATCTGCAAGAGCGCGAGCGACTGCCCGAAGGCTCGGGTGTAGTGGGCACGCTGATGAGCAACTACGGGCTGGAAATGGCACTGCGCGAGCGCGGTATTCCCTTTGCCCGCGCCAACGTTGGTGACCGCTATGTGATGCAGGAAATGCAAGAGCGCAACTGGGTGCTGGGCGGTGAGGGTTCGGGGCATATCCTGTGCACCCAGCACCATACCACTGGCGACGGCATCATTGCTGCCCTGCAGGTGTTGCTGGCCTTGCGGCGTCGTGGCAATAGCCTGGCCAAAGAGCGTCTGGCGTGGAAAAAGCTGCCGCAGCGCCTGATCAACGTGCGTTTCAAGAATGCCGACTCCGACCCGTTGCAGCATCCACAGGTACAGGCCCTGAGCGAGCAGATCAGCGCTGCACTGGAAGGGCGTGGCCGTGTCCTGTTGCGCAAGTCCGGTACCGAGCCGCTGGTGCGGGTGATGGTCGAGGGGCAGGACGAAGCCGAGGTGTTGCAGTACGCGCGTCAGCTGGCTGATGCGGTGGAAAAGGTTTGTGCCTGATTTTGCTTGCATGCGCGCGACGGCTTGAGTAATATCTGCACCCACTTTGAGGCACGGGAGTTATTATGCGTCGTCCATTGGTCGCGGGAAACTGGAAGATGAACGGCAGCATGCAGGAGGTATCTGTATTGCTGAACGCTCTGGCTGCCCTGGAGTTGCCCGGTGATGTGGATGTCGCGGTATTTCCCGGCATGCTATATCTGGCGCAGGCAGGCAGTACCCTGAAAGGTATTGCTGTTGGTGCCCAGGATTGTGCGGTGAGTGCAGGCTTTGGTGCCATGACCGGTGAAACTTCGGCGACCCAGCTGAAAGATGCCGGTTGCAGCATGGTGCTGGTCGGGCATTCCGAACGTCGCGAGCTGCAATGTGAAAGCGACGATACCGTGGCAGGCAAGTTTGTTGCTGCCCAGTCTGCAGGGCTGGTTCCGGTACTTTGTGTCGGTGAGACCCTGCAGCAGCGCGAGCAGGGCCGGGCGATCGAAACGGTCACCGAGCAGGTCGAGGCGGTGATCCGGGTTGCCGGCATTGATGCTTTTGCTGACGCGGTTCTGGCGTATGAGCCGGTCTGGGCCATTGGTACCGGGCTGACGGCAACACCGGAGCAGGCGCAGCAGGTGCATGAGGCCTTGCGTGGCGTGATTGCCTGTCATAGTGCAGGCATCGCCCAGGGGTTGAGGATTTTATACGGCGGCAGTGTCAAGGCGGATAACGCCACTGAGCTGTTTGCCCAGGAAGATATTGATGGCGGTCTGGTAGGCGGAGCCTCGCTGGATGCCGAAGAATTTGGCGCGATCTGTCGTGCTGCAGGAAACTGACATGCTGGAATCTGTAATCATCATCGTTCACCTGGTCATGGCGCTTGCGCTGGTTGGTCTGGTTCTGATCCAGCAAGGCAAGGGAGCCGAAGCGGGAGCTTCTTTTGGTTCCGGTGCTTCTGCAACCGTATTCGGTGCGCAAGGAACTGGTAGCTTTTTTAGCCGCATGACGGCTATACTGGCCGCCGTTTTCTTTGTCACCAGCCTGTCGCTGGCTTTCTATGCCAAGGAGCGCTCAATGGGTGTGGATGATCTGGGACTGCCCAGCATCCAGGTCCAGCAGGCGCAGAAGACTGAAGTGGCGCGCCCTGCGCAGGGTGATATTCCGCAGCTGGAAGAAGTTCGGGCTGCTGAAGGCTCTGACCTTCAGGTTGGGGAGCAGGCTGGCGGAGACATTCCGCAAGCCGACTAGTTTTGCCGAGGTGGTGGAATTGGTAGACACGCTACCTTGAGGTGGTAGTGGCCATAGGCTGTAGGGGTTCGAGTCCCCTCCTCGGTACCATATATCCTGTGCAGCAATGCTCAGGAGACGTCAAAAGCCCCGCATGTCGGGGCTTTTGCTTTTCAGGTGGCCCGGCTGGAGAATCGCCCGATAACTATGCAAGATGCCGGTTGCTTGACTTTTTGGGGGCGAGCGCATAGAATTACGCCGCTTTCTATGCTTGGGTGGCAAATCCCGGGCATTGCCTGGAGCCTGAAATGGTTGTTTTATGCCAGGCAGGTGACCAGGAATTCATCAGAGCCCCTTTAAGGGGCTTTTTCATAGGCCGTAGTCAGAGAGTACGGTTTTGGATGTGGGCGTTTCGCCCATTTTTTATTTGCGGAATGCACAAAAGCACAGTGGAGGGCAGATGAGCAAGCTGCAACAACTGCAGACGATCCTGGCTCCGGTTATCGAGGCCATGGGGTTTCAGTGCTGGGGTATCGAGTTCATTTCCCAGGGCCGGCATTCCGTGCTGCGGGTATTCATCGAGCATGAAAATGGCATTGGTGTTGACGATTGTGAAGCCGTCAGCCGTCAGCTAGGTGCCGTACTGGATGTGGAAGATCCCATCAGTGGCGAATACACCCTTGAAGTATCTTCTCCCGGCATGGACCGTCAGCTGTTTACCCTGGAGCAGTTCGCCGCTTATGCAGGGCACAGGGTCAAGGTGAAGATGCGGGTCGCGGTGGAAGAGCGCCGCAACTTCCAGGGCATCCTGAAAGGTGTGGAAGAACAGGATGTGGTGGTTCAGGTCGATGAGTACGAGTACCTGCTCCCGATCGAGTTTATTGACAAGGCAAATGTAATTCCGGTTTTTGACTGACAGGGCAGGGGCCCTGTGAGCCCGTCATGATTGAGGCATATAATGAGCAAAGAAATTCTGTTGGTAGTTGAGTCTGTCTCCAACGAAAAGGGGATTCCTGCGGAAGATATTTTCCAGGCCCTGGAAGTGGCTCTGGCAACTGCAACCAAAAAGAACTACGAAGATGAAGTCGAGCTGCGTGTGGAGATTGATCGTCACACCGGCGAGTACGACACCTTCCGTCGCTGGCATGTGGTCACCGACGAAGAGCTGGAAGATCCGGCGTACCAGTACACCCCTGACATGCTGCCCGCGCAGTATGCCGACAAGCAGGTGGGTGACACCATTGAGGAGCAGGTCGAGTCCATTGAATTTGGCCGCATTGCTGCCCAGACTGCCAAACAGGTGATCGTGCAGAAAGTGCGCGAGGCCGAACGTGCGCAGGTGGTTGAAGCCTATCGCGACAAGCTGGGCGACATCATTTCCGGTACCGTCAAGAAGGTCACCCGCGACAACGTGATCATTGACCTGGGCAACAACGCCGAGGCCCTGCTGGCACGCGAGGAAACCATTCCGCGCGAAAATTTCCGTGTCGGCACCCGCATTCGTGCGCTGCTCAAGGAAATTCGCACCGACAACCGTGGCCCGCAACTGATGCTGTCGCGTACTGCACCGGAAATGCTGATGGAGCTGTTCCGCATCGAGGTGCCGGAGATCTCCGAGGGCCTGATCGAGATCATGGCTGCCGCCCGTGATCCGGGGTCGCGGGCCAAGATTGCCGTGCGCTCCAAGGACAAGCGCATCGACCCGCAGGGTGCCTGCATCGGCATGCGCGGTTCGCGCGTGCAAGCGGTTACCGGCGAGCTTGGTGGCGAACGTGTCGATATTGTGCTGTGGGACGAAAACATGGCGCAGTTTGTCATTAACGCCATGGCGCCTGCCGAAGTGGTGGCCATCATTGTTGATGAGGATGCCCACTCGATGGACATTGCCGTGGCCGAAGACAACCTGGCCCAGGCCATTGGCCGTGGCGGCCAGAACGTCCGTCTGGCTTCCCAGCTGACCGGCTGGACCCTGAACGTGATGACCGAAGCTGACATCCAGTCACGCCAGCAGCAGGAAACCGGCGATATTTTGCGCCTGTTTGTCGATGAGCTGGAGGTGGATGAAGAGCTGGCCCAGGTGCTGATTGAAGAGGGCTTCAGCTCGCTGGACGAAGTGGCTTACGTTCCCATGGAAGAAATGCTGGAAATCGACGGATTCGATGAGGAAATTGTCAATGAGCTGCGTGCCCGGGCCAAGGATCGCCTGCTGTCACGTGCCATTGCCACAGAAAAGAAGCTGGCAGATATCCAGCCGGAGCAGGATTTGCTCGATCTGGAAGGCATGACCAAAGAGCTGGCCGTCGAGCTGGCCACCCGTGGTGTTTTAAGTCGTGAAGACCTTGCCGAACAGTCCATTGATGACTTGCTGGAAATTGCAGGCATGGATGAAGAAAATGCCGGTAAGCTGATCATGGCCGCCCGCGCCCACTGGTTTGAATAAGCACGTAGCGGCTTGAGGAGGAGTTCACATGACGCAAGTCACGGTTAAAGATTTGGCTCAAACGGTTAATACACCGGTTGAGCTGTTGCTGCAGCAGATGAAAGAGGCCGGATTGGCTCACACCAAGGCTTCTGACGCAGTCAATGATGCGGAAAAGCAGAAGCTGCTGGCCCACCTGCGCGCAGCACCGGGTGACAAGTCCGGTGATGGCAAGAAAATCACCCTGCAGCGCAAGACCACTACGACCCTGCGTGCGCCGGGCAGCAAGACCATCAGCGTTGAAGTACGCAAGAAGCGTACCTACGTCAAGCGCAGTGCCGAGGAAATCGCCGCCGAGGAGGCCGTTGCCAAGCCGGCTGCCGCGCCCGTGGCCGAGCCGGTGGTACAGGAGTCGACTGCCAACATCGCGCAGGAAGCTGAACAGCGTCGCATCGAGGCAGTAGAGCAGGCGCGTCTGGCCAAAGAGGCCGAGGCCAAGGCCGCTCGTGAAAAAGCCGAGGAACAGGCCCGCCAGGCGCAGGAAGCTGCCCCTGCACCTGTTGCCGCTCCGGTTGTCGAGCAACCTGCAGCCGAGCGCACCGAGCGCAAGAAAGAAGAATCGCGCCGCAGTACCCGTCGCGAGGACGACGATCGTCGTGATCGCAAACCGGCCGCACAGCGCCCACAGGGCCGCAAGATCAGCCTGCGTGATGGTGACGATGAGGGCGGCCGACGCGGCCGTGGCGGTCGCAACCGCAACAAGCGTCGCAACGAGCACGGCTTCCAGACACCGGCTGGCCCGATCGTGCGCGAAGTGCAGATCGGCGAGACCATCACCGTTGCCGACCTGGCGGCCCAGATGTCGGTCAAGGGTGGCGAGGTAGTCAAGTTCATGTTCAAACTGGGCACCCCGGTTACCATCAACCAGGTGCTGGACCAGGATACCGCGATGCTGGTGGCCGAAGAAATGGGTCACAAGGTCAAACTGATCAGTGATGACATCCTTGAAGAGCAACTGGCCGAGTCGCTGAAGATGGAAGGTGAATCCTTCCAGCGTGCTCCGGTAGTGACCGTCATGGGTCACGTTGACCACGGCAAGACCTCTCTGCTCGACTACATCCGTCGCGCCAAGGTGGCCACTGGCGAAGCTGGCGGCATTACCCAGCACATCGGTGCCTACCACGTGAAAACCGAAGGCGGCATGATCACCTTCCTTGACACCCCCGGTCACGCTGCGTTTACCGCCATGCGGGCCCGTGGTGCCAAGGCCACCGACATCGTGATTCTGGTGGTTGCAGCTGACGACGGTGTGATGCCACAGACCATCGAGGGTATCCAGCACGCCAAGGCGGCCGGCGTTCCGATCATCGTGGCGGTGAATAAGATCGACAAGCCCGAGGCCGATCCGGACCGCATCAAGAACGATCTGGCCCAGCATGACGTGATCCCCGAAGAGTGGGGCGGCGATACCCAGTTCGTGCATGTTTCTGCCAAGCAGGGCACAGGTATCGACGAGCTGCTTGAAGCGGTTCTGCTGCAGTCTGAAGTACTTGAACTGACTGCGATTCCGAGCGCCTCCGGCCGTGGTGTGGTGATCGAGTCCCGTCTGGACAAGGGCCGTGGCCCGGTTGCATCGATTCTGGTTCAGAACGGTACCCTGCACCAGGGCGACATGGTGCTGGTCGGCGTCAACTTCGGCCGCGTACGTGCCATGCTGGACGAGAACGGCAAGCCGATCCAGGAAGCCGGCCCTTCGATTCCGGTCGAAATTCTCGGTCTGGACGGTACCCCTGAAGCCGGTGACGAAATGACCGTGGTTGCCGACGAGCGCAAGGCGCGTGAAATCGCCTTGTTCCGTCAAGGCAAGTTCCGCGAGGTCAAGCTGGCCCGCGCTTCCGCCGGCAAGCTGGAGAACATCTTCGAAAGCATGGGCCAAGAAGAGAAGAAAGTGCTCAACGTGGTCATCAAGGCCGACGTGCGCGGTACCCTCGAAGCCCTGCAAAGCTCGCTTACCGAGCTGGGCAACGACGAGGTCGAAGTGCGCGTGGTGGCAGGCGGCGTCGGTGGTATCACCGAGAGCGATGCCAACCTGGCGCTGGCATCCAATGCGGTGATCTTCGGCTTCAACGTGCGTGCCGACGCCGGTGCGCGCAAGATCGTCGAGACCGAAAGCCTCGAAATGCGCTACTACAACATCATCTATGACATCATCGAGGATGTGAAGAAAGCGCTGACCGGCATGCTCGGCAGTGACCTGCGCGAGCAGATCATTGGTGTCGCCGAAGTGCGCGATGTCTTCCGTTCACCGAAGATTGGTGCCATTGCCGGCTGTATGGTCATTGAGGGTACCGTGCTGCGCAGCCGTCCGATCCGCGTACTGCGTGATGACGTGGTGATCTTTGAAGGCGAGCTGGAATCCCTGCGCCGCTACAAGGACGACGTCAGCGAAGTGCGTCACGGCATGGAGTGCGGTATCGGCGTCAAGAGCTACAACGACGTCAAGGTCGGCGACAAGATCGAGGTGTTCGAGAAGATCGAAGTGGCCCGCACACTCTGACCTTCAGATGCCAGCAATACGACAACGGCACGACCAGCCTGTCTGGCGTGCCGTTTGTTGCTTCAATACAAGGCTGCATGAGGTACAACATCATGAGCAAACAATATAGCCGTGCCCAGCGGGTCGGCGACCAGATCCAGCGTGAACTGGCGGTGCTGATTCCGCGTGAGGTGAAAGATCCGCGCCTGGGCTTCGTCACCCTGACCGGTGTTGATGTCAGCCGTGACCTTGGCCATGCCAAGGTCTACATCACGCTGATGAACAGTGATGACGCTGAAACCATTGACTGCAACCTGGAGGTGCTCAACGAAACGGCGGGCTACCTGCGCATGCTGCTGGGCAAGGCGATCAGGGTGCGCAGCATACCGCAGCTGCATTTTTATTATGACGAGAGTGTCAGCCGTGGTGCTTATCTGTCGTCACTGATTGAGCGTGCCGTCGCCAGTGACCGCAACCATCACCAGACGGATGAGGACAGCCAGTGAGTCAGCAGGTCAAGCGCAAACGTCGTAGCGTGAGCGGCATCCTGATTCTGGACAAGCCGCTGGGTGTCAGCTCCAACGGCGCCTTGCAAAAGGTCCGCTGGCTGTTCAATTCTGACAAGGGCGGCCACACCGGCAGTCTGGACCCGCTGGCCACAGGCGTGCTGCCGCTGTGCTTTGGCGAGGCCACCAAGTTTTCCCGCTATCTGCTGGATGCCGACAAGGTCTATGAAGCCGACGTCCGGCTCGGCCAGACCACCGATACCGGTGATGCCGAGGGCCAGGTGGTGGAAATCCGTCCGGTCAGCGTCACGCGGGAGCAGATCGAAGCGGTGTTGCCACAGTTCCGTGGCGACATCATGCAGGTGCCGCCGATGTATTCGGCACTCAAGCAGGACGGCCAGCCGCTGTACAAGCTGGCCCGGGCCGGCGAGGTGGTCGAACGCAAGGCGCGTCCGGTACACATTGCCGAGCTGAGCCTGCTGTCGCTGGACGGCGACCTGCTGCGCCTGCGCGTCAGCTGTAGCAAGGGCACCTACATTCGCACGCTGGCCGAAGACATTGGTGCAGTGCTGGGTTGCGGTGCCCATGTTGCGGGCCTGCGCCGTACCCAGGCCGGACCGTTTGACCTGTCGCAATCCATCACGCTGGATCAGCTGATCGCGCTGCATGAAGAGCAGGGTAGCGAGGCGCTGGACGTGCATCTGCTGCCCAGTGATGCCGGCCTGCTGGACTGGCCTGCCGTGACCCTGACCGAACACACCACCTTCTATTGGCAGAACGGCCAGCCGGTGCGTGCGCCCGGTGCCCCGGCCAGCGGCCTGGTGCGGGTGTACAGTCATGCACAGGAGTTTATTGGCGTGGCCGAGATCGACGATGACGGACTGGTTGCGCCCAGACGACTGATTAGGTCACAATAGACAAGTTTTTCCGGCTCAGACCGGAACCCATGGGTGGCTGTCGGCAGGCGCGGTCATTCCATTTTCCAAACACGGGACTGTGACCACGAGAGCAGCCCGGCCTGTCCATGATTGAAGGAGCCAGACATGGCACTTAGCGTTGAAGAAAAAGCCCAGATTGTTAGCGATTACCAGCAAGCCGCCGGCGACACCGGTTCACCCGAAGTCCAGGTTGCCCTGCTGACCGCCAACATCAACAAGCTGCAAGACCACTTCAAGACCAACAAGAAAGACCACCACTCCCGTCGTGGCCTGATTCGCATGGTCAACCAGCGCCGCAAGCTGCTGGATTACCTGAAGAAGAAAGACCTGGGCCGTTATGCTGCCCTGATCGGTCGTCTGGGTCTGCGTCGCTAAGCGAACGCAATTCAGTGCGAAAAGCTGGTGTTCTGGGGTGTTTCAGGTGCAAACCCGATGCTTCAGCCGCCAGCTTTTTGTTTTTTAACTGTTCGTTACCCGGTGGAAGCTCTGAAAAGCATCTGTGCCAGCACGGCTGATTTTCAGAGTTTCCATAAAAGAATACTGCGAAGCCGCAAGGGCCATGGCCCGGCGGACCTGAACTGTTCCCCCCGGTAACAAAGAAAGAAGGAATAAACCGTGAATCCGGTAATCAAGACATTTCAATTCGGTCAGTCGACCGTAACCCTGGAAACCGGCCGCGTTGCGCGCCAGGCTTCCGGTGCCGTACTGGTAAAAGTGGACAACGACGTCACCGTACTGGTGACCGTGGTTGGCGCCAAGCAGGCCGATCCGGGCAAGGACTTCTTCCCGCTGTCCGTTCACTACCAGGAAAAGACCTACGCCGCCGGCAAGATCCCCGGTGGTTTCTTCAAGCGTGAGGCCCGCCCTTCCGAGAAGGAAACCCTGACCTCGCGCCTGATCGACCGCCCGATCCGCCCGCTGTTCCCCAACGGCTTCCATAACGAAGTACAGGTCATCTGTACTGTCATTTCCACCAGCAAGAAGACCGATCCGGACATCGCCGCGATGCTCGGTACCTCGGCTGCGCTGGCCGTTTCCGGCATTCCGTTCAACGGTCCGATCGGCTGTGCCCGTGTCGGTTTCCACCCCGAGTCCGGCTACCTGCTGAACCCGACCTACGAGCAGCTGCAGGCGTCCGCTCTGGACATGGTGGTTGCCGGTACCGAAGATGCGGTACTGATGGTTGAATCCGAAGCCAAAGAGCTGACCGAAGACCAGATGCTGGGCGCGGTGCTGTACGCGCATGAAGAGTTCCAGGTGGCCATCAACGCCATCAAGGAATTCGCCGCCCAGGCTGCCAAGCCACGCTGGGACTGGCAGGCCCCTGCCGAAAACACCGAGCTGCTGAACGCCATCAGCGGCCAGTTCGGTGAGGAAATTTCCAAGGCCTACACCATCACCATCAAGCAGGACCGCTACGCCCGTCTGGGCGAGCTGCGTGACCAGGCCATTGCTGCGCTGGTCAACGATGAAACCGGTCCATGCACTCAGGAAGTCAAGGACTGCTTCGGCGAGATCGAATACCGCACCGTGCGCGAGAACATCGTCTCCGGCAAGCCGCGTATCGACGGCCGTGACACCAAGACCGTGCGTCCGCTGAACATCGAAGTCGGTGTGCTGGACAAGACCCACGGTTCTGCCCTGTTCACCCGTGGCGAAACCCAGGCGCTGGTTGTGGCAACCCTCGGCACCGCCCGTGATGCCCAGCTGCTGGATACCCTGGAAGGCGAGAAGCGTGATCACTTCATGCTGCACTACAACTTCCCTCCGTACTCCGTAGGTGAGTGTGGCCGCATGGGTGCCACCGGCCGTCGTGAAATTGGTCATGGCCGTCTGGCCCGTCGTGGCGTTGCTGCCATGCTGCCCAACGTTGACGATTTCCCCTACACCGTGCGTGTGGTTTCCGAGATCACCGAATCCAACGGCTCCAGCTCCATGGCTTCCGTCTGTGGTGCCTCCCTGGCGCTGATGGATGCCGGTGTGCCGATGAAAGCACCGGTGGCCGGTATTGCCATGGGTCTGGTCAAGGAAGGCGAGCGTTTTGCCGTTCTGACCGACATCCTGGGTGACGAAGACCACCTCGGCGACATGGACTTCAAGGTAGCCGGTACCGCCAATGGCGTCACTGCGCTGCAGATGGACATCAAGATCGAAGGCATCACCGAGGAAATCATGGAAATCGCGCTGGAGCAGGCTCATGCCGCGCGTATCACCATCCTCGACCAGATGAACCAGGTCCTGCCGGCCTCACGCAGCGAGATCTCCGAGAACGCACCGTCCATGCTGACCATGCGTATCGACGCGGACAAGATCCGTGACGTGATCGGCAAAGGCGGTGCCACCATCCGCGCCATCTGTGAAGAAACCAACGCTTCCATCGACATCGAAGACGACGGTTCCATCAAGATCTTTGGCCAGACCAAGGAAGATGCCGAAGCCGCACGCGAGCGCGTCCTGAGCATCACCGCCGAAGCCGAGATCGGCAAGATCTACCACGGCAAGGTCGAGCGCATCGTTGACTTCGGTGCCTTTGTCAACATCCTGCCTGGCAAGGATGGTCTGGTGCACATTTCCATGATCAGCAACGAGCGCGTGGAAAAAGTCACCGACTACCTGAAAGAAGGCGAGATGATCGACGTGGTTGTACTGGACGTGGACAACCGTGGCCGAATCAAGCTGTCCATCAAGGACGTCGAAGCCGCTCGCGCCGAACAGGCGTAAGCGTTTCGCTGCTTGAGCAAAAAGCCACCTTCGGGTGGCTTTTTGTGTTTATGGGGGAGTGTTTTCACCTTTGCTGTCATCCTGCGTGTAGCGAAGCGGAATCGCAGGATCCAGTTTCTGGTTGTAGTGGCCAAATCAGTCAGTTATCAACTGTAGGTCCGAATTTATTCGGACAAGCGGAGCATGACGAGACAGCTGAGGTTTGTGTGCGAATAAATTCGCACCTACAGGCGAATATTGCCTATCCAGCACCCCACACAAGTCCGTTCCAACCCGCATGAAGCCACAAAATAAAACCCCTTCATCAATATGAAAAAAGCTCATGATCAATGTTAAATCTTTGAGTTTGTTTCAATAGCTATTCGGCATGACAATGGCCACCTCAACTTTAAGGAGGTGCCCCAATGGCATTAGCACACAACCTCGGCTTCCCGCGCATTGGCGGCGACCGTGAATTGAAAAAAGCCGTCGAAGCTTACTGGAAAGGCGATATCAGCCAGGAACAACTGCAACAGACCGGCCGTGAACTGCGGGCAAAACATTGGCAACTGCAAAAGGATGCCGGTATCGAGCTGCTGCCGGTTGGCGACTTTGCCTGGTACGACCAGGTACTGACCCACAGCCTGACCTTCGGCGCGATTCCCGGGCGGTTCCTGAAAGCTGGCGAAAAGCCGACGCTGGACACCCTGTTTGCCATCGCCCGTGGCGTGGTGGGCAGCAGCTGCTGTGGTGGTGCCCATGCGCAGGAAATGACCAAATGGTTCGATACCAACTACCATTATCTGGTACCGGAGCTGACCTCCGACCAGCAGTTCAGCCTGAGCTGGAATGAACTGTTTGAAGAAGTTGATGAAGCACTGGCGCTGGGTCACAAGGTCAAGCCGGTTATCATCGGCCCGCTGACCTGGCTGTGGCTGGCGAAAGAGAAGGAAGCAGGCTTCAATCGTCTTGACCTGCTGGAACGCCTGCTGCCGGTGTATGGAGAAATTCTGCGCAAGCTGAATAGCCAGGGCGTGGAGTGGGTGCAGATTGACGAGCCAATTCTGGGGCTTGATCTGCCGCAAGAATGGAAAAACGCCTTCGAACGTGCCTACAACCTGCTGCAAACCGAGCCGGGCAAAAAGCTGATTGCCACCTACTTCTCCGGTCTGGACGATAATCTGGGACTGGCCGCCAACCTGCCGGTAGATGGCCTGCACATTGATCTGGTACGTGCGCCGGAACAATACCCGACCATCCTCGACCGCCTGCCCGCCTATAAAGTGCTGTCACTGGGCGTGGTCAATGGCCGCAACGTCTGGCGTGCCGATCTGGAAAAGATTCTCGCAACCCTGAATCACGCTCACGAGCGTCTGGGTGATCGTCTGTGGGTGGCGCCATCCTGCTCGCTGCTGCACAGCCCGGTGGATCTGGCGCGTGAGGACCAGCTTGATGATGAACTGAAAAGCTGGCTGGCGTTTGCCGTGCAGAAGTGCGAAGAAGTGGCCATTCTCGCCGAAGCCATCAACAACCCCGACAGCGCCAAAGTGCAGGCTGCACTGGAGCAAAGCCGCAAGGTGCAGGCCAGCCGTGCCGCCTCGCCGCGCATTCACAAGCCGCAGGTGCAGCAGCGCATTGCCGCCATCAGCAGCAAGGATAGCCAGCGCAACTCGCCGTTTGCCGAACGTATCAAGCTGCAACGCGAGCGCCTGAATCTGCCGCTGTTCCCGACCACCACCATTGGTTCCTTCCCGCAGACTGCCGATATCCGCGCCGCCCGTCAGGGGCTGCGTCAGGGCAAGCTGAACGAAGCCCAATACAAGCAAGCCATGCAGGAACAAATCCGCCTGGCGGTCGAAGTGCAGGAAGAGCTGGGGCTGGACGTGCTGGTACACGGCGAAGCCGAGCGCAACGACATGGTCGAGTATTTTGCCGAGCAACTGGACGGCTATTTGTTCACCCGCTTTGGCTGGGTGCAGAGCTACGGTTCACGTTGCGTAAAACCTGCGGTGATCTACGGCGACATTTCCCGCCCCGAGGCCATGACCGTGGAGTGGATTGCCTACGCCCAGCAGCAGACCGGCAAGATCATGAAGGGCATGCTGACGGGGCCTGTGACCATGCTGATGTGGTCCTTCCCGCGTGAAGACCTGACCCGCAAGCAGCAGGCGCAACAACTGGCGCTGGCCATTCGTGACGAAGTGGTGGATCTGGAAGCCGCCGGCATCAAGATCATCCAGATTGACGAGGCCGCCTTCCGTGAAGGCCTGCCGCTGCGCCGTGCCGACTGGCAGGAGTATCTGGACTGGGCGACCGAGTCGTTCCGCCTCACCGCCAGCGGTGTGCGTGACGAAACCCAGATTCACACCCACATGTGTTACAGCGAATTTAACGACGTGATCGCCGCCATTGCCGCCATGGATGCTGACGTGATCACCATCGAAACTTCGCGCTCGCAAATGGAACTGCTGGATGCGTTCGAGAGCTTCCACTATCCGAACGACATTGGCCCTGGTGTGTACGACATTCACTCGCCGCGTGTACCGGGCAGCGAAGAAATGGCCAACCTGCTACGCAAGGCGGCCCAGCGCCTGCCGGTGGAACAGCTCTGGGCCAACCCCGACTGCGGCCTGAAAACCCGTGGCTGGCCGGAGACCAAGGCGGCACTGGAACACATGGTTACTGCAGCGAAGCAGCTGCGTGAAGAATACGCCAGGGAGGTGTAAGGGAAAGGCAGGGACGCCGACTATTCATCAGAAAAGGGGTCAGGTACATTTTTCTTAAAGAGAAAATATGGACCTGACCCCTTTTTTGATACGGCAATCTTCATTAGTGCCAATGCGCAGGGGGGGGGCAGCTGTAGGTTCGAATTTATTCGAACAAAACTCTCAGCACAGCTGGGTATATGAAGACATATGTGCGAATAAATTCGCACATACACGTTTAATGGATGCTGCGACTACGCGCAGCATGACAGAGTTACTTGATGAGAAGCTGCGTATCTACGCCAGCCCCTGATCCTTCATGGCCTGCTGCACGGCAGGGTCGGTCTTCATGCGCTCCATGAAGCGGGCCAGGTTCGCTAGTCCGCTCAGATCCACTTCGACAAAGCCGGCCCATAGTCCGGTGACAAACAAGTAGGCGTCTGCTACCGAGCGGGTGCCGGTCAGCCAGTCACGGCCTTGGAGTTGCTGGTCGATCTGCTCATAATAGATACGCAGCCGCTGGCGGGCATTGGCTTTCGTCTGTTCGATGACAGCTTCATCAGCCAGATAGGCGGTTGCGCCAAATAGCGGCGTGTAGGCCGGATGCATGTCGGAGTTGATCAGGCCCAGCCACATGTTGGTTGCCGCGCGCTCCTTGAGTGTGCCACCGAGCAGATTGGCTGCAGGGTTGCTGTCGGCAATATAGTGCAGGATGGCATTGTTCTGGGTCAGTACGGTGTCGCGGTCGACCAGAATGGGTACCTTGCCGTTGGGGCTGAGTCGGCGGATGGCGTCCGTGGACATTTGGTCACGCTCGAGCATTTCCAGCCCGAAAGGTAGCTGTGCCCAGAGCAGGCAGATATGGCTGGCCAGTGCGCAGGAACCGGTAAAACTATAGAGTTTCATGATGTTTTCCTCGCTTGTTGTCTGTTGACCCCAGCATTGTCTGCCTCGCTATCCGGATTGTCCATAGCGCCACCGGCGCTCCTTGACAGCAGCCGACGGCAGTGGCTAGATGCTTGCGAATATCATTATTGTTCCACCAGAAGGAAAGACCATGAAATCACGCGCTGCCGTAGCTTTTGCCCCCGGTGAACCTCTGCAAATTGTCGAAGTGGACGTCGAGCCGCCCAGGGCAGGCGAGGTGTTGGTGAAAATTACCCATACTGGTGTTTGTCATACCGATGCCTTTACCCTGTCCGGTGCCGATCCTGAGGGTGTATTTCCGGCCATTCTGGGCCACGAAGGTGCGGGCATTGTGGTCGAGGTGGGCGAGGGTGTGACCAGCGTCAAACCTGGCGATCATGTGATTCCGCTGTATACCGCCGAATGCGGCGAGTGCCTGTTCTGTACATCCGGCAAGACCAACCTCTGTGTGGCGGTACGCGCTACCCAGGGCAAGGGGCTGATGCCGGATGGCACCACCCGTTTTTCTTATAACGGCCAGCCGATTTATCACTACATGGGCTGTTCCACCTTTAGCGAGTACACGGTGGTGGCTGAAGTGTCGCTGGCCAAGATCAACCCGGATGCCAACCCCGAACAGGTGTGCCTGCTGGGCTGTGGTGTGACCACCGGTATTGGCGCGGTGCATAACACGGCCAAGGTGCAAAAAGGTGACAGCGTGGCGGTGTTCGGACTGGGCGGTATTGGCCTGGCGGTGATTCAGGGGGCGCGCCAGGCGGGCGCCGGCCGCATTATTGCGGTAGACCTGAACCCGGACAAGTTCGAGCTGGCACGCCAGTTTGGTGCGACCGACTGCATCAATCCCAAGGACCACGACAAGCCGATCCAGGAAGTGATTGTCGAGATGACCGGCTGGGGTGTGGATCACTCGTTTGAGTGCATCGGCAATGTCGAGGTGATGCGTTCGGCGCTGGAATGTGCCCACCGCGGCTGGGGTCAGTCGGTGATTATCGGTGTGGCTGGTGCCGGCAAGGAAATTTCCACCCGGCCGTTCCAGCTGGTGACCGGGCGTACCTGGAAGGGTACCGCCTTTGGTGGTGTGAAAGGGCGTAGCCAGTTGCCGGGCATGGTGGAAGATGCCATGCAGGGCAAGATCGAGCTGGAGCCTTTTGTTACCCACACCATGGGGCTGGAGGATATCAACGAGGCGTTCGACCTGATGCATGAGGGCAAGTCGATTCGCTCTGTTGTGCATTTTGAGTGAGTTTTTACCTTGCGGTGATGGGGCTGGATGAGGCTGGCGTAAAGCTGCGCTTCCCGTCTCGAAGCAAGCTTCGAAACACTCGCTGAGGCTTTCGCCAACCTCACCCAGCCCCGGATATACCGCGTGTGTTTGGGGGGAGGTTGGCCCGGCTTGGCCGGGCTGCTGTCGCGGTGGCTCTGTCATGCTGCGACTGTGTGCGGCATGGCCGTTATTCATAAAGTCAAAATTCTTGATAAGGAGAAATAATTCATGGAACGTATTGAACGTCATGCCTGTTTTGGTGGCTGGCAGGAAGTCTGGCAGCACAAGTCGGAAAGTCTTGGCTGCACGGTCAATTTTGCCGTCTATCTGCCGCCGGCAGCAGCCGGGCAGAAATGCCCGGTGCTGTACTGGCTGTCCGGGCTGACCTGTAACGAGCAGAACTTCATCACCAAGGCCAATGCCCAGCGTTATGCGGCCGAGCACGGAGTGATCATCGTGGCACCGGATACCAGTCCGCGTGGCGATGATGTCGCCAACGACGATTCCTATGATCTGGGGCAGGGTGCCGGCTTTTATGTCAATGCCACGCAGCAGCCCTGGGCGCCACACTACCGCATGTATGACTACATCAGGGACGAGCTGCCGGCACTGATTGAGCAGCACTTTCCGGCGACGGATGCCCGTGCCATCAGCGGGCACTCAATGGGCGGCCATGGCGCGCTGGTGCTGGCGCTGAAAAATCCCGGCCGCTACCGCAGTGTTTCCGCGTTTGCTCCCATTGTTGCGCCGAGTCAGGTGCCCTGGGGTGAAAAGGCGTTTGCTGCCTATCTGGGTGATGACCGCGATACCTGGCTTGAGTACGATGCTGTAGTGCTGATTGCCAAGGCGCAGGAAAAACTGCCACTGTTGGTGGATCAGGGGCTGGCGGACAATTTCCTGGAAGAGCAGCTGCGTACCGGCTTGCTGGAAGACGCCTGTAGCAAGGCGGGTTATCCGGCTACCATCCGTTACCAGGAAGGCTACGACCATAGCTATTACTTCATCGCATCCTTCATCGAGGAGCATATCGCCCATCACGCGGCCGCTTTGCAGGGCTGACTGGCTCCTGGCCGGCGGTCGGCTACAGATACAAACAAAACCGGCGCACTATGCGCCGGTTTTGTTTTGAACGGGAAACCAGGAGCCCGGTTACACCTTGAAGCGTGTCACCAGATCCTGCAGGGCCTGACCCAGGCGGGCCAGGTCGGCCGAGGATGCGGCCATTTCTTCCACAGCGGCGGCCGACTGGTCGGCAATGTTGTTGACGTTGATGACGCTGCGGTTGATCTCTTCGGCGACTGAGCTTTGCTCCTCGGCGGCCGTGGCGATCTGCATGTTCATCGCCTGGATTTCAGATACGGTACGGGTAATCGCTGCCAGCTCGCCACCGGCTTGCTGTGCCAGCTCCAGGGTATTGCCGGCCAGGCTGCTGCTGCTGTCCATCATTTCGACGGCATCTTGTGCGCCCTTTTGCAGAGTGGCAATCAGCTCCTCGATCTGGGCAGTGGACTCCTGGGTGCGGTGGGCAAGGCCACGGACTTCGTCGGCAACCACGGCAAAACCGCGTCCGGCTTCGCCGGCACGGGCGGCCTCAATGGCCGCGTTGAGGGCCAGCAGGTTGGTCTGCTCGGCAATCCCGTTGATCACGGTCAGCACTGTGCTGATGTTGGCGCTGTTCTCGTTCAGGCGGTACATCGCCTGGGCGCTTTCCTGCACTTCACCGGACAGGCGCGAAATCGCATCCAGTGCCGTTTGCAGTACCTTGTTGCCGCTTTGTGCCTGCTGGTCGGCTTTTTGTGCGGCCTGGGCTGCTTCTTCGGAATTTTGTGCCACTTCATGCACGGTGGCGGCCATTTCGTTCATGGCGGTTGCCACCTGCTCGGTTTCGACCCGTTGGGCATTGACACCGGCGCTGGTCTGGCCGGTGACTACCGACAGCTCTTCGGCAGCAGCGGCCAGCTGGGTGGTGACACCGTTGACTTCGCCAAGGGCGTCGCGCAGGTTGCTGCGTGTTGTATCCAGCGCGCGCAGCAGGGTGCCGAACTCGTCACTGCGCTGTTCCACACCATTGCCGGTCATGTCACGGTTGCCGATGCTCTGGGCAATGCGGACTGCGGCTTCAAGTGGCTGGGTAATCTGGCGGGCAATTAGCCAGGCAATCAGGATTGCCAGCAAGATGGCAACAATCGACAGGCTAATGGATACCCGGGTGGACTTGCTGATCTCGCTATTCATGAATTCGCTTTGTACGCTGGTCAGTTCCAGCGTGCGTGTGTACAGATCATTGAATGTCTGGTTCATTGACTGGAGGGCGTTGTCCTGTCGGCTCACCAGGGCAGGGATGTCACGCAGGGCTGCCATGTATTGGGCGGTGCTGGTGATGACTTCATCCAGCAACTGGCTGGCCTGGGGTGTCAGGAACAGGCTGGCCTGTAGCTGTTGTGCAATCTCCTGCAGGTCGCTGTAGGCTGTTTCCAGTACCTGCATCGCCTCCGGGGTTTCTGTCATCAGGTAGCCCCTGGCCTGATAAGCCAGATTTTTGCGTGCGGTCAGCAAGCGGCTGCTGAGTCGTCCGGCCGTGGCTGCGGCCATGTTGTCATGCAGTACCGGGTGCTGGGCCGGACCATTGATTAGCGGATTCAGTCGACTGATCAGGTCGTCCGATCTGTAGCCCAGCTCAACGGCATTTTTCACGTTATCCGCTTTGGTGCGCTGCGCGTCAGCATACGACTGGAATGCCTGATAGTAGGTCTGTGCCATTGTCGGCACTTCGCCCACCTTGATTCGGCTCTGCTCCAGGGTCAGGCGGCCGGTCACCTCCCGTACATAACCGGTGATATCGTTGACCAGGGTTGCGGTGCTTTCCAGATGACGGATGTCCGGGTCGATCTGATAGGCGTTACTGAGCTGCTGCAGGCGGATGGTGCCATCCTCGATTTCATACAGCAAATCCAGGTTTTTGCCGCGTTCGGAAATATGGTTGAGGCCCATCAGGTTGCTGATTGACATGGTTGCCAGCAGTAATACGACGGCACCAAAGCCTATTGCCAGCTTGGTCATTACTTTCAGGTTTTTCATCAGTTTATTACTCGGTTGAATCGATTGGGTGTAAACGGGAGTTTCCAGGCGATCGTGCCGGAAAAGGAACGCTACAGGTTTTCTAAGCAAAAAACATGCCTGCAAGTCGGTAAGCGATTTTCCGGCGCGATTTGTCATTAGGGTGCATAAGTGTATAACCGTTGCTTCCGGGCTATCGGCTAAAATCATGCAAACTTGATCAGGCGCTGAAAATGCATGGCTTTGACGGTAAATACAGCGTCAAGTGGCTGTTTTCTGACGTGTTCAGCGTGCTGTGGAATATTGTGCCGGTTAGTTGACTTGTCGGTCACGCTGTTGTCAGGGGCAGTTGCGTGCCTTGCGATAACCGGCTTGACGCGCTTGCTGTTCGGACCGGAACGGTACCACATTGCGCGGGTTGACATCGGCATAATTGGTGCAGTGCGGCAAGTGATAGATCCTGCTGTTGCGGTTGCCCTTGACCCGGGCTGTGGTTGCCGTTGCCGCTTTGTGCCGGCTTGCCGGTGGCAGGCGCAGGCCTTCAGCGCTGTTCCTGTGTCCGGGCTGCCACTGGCGCGTGCCGCTGACGAAGGGGTTGTCCTGGCCGGTAACTGACTTGATCCTGCGGTTGCGCTCCAGCTCCCAGGTGCCGGGCGGGTATGCCTTGTGCCATTGCATGAACAGCTGTTGCTGCTGCTGTGACATTTTCAGGTTGTAGCGGTCGTGCATGTAGAAATTGATCCGGGCGACCATGCCGCGCACTTCACGGCGCGGCTCGAAAACCCTTTTTTTGAAGTCGGTGCGGCTGGTGCAGCGCCCATACATCGCCTCTGCCTGCGGTGCCGTGCCAAAGCGATAATTGGAGCGGTCGGCATTGACCTCGCCAATCACCGGTGCAAGGTTGTGCATGTCGGCTTCCATCAGATTGAACAGCGGGTCGCTGTCACGGCAGTGATTGCGCCCGCCTTGTTGCCAGCATTGACGTTGCTGACCTAGCCAGCTGGCCGGTACCACGTGTTCCCACTCGATGCGGGCTGCCCGCTGGGGCAGAGCACGGACCTGATAGCCGCAGCTGGCCAGATCGACACGACCGCCGCTGGCGCCGGTCCAGCGCCAGTTGCAACCGCAGTACAGGGTGCCCTGGGCACCGTTTTGGTGCTGGTCGAAATAGACCCTGTCGCGCAGCAGCTGTTTGGCGTCCTCGAAGTTGGCCGGCTGGCCATGGGCGGCAGCCGTAG
>WPCI01470706.1_pt1 | contig 26902 bp, 23 predicted proteins | sample 5399871 | NCBI WGS metagenome assembly WPCI01 (sample SAMN12869469, study PRJNA574797) | sludge metagenome | isolation source: wastewater treatment of pH7 | place: China:Beijing | collected 2019-05-20 | reverse complement strand
GGCAGAGACGAAGTCGAAATTGTGGAGCGTTACCTGCCCAATCATATCGAGTTGACGCTGGCCGAGGCAGGATGTCTATCTTTTCGAGTCGAGCAAACCGAGGATCCGCTTGTTTGGATGGTTGCCGAGAAGTTTTCCGATAAGCGCGCATTTGCAGATCACCAGACGCGGGCAAAAGCGAGCGAATGGGGCCAAGCAACCGTTGGGTTTAAACGAGACTACGAGGTTCAGCGCGGGGTACAGTAGCGCGGTTTAGTCCGCGATTGGACGGTAAAACCAAGGGTGCCTGCTTGATCTCATTTGCTGCTCTTGGTGGGTGGAGTCTGAGGAGCTTGACCCAAATTGCTGACTGGTCGGGAATTTGTGCCCAGTCGTCGGTGCTGCTCATTTGCTGTTCGTTTGTGAACCCCGGTCCTCTCCCATGACCTCCAGATACTCTCGGCCGTAGTTGCCACCTGGCGGCAGCCCACAGCCCAATCAAATCAGGGCCTGTGTGCCCACCAGCAACAGTTCTTTGGAGCCGGAGTATTGCTCCTGAGTTTCGCGGTGTGCCGGGCAGGGCTGGTGTGCCATGTCGTTTCTTTGCAAAGGCAAACAGACTTCGGTGGGCGACGCAAAATATGAGAAGAGGAGATAGTCAGTTGGATTGGGGAAGTGTTGCAGAGTGGGTAAGTGCTGTTGGCGGGTTTTTGGCAGTCGTTGCGGCCTGCATTGCGTGGGGTGTGAGCAAAAACCTGCTCGAAGTTGAGAAGGACCGCGACCAGCAACTCGCAGCAGCCAAGCATCGAGAGCAAGCTGAATTGGTTTTTGCCTTGGGAGCAAAACTCAGGGGCCGCCCCGAGAGTGAAGCATGGTCGATATTCCTGGTGAATGCCTCCTCAAAACCAATTTACGATGTTACCGTTCACAGTCAACACCTTGGAACCAGGGTGAAGAACCCTCCCCTGAAGCTGGGCGCGTTGCTTCCAGGACGATTTATTGCCCCCAGCCATCCACAGTACAAATGGGGGCCGCTAATTGACTATGACCGGCTCGATGAGGGGGTAGAGCTCCTGCTTCGAGGCAAGGGGATGAAGATGATCACCAGTGTTGAGTTTATGGATGCAAGCAGAGTCTGGTGGCAACTCCTGGAGGGGACGGAGATATGCGAGAGGGAACATTGCGAAGATCCAAACTACGAGAGCTTCGCTCAGTAGCACTCAAGGGTGTCCTGGTTAGGCCCTTGGTTTAGAGCTTGGCTCGCCAGTTGTCCTTTCTCGATGGAGACGAGGGTGTGAAGGCGATCGGCTCCAAACCAGCAGGTTGAACGTGGAGGAACCAAAATGGATTCCGCGGGTCAGCGCTGCGAATCCTACTCAGACCCGCGACTGGTCGCACAAGTTCGACCAGTCGAGCTCAGGGCCTGAACCAAGCCTGACTTAAGTCCCGGCACGCGCTAGTGTTTTCCTATGCCTGAACTGAGGACCAATGCAAGTACCGATGAGTTGCCGGAGCAGATTAGAGCCGATGTTCGGCTGTTAACAACGCTGCTCGGCCGGGTCCTGAGCGAGAGTGGCTCTCCCAGTCTGTTTGAGGATGTTGAGGCGCTCCGCCACGCGACGATTGCCGCCTACCGGGACGACTCCCCGGAGGCTTTTGCCCAGGCTGCCGAGATTGCCGAGTCATTCACCGTGCAGCGGGCCGATGAGGTGGCGAGAGCGTTCACAGTGTACTTCCACCTCGTCAACCTGGCGGAGGAAATGCAGCGCATTCGTCAGGTGCGGGAGGGCCGCCCCGAAGTGGAGGGGGCGGTAGACACCATTCCCAAGGCGATTGCCCAACTCAGCCAGGAAATTGGCGAGGAGGCCGCGCGCCGTCACCTCGAACACCTTCGATTTCACCCGGTGTTTACCGCTCACCCAACCGAGGCTCGCCGCCGAGCGGTGGCCTCGTCAGTTCGCCGTCTGTCGGCTCTGTTGGCAGAGAGAGCGTTCACAACTCTGGACGAGGCGGGGGAACTCCGGATGGAGCGCCGACTCCTCGAAGAGATCGACACACTCTGGCGCACCGCTCCGCTACGTTCCATTCAGCCCGGCCCGGAGGACGAAGTCCGCTCCCTCATGGCCATCTTCGACGAGACGCTCTTCACCACCATTCCGCGGATTTACCGCTACGTTGACGACTCGCTTCAGGGCGAGAACGCAGGCCGTGAGCAGCCCATAGTTCAACCGTTCATGCGGTTAGGGACCTGGGTGGGCGGTGACCGTGACGGGAACCCGTTTGTGACGGCGTCAATCACCAAGAAGGCAATGGCGATTGCTTCCGATCACGTCCTTCGCGGCCTCCAGGCCACCGCGGAGCGGATCGCTCGCTCCATCACGCTCGAGGCGGACGAAACGCCGGCTTCTCCTGAGTTGCAGGATCTCTGGCAGCGTTTGGCAATGATTGACGAGGTGGGGGCGGCTGACGCCGAAGTGCGCGCTCCCAACGAGTCGCACAAGCAGGTGCTGATGCTGATTGCGACCCGCATTGCCGCCACCCGCACCAGGAACGCCGACCTGGCTTACGCGCACCCTGACGAACTGCTGGCAGACCTGCAGATTGTCCAGCGATCCCTGGTGTTAGCGGGCGCAAACCGGCAGGCGTACGGGTCGTTGCAGGTGCTGATTTGGCAGGTGGAGACGTTTGGCTTCCATCTGGCCGAGCTTGAGGTACGCCAACATTCGCAGGTGCACGGTGAGGCGCTGGCGGAACTCGAAGCTGGCGGTGAACCTTCGGATCAGACCCGGGAGGTGCTGGACGTTTTCCGCGCAGTGGCCCAGATTCAGCATCGATATGGTCCTCGCGCTGCCGGTCGCTACATTGTGTCATTCACCAGGTCGGCTGAAGACCTGGCGGCGGTCTACCGCTTGGCCGAGTACGCGGGGGCGGAAGTTACGCTCGACGTGATCCCTCTGTTTGAAACCTACAACGACTTGCGGAGCGCCCGGGCGGTTATGTCTGAGGCAGTTGAGCTCCCTCAGTTCAAGGCTCGGCTGGAGCAGACCGGGGGTCAGCTCGAGGTGATGCTCGGCTACTCTGACTCGTCGAAGGATGTTGGCCCGGTGGCCGCCAACTTGGCCCTCTATGACACACAGGCGGAACTGGCCGAGTGGGCGCGCGCTCGCGGGTTCGAACTGACCCTGTTCCACGGCCGCGGCGGAACACTTGGACGAGGTGGAGGGCCCACCAATACCGCGATCTTGGCTCAGCCCCCACATTCGGTTGAGGGGCGGTTCAAACTCACGGAGCAGGGCGAGGTAATTTTTGCTCGTTACGGCGATCCAACTATTGCCATGCGCCACATTGACCAGGTGGCGGCTGCGAGCCTAATGGCGATTGCCCCCTCGATTGAGCAGCGCAATGTGGCGGCAGCGACCAAGTATTCCGCGGTGGCGGACCAGCTGAGCAAGGTTTCGCGGGCCCGGTTTGATTCCCTGATTCAGGCGGAAGGGTTTGCCCCCTGGTTTGCCACCGTCACCCCGATGGAGGAGATTGGGCGCCTGCAACTGGGATCGCGACCAGCTCGACGCGGCCTCTCGGTGGAATCGTTGAAGGATCTGCGGGCCATTCCATGGGTGTTTGCCTGGTCGCAGGCGCGGATCAACCTGGCGGGCTGGTTTGGGCTCGGGTCGGCGCTTGAAGCGGTAGGCGATTTGGAGTTGCTTCGTCGCGCCTATGAGGAATGGCCCCTGTTCAGGACGGTGATTGACAATGTGGGGATGAGTCTGGCCAAGGCTGACCCTCGAATTGCCAGGCGCTATTTGGAGCTCGGAGGCCGGCCGGACTTCACCGAGCTGATTTTGGAGGAAATGGACCTGACCACCAGCTGGCTGATTCGCATTGTCGGAGGTGAGAGGCTGGTGGAGAATCGGCCGGCCCTACGCCGGGCGGTGGAGTTGCGGAGCCCCTATGTGGATGCGCTTTCTCTGATCCAGTTGCGTGCATTGAGAATGCTGCGCTCGGACGAGGAGGCCGGTCCCGAGTGGGAGCATCTGCTCCTGCTGTCTGTTTCTGGCGTGTCGGCCGGGCTGCAGAACACCGGCTAATCCGCTCGAACATCCAACATTCACCGGGAAGGGGTTGGCGAGGCGGGTCTGGGCGGGTAGTGTCCTCAGTAAGTCCAAGGAAGGACCCGACAATGCTTACCTTTTTTCCGAGCGGTTTAAGGTGTCGATTGTGTGCCCGAGCATGAGTGACGACTGGGAAACCCGGCTCGCCCACCTACCCGTGGCGGAGTTTGCTTTCCCCGGTCCACTGCGAGACCGTCTAGTGGCGGCTGTTTTACGCGGAACCAAGACGGCCACCTCGTTTCTGGCTGAAGAAGCGGCCAGACTGGGGGACCCTTGGCCGATGGCCGGCCAGCGCGAACTCGTGATTGACTCCGACGGGCGCGGAGTCTGTGTGACCGAGGTGGTGTCGGTACGGTCCTGCCGGTTGGCAGACGTTCCCGACGAGCACGCTCGTGGTGAGAACGAGGACTATCAGAACCACGTCGATTGGCGCCAAGCGCACGAGCGGTTCTGGTCAGCGCCGGAGTACCTTGAGGAGATTGGGGAGCCCCCCATTGTGCTTGATGACAACACCGAAGTTGTCCTGGTTCGATTTGAGGTAGTCGAAGTTCTCTGAGAGGAGTCTGGCGGTTGGGCGGGCGGCACCGCCAACTCGCTGACTGGTCAGTCTTGTGCGCCCAGTCGAGCTGGCCTCACTCACAATGCCCCGCACCCCACGCTATCCACAGTTGCTGCCTGAGGGGGATGGGACGAGCGAAAGCTCCCTGCCAAAGTAGCCTCACCAACCAAATTGGGAGAGTGAGGCCAACCGTGAAAACCAATTCGCAGACCAAAGTGGATGCAGAGGCGCGCAAGCTGGAACGTCAGCTACGAACCCAGCGCTTGCAGGAGCAGATAGGGGAGCAAGTAGCGGAACTGGCAAACAGCGACGCTTGGCAGGCGATGCTGGATTTCGCCCGCAGATTCCACACGTACAGCTTGAACAACATGCTGCTGATCCTGTCGCAATTTCCGGAGGCCACCAAGGTAGCAGGATTTCGGAAATGGCAATCCTTGGGCCGTCAGGTCCGTCAGGGCGAGCGGGGAATCAAGATCTTTGGCTTTGCTGAACGCCGGATCAAAACATCCGAAGACGGTGGAAGTGAATCTGAACTGCCAGAGCGGAAGGTACGGTTTTTCCCACTCCTGACAGTTTTCGATATTTCCCAAACCGACCCAATCCCCGGAGCTGAGCAGCCTCCAGAGGTTGCGCATGCCTTGGTTGGGGCCGATGAGGCTGGCCTGTTTTCGTTGGCCCAAAGGTTCTTGCAGGAGCGGGGTTGGCCGGTACAGCGGCAGAGAATCCCGGGCAATGTCAATGGATTTGCAGAGATGAAAGGCCGCCGTCGGGTAGTGATCGAAGAGGACCTTTCACCTGCTCAAGCAGCAAAGACTTTGCTGCACGAGGCGGCCCACGTGGTCCTGCACGCAGACTTGGAGCTGCCGGCCACACGTGAGATTAGGGCAACTCGGGAGGTGGAGGCAGAATCCGTGGCCTACGTGGTGGCGGGTTACTTCGGGCTCGATACTTCTTCCTACACAATTGGCTATGTCACCGGCTGGAGTGGCGGGAACGTTGCTACCATCCGAAGCTCGGCTGAAAACGTTCTGCGGGGGGCCCACGAACTGGTCGAGTGGATTGAGGAGTCGGGAAGTCAAACGGAGGCGGCTTAGCTAGAGCGTTGGTCCTGCCAGGAGGGTCAGTTGGACAGTTAGGGAGGGATTGGTGGCAATTGATGACCCACCGGTACCGACCAAACTCTGTAGTTTGAATCACAGGTGAACTAGACTCCTGTCTAACTGGAGAAGCTTCAGGGCCCTCCAGGAAACTCAAGTCTCATCCAACAGGAGGCGACAGTGTCAGAAAACAGCTCACTACTAGAAATGCTCCCGGAATCAGCCATCATGGTTGATGCTGAGGCATCCGATTGGCGCGCGGCAATCAGACTTTCCGGTGATGCCCTCGTGGCTGGGGGAATTACAACCCCCGAGTACACCGACCAGATGATTGAGACAGTGGAGAAGCTTGGCCCCTACATTGTTATTGCTCCCGGATTGGCACTTGCACATTCACGGCCAACTGATGCGGTCCTGAAGACTGGATTGTCCTGGGTTGGCCTGCGTTCTCCGGTTGAGTTTGGCTCCAAACGAAACGATCCGGTTCGACTGGTAGTGGGCTTGGCGGCATTTGATCACCAAGAACACCTCCAGGCAATGTCCCAGTTGGCGATGTTGGTCTCTGACCCGCAGCGCCTCAACACGCTCGCCGCGCTAGACACCGTCGATGCAGTTCGCGAGGCGATCGCTTCCTTCGAAGGGAATCGAGAATGAAGATACTAACCGTGTGTGGGATGGGGATTGGCACCTCCATCATCTTGAAAATGAACACCGATAAGGCCCTCGATGAGCTCGGCATATATGCCGATACGGAGGCTGCAGATATTTCCTCCGCTCGGGGCGCCGCCGCCCAAGCAGACCTGGTCCTCACCTCGGAAGAGCTGTTGGAACAGCTAGAGGGAGTCAGCACTCCCAAGGAAGTTATCCACAACTTTACTGATGTGGAAGAGATCAAAGCCGCCATCCTGCGGCACGCCTGAAAGGGGTAGAAAGTGAACGTTATCGTCGCAATTGCGGATTTTATTGTCCAGCAAGTACTTTCCGTTCCCGCCTTTCTGGTGGGCATCGTCGTAGCGATCGGCCTGGCTGCCATGAAGAAGTCCGGTGGCCAAATCCTTGGGGGAGCCCTCAAGGCCATCATGGGCTTCCTGATTCTCTCGGCCGGGGCTGACGTAGTCGTAGCCTCGCTTGACCCTCTCGGCACTATGATCCTGGGTGCCACCGGGGCTCAGGGGGTGGTGCCTACCAACGAAGCCATCGTGTCAATTGCGCAGCAAGACTTTGGAGCCGTCACCGCCTACGTGATGATTCTTGGTTTTGCTGTCTCGTTGGTTCTGGCACGCTTTACCCCGTTGAAGTACGTGTTCTTGACCGGTCACCACATTTTCTTCATGGCGACCATGCTGACTGTGGTGCTGGCAGCCGCCAACGTGGCAGACCCGATCGTGGTGATTGTCGGCTCCATCATGCTGGGAATCATCATGGTTATCATGCCGGCGTTCGCGCAGCCATTTGCGCGTAAAGTAACCGGCACGGACACGCTGGCAATTGGCCACTTCGGGACCCTGGGGTACATCACTGCCGGAGCGGTTGGAGCCGCAGTTGGCAAGCGATCCAAGTCAACTGAGGATCTGAAGCTGCCGCAGGGGCTGAACTTCCTCCGAGACTCAATGGTTGCAACCGCGCTGTCGATGGTCCTGTTCTATGCGGTGTTTTCCGTCTGGTATCTGCTGGCGGTTGGGGCTGAGGAGGCGTTCGCCCTCTTCGGGTCGACCGACACCGGCGGGTACATCATGACCGCCCTGACCAATGGGCTCAAGTTCGGAGTCGGGGTAGCGATCATTCTCTACGGGGTCCGGATCATTCTGGGCGAGATTGTCCCAGCGTTCCAGGGGATTGCGGCCAAAGTGGTTCCCGGAGCACTGCCGGCTTTGGACTGCCCGATCTTCTTCCCCTACGCACCGAATGCAGTGCTAGTTGGATTTGTGTTCTCATTCATTGGTGGGCTGGTCTCGTTGGTGCTGCTCGCGACCGTGTTTGGGCCTGCGTTCGGTTTGGCTTTGATTCTTCCGGGAATGGTCCCGCACTTCTTCACCGGTGGAACGGCAGGCGTGTTCGGGAATGCAACCGGTGGCCGGCGCGGAGCCATGCTGGGCGCCTTTGCCAACGGCATCCTCATCACCTTCCTTCCGGCCCTGCTGCTCAAGGTTCTGGGCTCGCTGGGCTTCGCCAACACCACGTTCGGTGATACCGACTTTGGCTGGTACGGCATTGTGGTTGGGAATGCCGTCAAGGCCGGCCCGATCTTCGGGATCATCCTAGTTCTGGTCATTGGGATCGTTCTGGTCGCGCTCGCATCCATTTGGCAAAAGCGCCGGGTGGATACGGGCTGGGAGCCGGCTGTGGGACACACAGAGTTCCTCCAGGAAGTGAAGGCTGCTGAAGCCGAGGCGAAGGGAGCGACGGGAACGCATCGGAAGTAGTTGTCGTTGGTCGGCCCTCTGTGGCCGAGCCTAGGAGGAGTGCCCCCACCAGCGGTTTTGGTGGGGGCACTTTCTCTTGCTTTTGCCTCGCCGACTGGACGTGAAATCCTGACCACTCGCCTAAACTGGAAGTGCGGGACTCGTGGCACGCCGATGTGTCACCAGGCGGAGCCCGCTCGCACATCGTTGTCGTGTGCACAACTTGCTGAAACGGAGTAAACAATGGGTGTTTATGTAGTAACTGGCTCGGCTTCTGGAATGGGACGATCGACCGCGGAGCAACTCCGCTGGGAAGGCCACCGAGTGATTGGCGTTGATCTTCATCGAGCCGAAGTGCAGGCAGATTTGTCAACGGTTGAAGGACGTCAGCGAGCAATTGACGAGATCTTGGCTAGCTGCAACGGCCGTCTGGATGGGGCAGTCTTGGCAGCTGGTTTGGGCCCGATTCCCGGCAATGAGCGGCTGATTGCGTCGGTGAACTTCCTGGGGGTCGTGGAGCTGCTGGAGGGGATGCACGATGTGCTGGCGGCAGCCGGAAATGCAAAAGTAGTAATTTTCTCCTCCAACTCGACGACTACGATTCCCGGTATTCCGAAGGAAGTGGTGGATGCGTTCTACCGCCGCGACATCGACCAGGCGTTGGAGATTGCGGCGCAAGCTGGACCGCAAATGGCCCCGAACTTCATTTATGCCGGCTCCAAGACAGCTATCACCCACTGGATGCGGACCATTGGCGTGACTGAGGATTGGGCCGGTCAGGGAATTCGGGTCAATGCACTTGCTCCGGGTGCGATTCGCACACCGCTAATTGAGAAGCAGTTGGCGGATCCGAAGTTGGCTCCGGCCATCAAAGCATTCCCGGTTCCGGTTCGTGAGTTCGGCAAGCCCGAGGAAGTCGCACAGTGGGCAATCTTTATGCTTTCGCCCGCTGCCAACTTCCTTTGTGGATCCGTCATCTTCCTAGATGGCGGCACGGATGCGTACTTCCGCGCTGACTCTTGGCCCAAGGCAATGGGGATGGATGAGCTCCCACTTTACCAACAGAAGATGGAGGAGTTTGCTCGAGGAGGCGAAGTTAAATAGCGGCCAACTAGCTGGCGCCCTTGCCTGACGCCGGCAATTCGTCGTCGATTAGGCAAGGGCGGGCGGCAAGCAGTCCGGCACCGGCCATGATGAGCGAGGTGGCTGCCAGGGTGACCAAAATTGGGGTCCAACTACCCACCGCCTCGTACGCCCACCCGGTGAGAAACGGCCCAAGTGCAGCCAAGAAATAACCAAACGGCTGAACGAAAGCGGACACGCCACCTGTGACCGAGCTCGATCTGGTCCGACTGATGATCATTGCCAGTGCCGCGGAGAACGCAAATCCGGAAATTCCTAGGCTCACGGCCCAAATCCACGGAGTCGTGGTGGGTAGGAATGCGACTCCAAGGTAGCCGACGGCCAAAAGTACGGCGAAGAGAACTATCCACCAGCGAAGGCCTTTTTGGCGAGCCACAATTCTGGGCATGAGGAGTCCGCCAGGTACGCCTCCCGCGGCCACGATGCTTACCATCAGGGCCGAGTCGGTGGCACCTAGTCCACCGTCTCGGTACATCTGTGCCAACCACCCAAACTGAATGTACGCCTGCATTGATTGAATGCCGAAAAAGACCATTAGTGCCACAGCGGTAGGTGAGCGCCAAAGTTGGCGCACGTGGAACCGCTGGCCAGAACCGTACGAGGTGGCAGCCTCTGGCAAGTTCGCTCGGAAATGGACGCCAAGCCAAAGAATTAATGCTGCAAGTCCCAAAAGGGCCCAGATGCCAACGCCTAGCCGCCACCCCCGATCGGACCCCAGCCAGCTGGACCCCACTTCTTCGAGGGGGCGGTCAAGAATTGTGGGGAGGATGGCTCCGAGCGCCAAGAATGTCGTATAGACAGTGGACATGGCGGTAGCTGAGTTGGGGTAGGCCACTTTGATGAAAGCTGGGAGTAGCACGTTCCCGATGGCCATTCCGGCCAGGGCGATGAGGGAGAAGCCCAGAAACAGCTCCCAGGAGCCAGTGAGTACCCGGATGGCTGAGCCGAGGGTGATGAAGAGGGCTGCTTGAATCAGTGAGCCGACTAGACCAAGTTTTGGGGCCAGTCGATTGGCAGTTAGGCCGATAAAGGCAAACGACAAGCCCGGAAGCGCGGTAAGGAGGCCCGCCACGGTATCGGACATGCCCAAGTCGGCCTTCAACTCTGCTAGCAGCGGGCCAATTGAGGTGGCTGCTGGCCGGAGAACAATGGCGGTGACGATGACGGCAAGGAGGGAGATCACGCCCGGAGATGGGTGACTGGTCAGTCTTGTCCGCCCAGTCGCTGCAACGGCACTTTCCTGATCCGAATCACTTAGCGCCTGCAAGGTTTCCCCTTCCAATCTCCGTCTCGTGCATTGATCTACGCGTTGCCCGGCTTCCACCAGTATTGGCGCAGTCTCTGTATCAAGCTTCGTCTCATGCCCAAGGTGGTGCAAAATCTGTCCACAAGTTGCGCCGATGTGAGTTCTCCACTGCCTGAGGTCGAGGGGAGTGGGCAAGTCAGACGGAAACGGCCAAAGTTGAAGGATGCGTCAACTCACGAACCTGCCCATTCCCGTTCCGGGGGCGTTTCATCCCCGACGATTGCTGGCTCCGCCCACCCGGAGCCTGGTTCCGCGCGCCACTCGTCGCGGATCTGCCTTGTTGGGTTTCAACCAGATTGAACTCGACCGCAATGAGCGTATTGGCCTGAGCGGACCGGCACCTGTCGGCAGACCGTGGTTTCATTTCAGCTCTTCAGGTTTGAACTACACCCACGAGGGGACTGGGTTGCTGCCGGTAGTGTCGGCCGCGCAGGTGAGAGATTTTGGCAAAACCGTGGGTAGAGCCCGGGCTCGGGAAGGACTGTTTCCGCTCGCATTTGGCTGGTATAGCACCAGGAACCTGACGACGGAGGAGACCATGTTGGCACTCATGAGCATTCTCCCAGCTGACACCGTCATGGCAGGAGAATCTGCAGGCCTGCTCTACGGGATTGAAGCTAGGCCCGCATCCTCCTACCAGCAGCCTTTCCGGCTGTGCGTGGCCCGTCCGGAAGGGAACAGGGCGATCCGACGTCCAGGTGTCCGGTGTCGGATCCTCAAGTTTGAGCCGGGTGACCTTGTTCGTAGATACGGGATCCGGTGCACCTCTGCCCTTCGAACCGCGTTGGATATGTCCCTGGGGGCCTCGCTAGATGTGGCCACACACGTGCTCGAGACATTTGTCCGCCGCGGTTGGATAACCAAAGCAGATCTCGAGGAACGGGTGGCGCTAATGCGTGGGTGGCGGGGGATTCGCGTGCTGCGCGAGGCGATCAGACTAATGGACTCCCGCTCGGAATCATTTTTTGAGACTTCGGTTCGGATTCGTCTGTTTGAGGCCGGTCTTCCCGCTCCAACTCCGCAGGTGCCGGTCAAGGTTCCCCATCTCCAGGCCCCGTTCCGGCTCGACCTTGGATGGCTAGAATCTGGTGGCAACGCGGTCAATCTTGGTCTCGAATGTGATTCCAGCAAGTATCACCCGCTGACCGGGGAAAAGGCGGACGCAGACCGCCTTCGTCGGGAGGAGATCGAGCGCCAAGGATGGCGAGTGATGTCTGTCCGATACAGCGAACTGCGAGGTCCCAAAATGACTTTCGAACGTGAAGTCGCCAAGTGGCTCAAAAGACCGTTGGTTGTCAGCGAACGGCGACCTTGGTCGATCTCCCGGTGGCAACGGTTGCGAAATGCATGGGTACGGCAGGACTACCAGCCAATAGTGTTGGGGTAGCGCACCGGAAGTTCCGACCCGATTGTTGTCGTCTGTTGGACCCCGAAAGCGACCCTGCTGCGCCTCAGCTAGCCCGGCAAGGCCAAGGAGACGTGGCGAATTTCTCTTGAATTTTCTCTGGTGTCCAGGTGAATCATGGCTACGCTGGATTAATGAATGTGCCCGGTGAGCAGGGCGGTCGGCGAAAGTAATCGCAGGTGTGAGACGGTCGATTTGCTCCCTGCACCCGATGAACTTCGACTGGGCGGACTAGACCGACCAGTCGGCAGATGGAGGAAAAGTGCCCGTACGCCCCGACCTACGCAACGTTGCAATCGTTGCACATGTGGACCACGGCAAAACCACCCTGGTTGATGCGATGCTGTGGCAGGCGGGTGCCTTTTCGTCCCACCAGACCGCGGAAAGCACTGGCACGCGAGTAATGGACTCGGGCGATCTTGAACGAGAAAAGGGCATCACGATCCTGGCCAAGAACACGGCCGTTAACTACGCAGGTCCGGCCGCTCAGGAGCTGGGCCTTGACGGCGGGGTCGTCATCAACGTGGTCGACACTCCGGGACACGCGGACTTCGGAGGCGAGGTGGAACGCGCCCTTTCGATGGTTGACGGCGTGGTCCTACTGGTGGATGCTTCGGAGGGGCCACTGCCTCAGACCCGGTTTGTTTTGTCCAAGGCGCTGCGGGCTCTGCTGCCCGTGATCCTGGTGGTCAACAAGGTGGATCGACCAGATTCCCGAATTGACGAGGTGGTGCAGGAGACTTCTGACCTGCTTCTCTCGCTCGCGGAGGACTCTTTGGGTGACGGCTATGACGTCGACATCGACCGGATTCTTGAGGTCCCCGTCGTCTATGCTTCGGCCAAGGCCGGTCTGACTTCCCTTAACAAGCCCGATGACGGCGACCTGCCGGATAATGACATGGAACCTCTGTTCCGGACCATCCTGGAGGCAATCCCCGGGCCGCATTACGTGGAGGGTGCGCCCCTTCAAGCGCAGGTGACAAACTTGGATGCTTCTCCGTTCCTGGGCCGCTTGGCTCTGGTTCGAGTCCACAATGGCGAACTGCACCGAGGCGACCAGGTGGCGTGGGTCCGCCCTGACGGGGATACCCGCAACGTCCGGATTGCCGAGTTGCTTCGGACCGAGGGACTAGAGCGAGTTCCATCGCAGGTCGCTGGGCCTGGCGACATCGTGGCTGTGGCCGGCATTCCCGAGATCACTATCGGTGACTCGCTCGTGGACAAGGATGATCCCCACCCACTTCCCGGGATCATTGTGGACGATCCGGCCATCTCGATGACTATTGGCATCAACACCTCGCCGATGGCGGGCCGGGTGAAGGGTGCCAAGGTGACCGCTCGCGCCCTCAAGGAACGCCTAGAACGAGAAATGGTTGGCAACGTTTCTCTACGGGTGTTGCCAACTGACCGCCCCGACGCTTGGGAAGTTCAGGGGCGAGGTGAATTGGCTCTGGCCATTCTGGTTGAGCAAATGCGCCGTGAAGGCTATGAGATGACCGTGGGCAAACCGACCGTGGTCACCCGGATGGTGGACGGCAAGTTGCACGAGCCGATGGAGCGCTTGACGGTGGACATCCCCGAGGATTATCTGGGGGCAGTAACCCAGTTGCTCGCGGAGCGCAAGGGCCGGCTCGAGACCATGTCGAACCATGGAACCGGGTGGATGCGGCTCGAATTTGTGGTCCCGGCGCGGGGCCTGATTGGGTTCCGCACCCAGTTCTTGACTGATACTCGTGGGACGGGGATTCAGTCCTCTATCGCGGCCGGTTACGAGCCGTGGGCCGGGGACATTGAGCAGCGTAAGACGGGGTCCTTGGTGGCGGACCGTCCCGGACAGGCTACCCCCTACGCCATGTTGAACCTGCAGGAACGGGCTTCATTTATCGTCGAGCCGGGCTCGGAAGTGTATGAGGGTCAAGTTGTCGGCGAAAATCCTCGCAATGAAGACATGGACGTGAATATTACGCGCGAGAAGAAGCAGACCAACATGAGGTCAGCCTCGGCGGATGTGTACGAAAGCCTGACGCCTTCGCGGAAGTTGTCCCTGGAGGAGGCGCTCGAGTTTGCCGCCGAGGACGAATGCGTTGAGGTCACCCCAGAGTCGGTTCGCGTGCGCAAGGTGGAGCTTAACGCGCAGGACCGGTTCAAGATTGCGGCGCGCAAACGCCGGGCCAACAAGTAGAAGCAACTGGCGACTGGTCGGGCATTTGCGCCCAGTCGATCATCGGGCGCGGTCTATTTGAGATCGGGTGAGACCTTCTTACCCGTGATCATCTGGTGGGCAGGAACCTTCACCAGGCCGCGCTTTGCCTCCACCACCACATAGTGGGGTGTGGTCTCCACCAGGGTGCCCAGCGCATCGTGGATTCCGTCTTCGCTTTTGTATCTGACCACCACTCGTTCGCCTGGGGTCCAGGCGAGCCAGGGCAACGGGGGTAGGTTCGTTTTCATAGAGTTCACCGAGTGGTCGTCAATATGCGTCCAGTCACCCAAAGTGTACTCGCTCTTCTGCTCGAGACAGTGCCATAATGGTTGAGCATCTACAGGAGGAATCATGACTTACGTAATTGCTGAACCTTGTGTCGACGTCAAGGACCGAGCCTGTGTGGATGAGTGTCCCGTTGACTGTATTTACGAGGGGAAGCGTTCGCTCTACATTCACCCTGACGAGTGTGTCGACTGCGGCGCCTGCGAGCCAGTGTGTCCGGTAGAAGCCATCTTCTATGAGGACGACTTGCCAGAAAAGTGGTCGGACTACTACCGGGCTAACGTTGAGTTCTTCAACCAGATTGGCTCGCCAGGTGGCGCCCAAAAGACCGGGCCGCTCGATTACGACGACCCGATGGTGGCTGCTCTCCCTCCGCGCGACTAGTCGCACAATCCCGACCAGTCGCCAATTAGGAGTTTCATGCTCGCCCCCCTGAACCTGCCAGATTTCCCGTGGGACACAATTAGCGAGGCCCGGGCACGTGCCGAAGAGCATGTTGGCGGCATTGTTGACCTGTCTGTTGGGACGCCGGTCGATGCCACTCCTGAGGTAGTTCAGAATGCGCTCCGAGCCAGCTCTGATTCCCCTGGGTATCCGCTCGTCGCAGGCACGCAGCAGGTGCGTGACGCCATCAGAGCATGGGTCCAGCATCGCGGGATGGTTGACCCGGGCGAAAGTGGCGTTTTGCCTACGACCGGGTCCAAAGAGATTGTGGCCTGGTTGCCGCGCATGCTGGGAGCGCGCGAAGGCAATGTGATCCTGTTTCCGGATGTCGCCTACCCAACGTACGAGGTGGGGGCCAACTTGGCGGGAGCAGTTCCGCTGGCAGTGAACCAGGCCGACGTCTCGACCTGGCCGAACACCGCGGACATTGTCTGGCTCAATTCGCCGTCGAACCCGACTGGCCAGGTGCTCTCGGCGGATCAGCTGAAGTCTGTCGTCCGGTGGGCTAGGGAGCGGAATGCGATTGTCGTGGCCGACGAGTGCTACGCAGAGTTGCCCTGGTCGCAGCGGTACCGGGACGAGGGGGTGCCGTCTCTCTTGCATCCTGCGGTTTGCGAGGGTGATGTCTCCGGTCTGCTCGTTGTGTACTCACTTTCTAAGCAGTCGAACATGGCAGGTTATCGGGCCGGAGTAGTGGTGGGCGACCCGCAGCTGGTTCAGGCGTTGCTGGAGGTGCGCAAGCACGGCGGAATGATGGTGCCCGCTCCGGTGCAGGCGGCTATGAGCGCGGCTTTGACGGATCGAGCCCACGTCGACGAGCAGTATGAACGGTACCGGGAGAGGCGGCGCAAGCTCGCAGCGGCACTGTCCAGGGCTGGGTTCGAGCTCGACGAATCGAACGAGGCAGGATTGTACCTCTGGGTGACTAGCCCCGCTGACTGGGCGGGAAAGACCGACCAGTCGGCAGTTGGTGGCCGAGCCCTCCTGAACTGGTTCGCCGCCCGCGGAATCCTCGTCGCCCCAGGTGACTTTTATGGCCCAACCGCGCGGAATCACGTGCGGATCGCACTGACCGCGACGGACGAAAGGATCGATGCTGCCTGCGAGCGGATCGAATCCTAGGAACGTTGTGCGCTTACACACGAAACGTAATAACCTGGGACTAGTGTCATGGAGTGCCCAGCCGCACAACGGTGAACATGCGGGGACTACACAAATGACGCATAGACGACAATCGGGGTCTGGGCCCCAGTGCACTTAACCAAGGAGTCTCAACAGAATGACTAAGAAGACTGATCCGGTCGAAGAAGTCGACGAAGCTACCCCAGCTCAAAAAGGCGATGGCGTACTGATCGACGAAGGCGTTGAGGTACCGCTTCCCCGGGTTTCCGCCAGTGTTGGTTCCGACGGCCTGGGAATCGGCAAGCTCCTGAGCTCCACGGGTGACGTGACCCTGGACTACGGGTTTGCCAACACGGCTTCCTGCGCCTCATCGGTGACTTACATCGACGGGGATGCCGGCATTTTGCGCTACCGGGGCTACCCGATTGAGCAGTTGGCGCGCCATTCCTCGTTCCTGGAAGTGGCGTACCTGCTGATTTACGGTGAGCTTCCCACGGCGACCGCCCTCGAGAAGTTCCTGCGATCCATCCAGTCTCAGCGCCTGCTCCACGAGGATTTCAAGGCGTTCTTCACTGCCTTCCCGGCGAACGGACACCCGATGGCGATCCTGCAGGCGGGCGTTGCGGGGATGGCCACCTACTATGAGGACACCCTGAACCCGCACGTCCCGGAGCAACTGGATCGCGCGCTGGTCCTGCTTCTGGCGAAGATCCCCACCATGATTTCGTACATTGCGAAGCGGGCGGCGGGCCTTCCCCTGCTTTACCCTGACAACCAGCGCGGCTACACCGAAGATTTCATTCGGATGACGTTCGGGATGCCTTACCAGTCCTACGACATCGATCCGGCCCTGGTCCGGGCGCTCGACATGCTGCTCATCCTGCACGCTGATCACGAGCAGAACTGTTCGACTTCGACCGTGCGGATGGTCGGTTCTTCGGATTCGAACCTGTACGCGTCGGTCGCGTCGGGCGTGGGCGCCTTGGCGGGCCCGCTTCACGGCGGCGCAAACGAGGCGGTGCTGCGCATGTTGACGCAGATCGAGGAATCGGGCGAGGACGTTCACACCTACATCAACCGGGTGAAGAACAAGGAGGCCGGCGTCCGCCTGATGGGCTTTGGCCACCGGGTGTACAAGAATTACGACCCCCGGGCCGCCATTGTGAAGGAGAGCGCCCACGACGTGCTGACCCGGCTGGGCAAGCGCGACCGTAAGCTCGACATCGCAATGGAGCTGGAGGAGATCGCCCTGCACGACGATTACTTCCACGAGCGCAAGCTGTACCCGAACGTCGACTTCTACACCGGCTTGATCTACTCGGCGATGGGCTTCCCGACGAAGATGTTCACGCCGCTGTTTGCCCTGGGCCGCCTCCCCGGCTGGATCGCCCAGTACCGCGAGATGGTCAACGACCCGACTACTCGGATCGGTCGCCCGCGCCAGGTGTACACCGGCTACGTGGAGCGCGACTACGTGCCGCTTCGTGGCCGAGCCAAGGAAGTCCACGAAGGCTAGTTAGTCGCTAAGGACAGCAAGATCCCCGCCAGAGCTTACTGGCGGGGATCAGCTTTTGCTTAGGAGTGCACGCTCGGGGTGCTGCCATCTGCCAACCGGATCGGCTTTCCTCCTCGGGCCAGGGCCTCCACCCTACCGTTCACGGAGTTCCGGCGGAACAGGACGTTCGAGGCTCCCGCCAGGTCCAGCGCTGGCACCACCACCGGGTCGACAAACATACCGTCGTCACCGGGCACCACGCCTCCGGTCAGCATCAGGGAAACCTGGGTGGTACCCGTCAGGTAAAGCCCCGACTCGACCACACAGTCGTCGCCGAGGGGAATCCCCAGCCCGGAGTTGGCTCCCAGCAGACAGTTCTCGCCCATGGAAACTTTGGCTCCCGAGCCGTCGGCCACCATGGACATGGTCGAGGCGCCCGCGCCAATATCGGTGTTCTCGCCAATTACGACTCCCTGTGCGAGCCGGCCCTCGATGCTGCACCGGCCCAGCGTGCCCGAGTTGTAGTTGACAACTCCGCCGTGAGCCACCGTGGTGCCGGCAGCCAGGTGGGCACCGAGCCGGACGCGCGCGCCATCGGCGATTCGCACTCCCGACGGAACCACGTAGTTGACCATCGGTGGGAACTTGTCGACCCCGACGACGCCGATTGGATGCCCGTACTGGGCGCGGAGCCGATAGCGGGTGGTCTCGAAGTTGTTGATCGAGCAAGGGCCGGCCGAAGTCCAGACCACCACCGGCAGCCGGGACAGCATCCCGTCCAAGTTCATGGTGTTGGGTTGGACGAGGCGGTGGGACAGCAGGTGAAGACGCAGGTAGGCATCGGCGGTGGAGCCGGGTTGGTCATGCAGGTCGGCCACGCACCGGACCACGGAGGTGTGAACCCCGCGGGCCTCGTCGTTTCGCTCCAGCTGAGACAGCGTGTTCAGCAGTTCCGGGTCGCCGCCTTCAGGCATCGGACCCAGGTGCGGTTCTGGATACCACACGTCTAACGTGCGTCCCGATTCTGTCACCGTCGCCAGACCAATACCCCACGCAAGAAAACTTTCCATATGTTTACTTTACCTTTCTGTGCTGATTCGGCACAGGTGGGGCAACTAGTTGGACGAGCCGGTGGTCCACAAATCCGGCCAGAAGATACCCAGTTCGGTGGCCAGGTCTCGCAAAAGGGGCAGGGACAAGCCGACCACCGCGTGCGGGTCCCCCGTCACCCCTCGGATGAAGGGACCGCCGAGCCCATCAATGGTGAAGGAGCCAGCCACTTCCAGCGGCTCTCCGGTGGCAACATACGCTTGGATTTCCGCTTCGCTGATGGAGCCGAAGTGAACCGTGGTGGAAGCCGACCCGGTCACCTCTTGGACTGTTCGGTAGGAACCCCGGTCAGGTTCTAGCTCGAGCAGAATCAGGTGGTGGCCGGTCCAAAGAACTGCATCCTGACCTTGGAGCTCACGGATCCGTTCAACTGCTACCTGGGGCTCATGTGGTTTGCCGAGCATTTGCCCGCGGAAGGACAGCATGGAGTCACACCCAAGGACCAAAAGCTGCTGACTGGTCGGGCTTATGCGCCCAGTCAGCAGTGCTGCCCGTGCCTTGGCTTGGGCCAGCAGGTTCACCTCCTCGGCCGGAGTCAGCTCCTCATGCCGACTGGTCGCACTAGACCGACCAGTCGACAAAATGGCATCTTCATCAACCTCCGTCGGCAGCACCTGCGGCTCAATTCCTGCCTCCAGCAGGAGTTTCGCCCTCGCCGGGGAGGCGGACGCCAACACCAGGCCTACTCGAGCGGCCCGAGGATGATTGTGAGCCATCAGTTCGCAGGCCCCAGAAGTGCATCCCGTAGGGTGTCCATCGGGAGGCTTCCGAGCCCGAGTGCCGCTGTGTGGAACTGGCGCCGGCCTGCTTCCGCAGTGAGTCCTGTGCCGTGCTGGCTCAGGTAGTCGACCCGAAGCTGCTCCCACAGGCGCTGTCCCACCTTGTACGACGGCGCCTGGCCGGGCCAACCCAGGTACCGGTCCAGCTCGAACTGCCGGAACCCGTCGGTCATCGCCACGTTGCTGGCCAGGAACTCCTCCGCGAAGGCGCTGTCCCAGTTTCCGTTCCCGTCGGGGCGCTCCTTCCCGAGGTGCACACCAATATCCAGCACAACCCGAGTTGCGCGGAGCCGTTGGGCGTCCAGCACCCCCATCAGGTCCGGAAGCTCAGTCTGGTATCCCAGCTCGACCATCAGGTTCTCCGCGTAGAGGGCCCATCCTTCGCCGTGGCCAGAGTTCCAGCACGCCAGCCGCCGCCAAAGGTTCGGCTGCGATGGGCCGGTCATGGCCAGGCCGATCTGCAGGTGGTGACCGGGGACGCCCTCGTGGAAGACCGTGGTCCGCTCCTGCCACACGTGGAACTCGTCCTCTCCCGCGGGCACGGACCACCACATCCGGCCGGGCCGGGAAAAGTCGGTGCTGGGGCCGGTGTAGTAAATGCCTCCGTTGCCGGAGGGAGCCAACATGCATTCGATCCGCTGGAGCGGCTCAGGAATGTCGAACTCTGTGCCGTTGAGGTCCTTGATGGCCTGATCAGCGGTGGCCTGCATCCATTCGCGGAGGGCCTCGCGCCCGTGCAGCGTCAGTTTCGGGTCCGCATTGAGCCGGTTGAGCGCCTCTTTCGCCGGCAGGTCGGTTCCGAAGATCTCCCGAGCGATTCGCCGCTGTTCGGCGTCAATCTGGGCGAGTTGGTCCAACCCCCACTCGTAGGTCTCATCCAGATCGATTGTGGCTCCTACAAACAGGCGGGAGAAACGCTCATAGCGTTCTCGGCCCACGCCGTCAGCGGCGGGTGCCAGGGGAAGAAGCTCCCGTTCGAGCCAGTCAGCCAGTTGGCCGTAGGCGCTGGCGGCCTCGGCGGTGGCGTTCTCGAGATCGGTGGTGGGGGCTCCGGCGGCGATCCCTTCAGCTCGGAGTTGTGAGAAGACGGAGCTTGGGTCGGCTAGGTCGGCCGCGGCCCGCGCCTGTTCAATGGCGATGAGTACTTGCCGGCGGGCAGCTACCTCTCCGCGAGCAGCGGCGACGCCGAGGGATTCGCGGAATCCGGACAGGGCCGCACCCACTCTCGCCGACTGGTCGGTAATGACCGACCAGTCGGCGAGAGTGTCCTTGGGGAGCAGATCAAACCCGTCCCGCACCTCCTGGAGCGGCGAGGCAATGTTGTTGAGGGTCCGCTCGAACTCGCCAGCTTCGTACAGTTCCTGATCCAGGCCGAGCCGGTCCTCCAGCGCGGCGGCGGTGATCCGGTCGATGGGGTCGAACTGTTCGCGATTCCTTGGCTCCCGCACATAGGCGAGCAACTCGGCGCCAAGCGCCTGCTCAGCGGCCAGCCCGGCGGGGGAGTAGTCCGGAAGTTTGCCTTCCGACTGCCCGATTCCCCAATCCAGGGCGGCGAGCGGGTTCAGTTTCGCGTACTGGTGAATATACTGGTCACAGCGCTCGTCCAGGGCTGATGCTGGACGGGGCTGGGGCAGTTGAGTGGTGTCTGTGTTCTTGCTCATTCCCCTAGGGTAGTTCACGCAGGGCTGACACGAAGGTGAGATCGCCTCTCGCCACGCGCGCCCCTGATGGTCTAAAGTGAAATAGACCACACCGAAGTTTGGGGAGATTTTTCGTTGCCAAAGGATGCGCAGGTGCGAATGCCGATTGCAGACGGACCGAAGGGCCAGTCGCTCGCTGGCGTTAGCCAGTCGCCCCCTCCGGCGCACCCACATTCGACTCCGGTTACCTATCGGCGCCAGCTCCTTGGGGGTGAGCCAACTCTGACGTCCGCACAGTTGGCCGAGGCGGCCGACGCCACCTTGGAGGAGTTCAACGACTACTGGTTGGCGATGGGTTTCCCAGTTCCGGAGCCGGGCGAGGTGAAGTTCACCCGGGCCGATCTGGAGGCTTTTCGCGAGTGGATGGGCCTGTTGGAGGAGCATAACCTGCAGCCGGGCACGGCTTTGTCGCTGGCCCGGGCGGGCTCGCACCTGGCGGACCGGTTGGCCCTGTGGCAAATTGAGGCCCTGGTGGAGGACGCTGAGCGCCGGTACGGTTTGGATGACTCGGCCGCTCGGCTCGTGACGCTGGACGACATGGAGACCTACGTTCCGATCTTTGAGTCTCAGCTCCTTTATGTCTGGCGCCGCCAGATGGAGGCACTGCTTGAGCGGATCACCAAAGAGGTGGCGATGCGCCCGTCGGATCATTCGCGGCGGCGCTTCCCCCTGTCGCGTTCGCTCGGGTTCGTCGACATGGTTTCTTACACCTCCAACTCGTCGGCTATGGGCGATCAGCTGGTGGGTCTGATTGAGCGCTTCGAGTATCTGTGTCGGTCGGCGGTGACCGCCCAGGGGGGCCGGGTGGTCAAGATGATTGGGGACGCGGTGTTCTTCATCGCTGACGATCTACCGACCGGGGTGCGGGTGGTGACCTCGCTGATGGACGCGCTCGGCCAAACGGAGGGGATTTTGCCGGTGCGGGCCTCCCTTGTTTACGGGGATGTTTTTTCCCGCTCCGGGGATGTCTTTGGGCCCCCGGTCAACCTGGCTTCCCGCCTCGTCGATATCGCGCCGACGGGCGATATTCTGACCGACTCTCCGACGGCCGCACTGATTTCTGCCGGGCGCGGCGGCGACGGATTTGGTGTGCGCGAGTTCCCTTCGACCAGGTTGAGGGGGTTTGGACGGGTCTCCCCGTATATGATTACCTGGGACAAGGTGCCTGAACCCGAGAAGTGACCCTGTATTTTCACCAAACTTGGTCTATTCTTTAAGTAACTCATAAACTTTGACGGGTGCTGAGCCCCGGCTGGGGAGGAAAGAGGATTCAGATGACTACTGTGCTTCTCGTTGAGGACGACCCGGCGATTTCGGAACCGCTGGCCCGGGCATTTGGCCGGGAAGGCTACGAGGTGCGTGCTCACGGCACGGCCCGAGGCGCGCTGAACGAGGTTGGATCGGCCGACCTGATCGTGCTGGACTTGGGTCTGCCGGACATGGACGGGCTCGATGTGGCGCGCGAGATTCGCTCCCGCGGCCTGGATACGCCCATTTTGATTTTGACCGCCCGCACGGATGAGGTGGACATGGTGATCGGCCTGGACGCCGGTGCCGATGACTATGTGACTAAGCCGTTCCGGCTGGCAGAACTCCTGGCCCGGGTTCGGGCCCTGCTGCGCCGGTCCGGGTCCGAGGCGGCCGACTCGGAAATCCGGGTCCAGGACGTGGTTGTGGACCTGGCCGGACACCGAGTTTTCGTCGGCGGGGAAGAAGTCTCCCTCTCGGCGAAAGAGTTCGATCTGCTCCGGGTGCTGGTCTCTTCGGCCGGCACGATGGTTTCGCGCGAAGACCTGATGCGGGAAGTGTGGGGCTCGGATCCGCAGGGGTCGACTAAGGCCCTCGACACCCACGTGTCGTGGCTTCGCCGAAAGCTAGGTGACAATACCGCCGATCCGCGCTACATCTCCACTGTGCGGGGGATGGGCTTCCGTTTCGAGAAGTAACCTGGCGCTGACATGCGCGCGCGGACAACTCGGCTAATTGTCACCGTGGTGACGATTGTGGCCCTGATCATGGGGATTCCCGGCTCGGTAGTGGCGGGAATGCTGGTCTGGAACTCGGCCCAGTCTGCCCTCGACACGCGCGTGCAGACGCTGGGCCGGTCGATCGACCGCCGCCTCGACGACGACCTGTGGGTCACCCAGCCGCTGGTGGCCGCGCTCACCAACCCGGTGTCGGGGGAGCAGGACGCCTTCACCGAGATCAGAGTTGGCGGAGAGTACAAAGTAATTTCCGGGACCAAGCGGAGCGGGCCGCTGCTAGAAGCCAAAGTTCGCTCCTCCAACGGCGCCACCGTCATCATGCAGATCAGCGCCTACCCGGTCGCCACCTCGGTTGCCCGCGCCGCCATGTTCTTTGCCGGGGGCGCCCTGCTGTCGATTCTGCTCGGGTGGTATCTGGCCTACCGGATGTCCAGACGCTTGTCCGCTCCGCTCATCTACCTGGCCGCGCAGGCCGAACAGATTGGTTCCGGGCAGGTCCGGGCCCGCCTCAAGCCCTCCGGGATTGAAGAAATTGACCTGGTTCAGGAGGAACTGGTCCGGACGGGCGAGCGGATGGCCGGCCGGTTGGCAGCCGAACGCCAACGCTCGGCCGACGCCTCTCACCAGTTGCGCACGCCCATCACGGCGCTGTCGATGCGGCTCGAGGAAATCGAGATGATTACCACCGAGGACGAGGTCCGCGAGGAGGCCCGGGCCTGTCTGGATCAGGTGGAGCGGTTGACCTCGGTGGTGACAGAACTCCTCGACGAGCGCCGACGCAACCAAAGCTCCACCGAAGCCCTGCACATCCTGGAGGTGTTCAACACGCAGCGGGAGGAGTGGGAGGATCAGTTTGCCGCTGCCGGCCGGGAACTAGTTTTCTTGGACGAGGCGGAGCGGCCCATTTTGGCGGAGGCGGGGAAGATTTCCCAAGTGCTCGCCACTTTGATCGAAAACTCGCTGCGCTACGGCGCGGGCAAGACGGTGGTGCGGGCCCGGAAAGCCGCCAGCTCGCGCGGCGTGCTCATTGAGGTGAGTGATGAGGGGGAAGGCATTGAGGACGACATGGTGGACGAGATCTTCGACATGGGCGTCTCGGGACACGGGTCTTCCGGGATCGGTCTGGCCCTGGCCAAGGATCTGTCCCAGGCTATGGGGGGCCGCCTCGAACTGACCCAAACCCACCCACCGGTGTTCACCCTGTCTTTGGCCGCGATTCCTTCCAACTTTGATCCGGACCTGGTGATGCCGCAGGGTCCGCTGCTATCGGTCGGTCGGCGCAGTCGCCGGCTGTGAAAACACCAGGTACCGGTAGCCGAAGTAGCGCAGCACCGTCCCCAGCGCCAGGCCGACCACATTGGCGGAAATGTTGTCCGCCCAGACGCTGGTCCAACCGAGCAGGTAGTGGGAGACCCACAGGCACAGCAGCGGCGGTGTCAACCCCAGCGCGTTAACCACCAGGAAGATGAGGAGCTCGCGCCCCGGCCGGTCGGTGGCCCGGGATCGGAAAGTCCACAGCCGATTTAGCATCCAGGAAAAACAGGCGGCCACCAGGACCGCGGCCACCTTAGCTGCGAGGACGAACTGGAGGGGCAGGGCCGCCCTGACCAGATTGAATACGGCGAAGTCCACCACCCAGGCGAGGGCGCCGACAGTGCCAAACTGGGTCAGCTCGACCAGTCGCGGCGGTACTTTCATCACCTGAATAGCATAAGGGACCAAAAGTGGGCTGGCTGGACCGCGTATGCTGGAGGTATGACAATTCTGGTAACTGGTGGCGCCGGATACATCGGCGCGCATGTGGTGCGTCTCCTGCAGGAGCGGGGGGAAAAGGTCGTCGTGGTGGACGACCTCTCGTTTGGCAACCCGAAGCGAATCGGGGATGCCAAGCTGGTAAAAACGGACATTTCGACGGACGAGGCGTGGCGGCTGTTGACCGACACGATGGTCGATGACGACGTCGAGGCGGTGATCCACTTTGCAGCTCGCAAGCAGGTGGGTGAGTCGGTCCAGCGTCCCTCCTGGTACTTCCGGCAGAACATTGGCGGCATGGCGAACCTGACCCGGGCCATGAACGACGCGGGGGTGGAAAAGATGATCTTTTCCTCGTCGGCAGCGGTCTACGGGATGCCGCCGGTGGACGTGGTGCCCGAGGACATCGACCTCAAGCCGATCAACCCCTACGGGGAGACGAAGCTGATTGGCGAGCAGTTGCTGGCAGACTGCGAGGTGGCCTGGGACCTGCAGTGGGTGGCCCTGCGCTACTTCAACGTGGCCGGCACCGGCTGGGTGGACCTGCAGGACCCCGCGGTGCTGAACCTGGTTCCCATGGTCCTGGACCGCCTGGCAAAGGGGCAGGCTCCGAAGGTCTTCGGGGACGACTACCCGACCTCTGACGGCACCTGCATCCGCGACTACATTCACGTGATGGACCTGGCCGATGCGCACATCAAGGCCCTGGACCAGCTGAACTCGGGGAAGCTGGAGCATCACCAGTTCAACGTGGGGACCGGCAAGGGAACTTCGGTTCGCGAGATCATTGAGGGCCTGCGGGACATTTCCGGGATGGACTTCCCGATCGAGGTGGCCCCGCGGCGAGCGGGCGACCCACCCAAGCTGATTGGGGATGCGAGCCGGATTCAAGAAGACTTTGGCTGGTCAGCTCAGTACGGGGTGAAAGAGATCCTCGAGTCTGCTTGGGAGGCTTGGCAGCAGGGCCCCAGAAAGATCGAGTGGTCAAACTAGTGCGCCCACTCGGCGTGTGAGAGTCAGAAGGGCCGCCCCGCAGGGGGCGGCCCTTCTGCATCACCCTCCGCTCGACTGGTCGGACAAGACTGACCAGTCGGCACTAGAAGTCCGTGGCGAAGTCCTCCGCCGTCAACGTCCCGTCCCGCAGCGCCTCGAAGAACCCGGGCGCCAGGTCCTCGTTCAGCAGTACCACGGAGCCAACGTCAGTCATTTCCGACTCGGATGCCAGCGGGGGAGTCCCAGACAGGTCGCCGCGGCTAGCAGAACGGAACGCGAGCAGCAGCCGCGCAATGTCGATCACCCCGGTCTTCTGATCCACCGACAGAGTCTCGGTCCCGGTCTCGGCCAAACGCCACTGCGCCGCCGGGTTAATCAGCATCGAGGGGGAGAACGTCTTCTTCGTTACCGCCGAGATGACTTGCCGCTGGCGTTCGGCTCGGCCCAGGTCGCCGCGCGGATCGGAGTAGCGCATCCGCGCAAACGCGAGCGCCTCCTCGCCGGCCACGTCGTGGCAGCCGGCGGTCCAGTTCAGCCCGGACAGTTCGTCGTTCACATCCATGTCGAGGCACAGGTTTACCCCGCCGACCGCGTCCACCAGGGGCCCGAACCCCTGCATGTTGATCTGAACGTAGTGGTCCACGTGCAGGCCGGTCAGGTTCTGCACGGTCTCCACCAGCAGTTGGGGGCCACCAAATGAGAATGAGGCGTTGATCTTATTCCAGCCGTAGCCGGGAATGTCCACGTAGGTGTCGCGCGGCAGCGAGATCATGGAGGTCTGCCCGCCCGGCGCCTTCCGAATCAGCATGATCGAGTCGGAGCGTTCGCCTTCGATGTCGCCCGGGTCCCCTTCGACTCGGCCGTCGCTGCCCGCCAGCAGGTAGGTGGTGCCGGTTTCGCTTCCGCCCGGTACCAGCGCATCGACTCGGTGCAGGTTCGAATTGACCCAGAACACCAGCCAGGCGGGCCAGGCGATCACCACCAGCAGGACGAGCACGATCAGAGCGCGCCACGGGTGGGAGCGCCGGCGT
>WPCI01103923.1_pt1 | contig 26929 bp, 24 predicted proteins | sample 5399871 | NCBI WGS metagenome assembly WPCI01 (sample SAMN12869469, study PRJNA574797) | sludge metagenome | isolation source: wastewater treatment of pH7 | place: China:Beijing | collected 2019-05-20 | reverse complement strand
CCGCTGGACACCGGCGATTTCCGTCTGCTGGATCGTAAAGTAGTGGACGTGATGAACAGTATGCGCGAGCGGCACCGCTTCCTCAGGGGTATGTCGGCTTGGGTGGGTTTCAAATCAATCGGAGTTCCCTACAAGCGCGCGGCGCGGTATGCAGGTTCAACGAAATATCCATTCAAAAAGATGCTCAAGCTGGCGTTAACGGCAGTAACGAGTTTTTCCTATGTGCCGCTGCAAATTGCAATGTGGCTGGGGTTTATCTCCGCTGGCATCAGCATCATCGCCATTCCAGTGGTAATCATCCTCAGGCTGATTGGATCCCAGTTTTTCTTCGGACAGGCTACCACGCTCATCGCGGTACTTTTCTTAGGCGGCGTTCAGTTGGTATCATTGGGAATCTTGGGTGAATATGTGGGACGCATCTATGACGAGGTCAAGGGACGACCACTTTATATCGTAAGCGAAGCATCAAACAATGATTGAACCGAGGAGAAAAACATGACCAAAATTGATCTGCAGGTTTTTCACGACCGCCGCAAAAAAGCGATTGAACGGGCAAGGCAGCAAAACATCATTTTCCCGACGCTCGCGCAAATGAAAAACCCAGACCTTATCCCGCAAAAGATAAAAGATGAGCTAAGCGGTATTGGCTTGTGGGATCTTCATCCACGAAACCTCTTTAGGATTACCTGGAAAAATGAACCGACAGTAATGGGCGGCGCATTTGGCGGCGTGAACTATATTGAATTTCCGTCAGAGCTGACCGGAACCAAAGCGAGGATACTCGCACTGGTGGGAAAATGGTTCCCCACTGGAGCGCATAAAGTTGGTGCTGCCTACGGCTGCCTGGTTCCGAGGCTGGTGACCGGGCAATTCGACCCCACTGTGCAAAAAGCGGTTTGGCCATCGACAGGCAATTATTGCCGCGGAGGCGCTTACGATTCTGCCTTGATGGCTTGTGAATCTATTGCGATTCTGCCAGAAGGCATGAGCCGGGAGAGGTTTGATTGGCTCAAAGAAATAGCAGGCGAAGTTATCGCGACACCTGGCACTGAATCGAATGTAAAAGAGATTTTTGATAAATGCTGGGAATTGCGGCGCTCAGGGCAGGATTTGGTCATCTTCAATCAGTTTGATGAATTTGGAAATTATCTCTGGCATTACCAGGTTACCGGCAACGCCATGTTGGAAATATTGGAAAATGAACTCGGAGCAGGAGATCAATACCGCGGGGTGGCTTTGACAACCGGATCTGCGGGTACGATTGCCGTAGGTGATCTGCTTAAACAAAAATACCCCGAAAGCAAAATTGTTGCCAGCGAGGCATTGCAGTGCCCGACGCTGCTCGAGAATGGCTTTGGCGCGCACCGCATCGAGGGCATTGGTGACAAACATGTTCCGTGGGTTCACAATGTCAAGAACACAGACATGGTCGTAGCAATTGACGACGAGGCGGTAGTCGACCTGATGCGGCTTTTCAATGAACCCGCAGGCAAGAAGTTTCTGGTTGAGCAGGGGTTGGATTCCACTTTTGTTGATAAACTCGACTTGGTTGGTTTTTCAGGAATTGCCAACTTGTTATCAGCAATAAAATTTGCCAAATACTATGAACTTGGCGAGAACGATATCGTCTTGACTGTGTTGACCGATTCTATGGAATTATATGAGAGCCGCAGGCGAGAGGTGCATGAACAAAAAGGAAACTTCACAGAGGTCGATGCAGCGGCGACATTTGGGCGGTACCTGCAAGGGGTTGCCACCGATAATTTGCTGGAACTTTCTTACCAAGACAAGAAACGAATTCACAACCTTAAGTACTATACTTGGGTTGAACAGCAGGGTAAAACCTACCAGGAAATTCAAGATCAGTGGTATGCACCTGACTACTGGAGAGACATCCAAGATCAGGCGGATGCGATTGATAAGTTAATTACTGAGTTTAACGATTTGGTTGGATTGATTTAACGCTCGTTTTCATCCTGGAGTTTTTATGAATCCAGGATGAAATTTATTAAAGGACAGGTAAGGCAGAAATGGCGCAGATAATTCCAGGCAATGCGTTTATCCTGATTGGGATTCTACCATCCTTGGCAGATCTTGAAATTGCCCGACTCCTCGGGTGGTATCGCATTCCGCTGAAATCAGCTCCAAAAATCATCGATGTCGATTATTTTGCCTTTTACCAGGGCTCAAATTTTGGCAGCAACCATCGCTGGCGAATCGATTTTTTTGCTGAATATCGTGGTCATGAATTAACCACCAGAAGAGAATTGCTTCGCGATCAACCCGATCATCCGCGTGCCAATGAAGAGTACATCAAGGTACAAATTGCACCGTTAACACAATTAGCCAACCCGATTGTCGCAGGTTCATGGAAAAGAATCACTTTCTTTTATACGGTCGGTGACCTGTTCAACAAAGCAAAAAGCATTCATGACCTGGTGCTGCCTTTGGACGAGCGTGCTGCGCTTTGGAAAACGCTGCGCGAAAGAGCAAGAAACAGCGCAGTTTATCATACGGGCACCATGCCCGATGAAACCCTTTCGCCTGAAGTCTTGAACCTGCTGCTTGGGTTAAATAGTGCCATACCCGACCATGAGTTGGACAATTATTAACCATAAAAAATTAACTGGTAGAATGAACCCGGAAGACTTAATTTTTTAAATCTGCGGCATCAGGAAGTTTCATGCATACGCTCATCAAAAACGGTACCCTATACACAGAATCACAAACAAGCAAATCAGATTTGCTGATTGAAGATGGGAAAATTGCTCAGATCGGCGAAGGGCTGCAAGCGCCAGCGCATGGTGAAGTGATCGATGCCGAAGGCCTATGTGTGCTGCCTGGAGGGGTGGATGTACACGTTCACCTTGACTTGCCAATGTTTAACACGGTTTCATCTGACGACCACTACACAGGCACAAAAGCGGCTGCCTGCGGCGGCACGACGACAGTAATCGACTTTGTCTCACAAGATTCCGATGATTTATTGGCGTGCGTTTCAGCACTGCGCCGCAAAGCGGATGCAAGCGTGGCAATTGATTATGGCTTGCATATGAACATTACCCATCTCAACCCTGAAGTAGAATCCCAGATACCACTATTGGTGGAAAATGGAATCACCAGCTTAAAAGTCTTCAGCGCATATAACAATCGTCTGCGCCTCAAAGATGAAGAGATTTTCCGCGTGATGCGCATTGCCCATGAAAACCACATGCTCACCATGCTGCACGCGGAAAATGGCGACTTGATTGAGTTAATGGTTGCCGAAGCGTTGGCGGAAGGGCTGACTGAGCCAATTTACCATGCCCGCACGCGACCCGCATGGGGAGCGGTAGAGGCGGTTATGCGAGGCGCAGCTCTCGCGGCGATGGCGCATACTTCGTTGTATATTGTTCATGTTAACGCCGCCGGCGAAGTGGATATGATTAAGTATGCGCGTGATCATGGGCTTTCCATCATGGGCGAAACCTGTCCGCAGTATTTGTTTTTCACTGAAGATGACCTCAGCAGATCGGATGGTGCAAAGTGGATTTGTTCACCGCCGCTGCGAACAACCAAAGATCAACAGCGTTTATGGAATGGGTTAAAAGAAGGCGTTCTACAAGTAGTTTCCACCGACCATTGTCCATTCTTTTATGATGGGACAAAACCAATCCTTTACGAAGGGAAAGAGGTAGCCATTCCTGGTAAAGAGTTAGGCCAGGGCAATTTCACCACCATACCAGGCGGCTTACCTGGTGTGGGTGACCGACTGCCGGTGCTTTGGACAAAAATGGTAGGCAGCGGTGATTTCTCGATTAACGAATTTGTGGCGTTAACCAGCACCAACCCAGCCAAAATATTTGGCATGTACCCACGGAAAGGCACATTAACGCCTGGATCGGATACTGACATCGTCTTGTGGGATGCGAACCGTGAAGTTAATTATGGTGTAAATTATTCTCAACAACGGACTGATTACAACCTCTACGAGGGTTGGCATTTACGCGGCTACCCGAAACGGGTGCTTTCCAACGGTCGTACTGTATTCGATGACGGTAAATGGCTTGGTCAGGCTGGCAGCGGAAAGTTTATCAAGCGCGCACGCAGCGCTGATTTAATTTAGGTTCCTGAAATGCTTACCTTACTGCCAGTTTTCATGCTTCTCCTCTCTGCGATTGTAATTCAGTTGGTCGGCAGAATTAGCCATCGTCCCGGCAGCACTTGGTGGCTTGCTACGGTTCTTGGGGCAATTGCGTGGCTGCTGATGATTGCACTTGGCTTTCTAAAACCCGCTGAAGTTCAATTTCAAAACTGGCTCCCATCTGCATCACTTAACACCCAAGTGGTTTTGGGGATTAATAAAGATAACTGGGTATTTGGTTTTCTATTGTTGACAACGATCGAGGTAATGATTCTCTATAATGCGAGGTATCTCGATTCAGCGAAGTATCTCAACAAACTTTCGGGTTTGATGGTGATTGGCGCATTTGGCTTAATTGCCATACTTTCCCGCTCTCCTTTGGCTTTTATTATCGCCTGGACATTAATTGACCTTGCAGAGTTCGGTGTCCTCACTGCGGTGATCGGTGAAACTGAAAACTATCAAACCAAAATCTATTCTGTGTTCGTCAGAACAGGCGGAATTATCTTTTTAGTGATGGCAATATCCCGTTCGGCTGCTTCAATCGTTTTTATGGAGGGGACCTCACCTTTACTTCGTTGGTTACTTCTGCTGACGGTTGTTTCACGCATGGGTATTCTGCCAATCAATCCACCTATCAGTCGAGATGTTAGTTTACAGAGAGACCTGGTAACCGTACTGCGTCTAATTCCACTGTTAACTGCTTTTTCTTTTATAACCGTAATCCCCGCAGCAGCACTTCCGGACAATTTAAGAGATATCCTCGTTCTGATCTTCACCATCGGGGCGCTTTTTGGAGCTGTTTCGTGGATCTTTTCAACAGACGAACTTGCAGCTAGGCCTTACTGGTTTTTCTCGTTGGGTTGTTTGGGAATAATCAGCTATCTGACCGGAACTGCGGAGTCGCTTGAAGGTCTGGCGGTATTGGCTGCAGTTGCAGGCACTGGTGTTTTTCTATATCACCCACGATTTCGCAAGATATACCCCTTCATCCCTGTTTTATTGGTCGGCATGTTTGGTTTTCCATTTACTCCCACGAACGCTGTAATGCAATTGTTCGTTCAACAAGGGGTATTGCTAAATCAGATCTTTTGGAGCTTGAGTCTGGGGTTGTTGATTGCCGGGGTGGTTAAACATGCAACGGTGAATACCCTCACCAGCGCTGTGGAGGTGCCTTGGGTGCGGTTGATGCATACGATTGGGATGTATTTCTTGGCTTTGAGCCCATGGTTGATCGTTGCTGTTTTCTTCACAAGTCATAATTATGTCCAAAAATGGTGGGTTTCTCTGCTGATACTTGGGTTAACCGCTTGCCTGGGTTTGGTTGCGGTAATGGTGAAAAGTCGAAACTGGGGTTCAGACCAACGATTTTCAAAGATTCATAGAATAGCCAGTAAACTGCTTAAGGTTTTTGACAGCCTTTTGAGATTTAGATGGCTGGGAAGGATTTTCGCCTTCCTCGGGAAGTTATTAGAACGATTTGTATTTTTAATTGTGTCAGTTCTTGAGGGAGATGGCGGGATTCTATGGTCATTCCTTTTTCTGGTCTTGCTATTTTCGTTGCTTTTTACCGGGTAGGCATGTAATGGAACATTGGATTAATTATCTGACCATCACGATCCTTGCAGCAGGTTTGTTCGCGTTGTTGCTTGCGGACAATCGCAAAGCGCTGACTGTGGCATATGCAGCGGTTGTCTTAATGATATTTGTAATTAACATACAGTTTTGGTCTTTTGGTTTTTCGCTCTCCAAACTTCTTACCAGCATTATGGCGATGGTGATATTGATGCTGACAAACGAGCATGGCAATTTTGAAAATCACAAGCTGCCAGGAACCGGTAAAATCTTCAGCGCAGTTGGGCTTGCTTTTGCCATAATTTTAACAATCTTCACGATTGGAAAAACCAGCACATTTTTAGCGATCGCTCCTGATCAGGTTTTACCTTCTTTTTTTGTTCTTTTCTGCGGTTTTATCATGCTGGGCATCTCTCAACAGCCATTCCGAATTATTCTCGGTCTTCTGATTCTATTGGCTGGGTTTGAAATTGTTTATGGTTCAGTTGAAAAATCATTGTTGATTAATGGATTGCTCATGGCGGTAACATTGCTTATTGCGATGGTTGGCTCATACCTTCTCACACCGGTTGAGAAAGAGGTGGAAGAATGAGTGCGCCGATTATCTGGATTGTTTTCCCCTTCCTTCTTTCCATCGGTATGCTTTTTCTTTTCAAATATCCCAGTATTTTACGAACTATTGCTCTTGGTGCAGGTTTACTTTTGACAATGATCGCACTATTACAACCGATTGGGAATGTAATTAATTTTGGCAGGTTGGTTCTCGATTTTCGACCAGAAATGATGGTGCTTGGCAGGTCGCTTTTCCTGGATAACGCAGATCGCTTTTCGTTGTTGATGATATATTCTATCCTCACGATTTATCTCTTGTTAATGGATGTGCTGAAGGTTCCAATCAAATTTATCCCTTTATCCTTGGCTGTAAGCGCCTTACTGGTTACCGCTTTAGCAGTTCAGCCTTTTTTGTATGCCGCTGTTATTGTGGAACTCGCGGTGCTTCTGATTGTGGTTATGGTGACTGATAAAAAGGTAGATCAAGGCAAAGGCGTAATTCGATTTTTGGTTTACCTGACATTGGCGATGCCGTTTATTCTCTTCTCCGGCTGGATTCTGGGGGGAACATTTGCCAGCCCTTCTAACGCCAGCTATTTAATTGGTGCAGCCGCCGCGTTATTTTTTGGGTTTGCGATTTGGCTTGCGGTTTTTCCATTTCATGCCTGGGTGGCTCAATTTTCACGGGCTGTAAAACCATATTTGTTCGGGTTTGTCTTCAGCCAACTTCCCATTGTAGTGTTATTAATCATTGTCAGTTATGTTTCCAGCCTGGTTTGGCTGCGCTCAGCTTCATACCTTGCTCCAGCGTTGAGCACGATTGGTATTATTATGATTGTCACTACCGGCATCCAAGCGGCTGTAGAAAAAGATTTGAAACGCCTGCTTGGTGCTACGGTATTACTAGAAACCGGCTTTGCACTCGTGATGATCAGCCTGAAATCTGATTTGGGTGTAACCCTGCTGTACCGCTCATTTGTTCCCAGAGTCATCGCGTTGGCATTGCTTGTCTTCTCTTTATCTGTGCTCGAAACCGGAGGAGTTATGCCTTCCTTCGAAGGAATTCGGGGCAGTTTGAGGAAATTTCCATTCGCCAGCGTTGGAGTATTGTTTAGCCTGTTCTCGATCGCAGGTTTTCCGCTCTTTGCCGCCTTTCCGGTAAGAATTGAATTATTACATCAGGTCGGCACGATGTCAGTTTCTCCATTAATTTGGATGGTCGCAGGCCTTACAGGCTTTATAATTGCTGTGGTTAAGACGTTCTTTTTCATAACTTTTCCATTGAACGGGAAATGGACAAGTGGTGAAAAAGTAAGCCAGGCAATCGTAATAATTTTTGGCGTTTTATTGTTGGCATTGCTTGGATTAATTCCCGGTCTGCTGCAAAGCTTCATTGCTCCGTTTACAGAGCAATTACCTTTATTACGGTAGGCTAATCACGTGGTTCTGGAAGGTTAATTATGGAAGATGATGAATTAAGAAAAAGATTTGAATGGCTGGACGGTGAACGGCGTAAAGACAGGCAGACGATCACTGATCTGGTTGAACAGGTGAACGCGTTACAAGAGACTGTGAACTCACAAAAACGTGAATTAACTAATGCTCGAAAAGACCTGAAAAATACTTCCGCAGGGATATTGAAGATCAATGAGTATGAGGAAGTAATTGCCAAACAGAGGGTAGATTTCTTGAAGTCCGCGGCAGATTTCGAAAAGCGGTTATCGGTTTTTGAGCAAACCACTGATGGGCAGCGCCGCGATGATCGAGATATCTTCAATAAACGTGTTCTTGAATTACAAAACGAGATTAAACCGCTTCATGAAATTAAAAAAGAAGTCCAATCAAAAGGCGAAGATAATTTTCGCTTGAATCAAAAAATCGATGATGTTGCGCGACAACTTGCGGACCTGAGAATTAAAGATGAAGAATTACAGCGCTTCCAGAAGATTACTGATAGCAGCAGCCGACAGGAATCCAAACGCATATCTGATTTACAGGTTGAAATGACCACAATGAGAAAGCAGATGGATGAAGAACGGATTGCGACAGACGCGCAGAAAGCATTTGTTCAAAAACTTGAAGGGCAGATTAACGATCTTACCAATCGCGAAAAAATACGAATCCAGGAACAAGTAGCTTTTATTGAAAACCAATCTCGCCTGGTTGTTGAAAGAGAAAATCAATGGAAGGGCTGGCAGGAAAAGATCGATCAGCTTAACTCTATGGGTGATAACTTGCAGCGTCAGCTGCTCAACCTGGATGCAGTGAACCGTGAAGTTAAAACGGCGCAGGGTGATTTCAACACGATTAATGAACGGCTGGAGCGGCGAATCAATGAAATTACAGAGATGAGTCGTTTATCAGAAGAACGCTTCAGGCAAGAGTGGATTGCATTTAAAGCTGATGATCAAAAACGCTGGACAAACTACTCTCTTACCCAGGATGAAAGCCACCGGGAAAGTGACCGCGAAGTAATAAAAATTGTGGAAAGAATTTTGGCGCTTGAAGATTCCACACAGCGCCTGGCAGATTCAGTGCAGGTAATTAACGAAGAAACTGAAAAACGCATAAAAAGTCTGCTCGCCATGGCCAATGAATTTCTCAGTTCTTACGAACGCACAGTAATTCGAAAAGGGTAAGTTCATGCACGTCATAGGCACGGCCGGGCATGTGGATCATGGCAAGTCTTCACTGGTGCAGGCGCTGACGGGAATTGACCCAGACCGGTTACTTGAAGAGAAAAAACGTCAGATGACCATCGAGCTTGGTTTTGCATGGTATGAATCAACGGCGGTCGGTACGGTCGGCATCGTTGATGTTCCGGGGCATAAGGATTTTATCGAAAACATGTTGGCTGGGGTGGGGGGGATTGATGCCGTAATTCTGGTGATTGCGGCAGATGAAGGGGTGATGCCGCAGACTCGTGAGCATTTATCCATAATCAGTTTACTTAATGTCAATACTGGTCTGGTCGTGTTAACCAAAGTGGATATGGTTGACGATTCAGATTGGGTTGATCTGGTGGAAGCGGATGTAAGAGATTTTTTGATTGGCTCGCCACTGGAGAACGCTCCGATTTTGCGCGTCTCGACCGTTACAGGCGAGGGAATCTCTGAGCTTCGGGATGCGTTGGATGAAGCATTAATGCCTCTCGCTGCCCGACTCGATAAAGGCAAGCCGCGTTTGGCTGTTGACCGAGTGTTTACGATGACAGGTTTTGGCACAGTGGCCACCGGTACTATGTTGGATGGTTCCTTTCGCTTGGATGATGAAGTCGTAATTTTGCCATCAGGGGTGAAGAGTAGAATCCGCGGTTTGCAGAGCCATCAAAAACGTGAATCTATCGCTTTTCCCGGCAGCCGCACAGCGATCAACCTTGCCGGGGTTGACACCTCACTTGTGAAAAGAGGGAATGTGATAGCAGCCCCTGGCAAATATCAACCAACACGCAGGATTGATGCGAAAATCGATGTCCTCGGAGATGCAGCTGCGGGCTTAAAACATAACCAATATGTAAAAGTGTTCGTGTTTACGTCAGAAACTATTGGAAGGCTGCGTTTACTGCAAAAACAGCTAATCAAACCAGGAGAAGAAGGCTGGGTGCAAATTGAATTTGAAGATGAGCTGGTAGTTGCGGCCGGAGACCGGTTTGTCATGCGCCAGATGTCGCCAGCACAAACCATTGGCGGCGGGGTTGTGGTGGAACCTCATTCCGGCACCAGATACAAGCTTGCTGACACTGCCATAATTGAAAGATTGGAGCGAAAGCTTAGCCCAGCGGCTGAAAGCGGCATCTATACCTATGTTGAAGAACACCCATTCTTAACAAACCGTGAAATTCAGGAACAAATTCCGGAGGGTTCATCGGTTGCGGCTGAGGAAATTGCCCGTTTTGTGGAGCAAGGAAAGTTTGTAAAGCTGGCACAGTCGCCGAATGACGAAGAAAAGGTTATCACTGCAGATCTCTGGCAACAGTTAACACGAAAAATGCTTGAGGCTCTCGACCAATTCCACAAGCAATTCCCTTTGAAGAACGGAATTGTGAGTGACGAGCTCGCTAGAAAACTGCGTATAAGCAAACAGGAATTGGCGGTTTGTATTTCAGCCTGGGTAAATAATCGCCAGCTAAATGAAAGTGCGGGTGTCCTCTCTCTGCCGTCATTCGAAGTGCGTTATTCAGCCAATCAAACCAGAAGAATAAAACAGTTATATGATCAGATTCAGCAAGACCCTTTCAACCCGCCTGGCGTAAAAGAGGCGCGAGAGATCCTGACTGATGAACTCTACCAATCTCAAGTTGATCAGGGAGTACTTATCCAGCTTTCAGGCGATGTCATCATACGAAATACAGAATTTGAAAAGATGAAGGCGTTTGTAATAGCAGAAATTTCAAACCATGGTTTGTTAACGCTGGCGCAATTTCGCGATCACTTTTCAACCTCGCGGCGGGTGTCTCAGGCTTTGCTTGAATATCTGGATCGTAAAGGGATTACCATCCGCGAAGGTGATGGCAGAAGGTTAAAGTAATGCCTCTGACAACAGGCTCATTTTAATCCCACTTATCATTGACATCTTTGAGCAGTGACTTTATAATAGCGTCTGCCTTTCAACCAAGCAGAAAGATCTGTGAGGTTGTCAGAATTCCAACTTCCCCGTGGACTTGCGGAGAATATTCGCGAGATATCGGTGAAGTGAAGATTGGAGAATCTTAAAAAATGAAATATGCAATTGTTGGAAATGGCGGTAAGCAGTATAAAGCCGTCGAAGGGGCGATGATCGATGTCGACTTGTTAGACGTCGAAGTTGGCCAAGAGTACAAACTTGATGAAGTTTTGCTGGTTGTCGAAGACGAAAAAATCCAGGTTGGAACGCCATCGGTAAAAGGTGCTCAGGTAACCACTTCAGTTGTTGACCACATCAAAGGTCAAAAGGTGATTACGTTCAAATATTCTCCTAAAAAGAGAATCCGTGTCAAGACCGGACATCGCCAGCAATATACCCGTCTTAAAATTGAATCGATTAAAGTGGAGTAATTGAAATGGCACATAAAAAAGGTGGTGGTTCCAGTCGAAATGGCCGCGATAGTAATGCACAGCGATTAGGTGTAAAAATATTCGCTGGTGAGAAAGTACTTTCCGGCAATATTCTTGTTCGCCAGCGCGGCACCAAGATTAAACCAGGCTTGAACGTGAAAATCGGTAAAGATGACACTTTATTTGCTGTTGCACAAGGCGTTGTGGAGTACGAAACGATGCCTGGTGGTCAAAAGCGAGTACATGTAAAACCTGAAGAAGCGGCATAAGCTTTTTGCACTTTCGTTTAGCCACGAAAATGCACTTAATAAACCAGGAAGGTTAGCGATAATGAAAAAAGGGATTCATCCAACTTACTATCCGGATGCGAAGGTAACATGTGCCTGCGGCAATGTCTGGGCAACCGGTTCAACCAGGAAAGAAATTCGTACTGAAGTCTGCTCGAAGTGCCATCCATTCTTCACGGGTCAGCAACAGCGGATTATGGATATTGAAGGTCAGGTAGATCGATTCTACAAGAAACTTCAGGCTCGCCAAGATTATGTCGATGAGAAGAAATCCAAACAAGCTGCACGAACTTCGCCCACACGTTCTGTAACAGAAATCGGCATCACCGCGCGCGCAGCAGAAGCGCTCGAAAAAGCCGGCTTGGTGAATGTTGGTCAGATTTTGGATAAACTTAAAGAAGGCGAAGGCGCTTTACTTGAGATCGAAGGTTTTGGCCGAAAATCATTAATTGATATGAAGAAAAATTTGCGACAGATGGGTTATTCCCTCCCCGCAGCGGCCGATGAAATTGTAGTGTAACATCATGCAGCATACAGCCCCTGGATTACCCCAGGGGCTGTTTTTGATTAAATGTACGAACAAGCAATGATTCAGAAAGAATTAAGGTAAAATCTAAGATAACCCAATGGAGGCTTCATGGAAGAGAAAAGAGGGCACGTCGAGGTTATCTGTGGATCGATGTTTTGCGGTAAAACCGACGAACTCATAAGGCGGTTGCGCAGGGCTACCATCGCTCGGCAAAAAGTACAGGTATTTAAACCTGCCATCGATGGACGCTATGGGATGGCGAAAGTGACCTCCCATGCTGGGTCAGAATTTGAGGCTAAACCCCTTTCGACATCCATGGAAATACTCGATTTTCTTTACGAAGATACCACCGTGGTGGCGATTGATGAAACCCAGTTTTTTGATGACGAAATCGTTAAAGTTGTTGAAACGCTGGTCAACCGTGGGTTGCGGGTGCTTGTTGCCGGTTTGGATTTGAACTTCAAAGGGGAGCCCTTTACCTGCATGCCTGAGCTGATGGCGCGCGCCGAAAAAGTTGATAAACTTCAGGCGATTTGTATGGTGTGCGGTGAACCAGCCAGCCGCACCCAAAGGCTGGTGAATGGTAAACCTGCACGTTATGATGACCCGGTCGTGATTATTGGCGCATCCGAGATGTATGAAGCAAGATGCCGTTTGCATCACGAAGTTCCAAGAGATTGATCAGCGGAGGATGTGTGCGCGATTACAAGTACTATCTTAGTGAAGTCCTGATTCCTCAAGAAGCCCTTGAAAAGAGAATCGCGGAACTGGGCGAGCAAATCAGCCTGGATTACAAGGACAAGGGTGAGTTAGTGTTGGTATGCATTTTGCGCGGTGGCGTGCTGTTTCTCACTGACCTGATCCGGAAAATCAGCATCCCTCATGCGATTGAGTTCATGGCAGTTTCTTCTTATGGGCTGGGCGGAAGAGAAAGCACCGGTCAGGTGCGGATCACGCTGGACCTGAACCTGGATATCTTCAACAAACACGTATTACTGGTTGAAGATATCATCGACAGCGGGCACACAATTTCAGCTGTAACGCAGTTTCTTGCCACCAGGCGGCCTGCCAGTATCAGCGTTTGTACTTTGCTCGATAAGGAAGAACGGCGCGAGGTTCCGGTTCCTATCCGTTACCGAGGTTTTACGATCCCGAATAAGTTTGTCTTTGGGTATGGTTTGGATTTGGATGACTATTATCGTAACTTACCTTTCATAGGTGTGGTTGACCTCAACAAGTATAACGAACCCGAGTAAAGGCTTGTTTGTGCAGCTACCAGAATCAATTCAGCATTTAATTGAACAATCAACACCATCTTGTCCGCTCTACCTCGTTGGTGGAGCGGTTCGTGATTCCCTGTTATCCCGCGGCTGCAATGATTTTGATTTCGTTACCCGGGCAAATACCAGGCAACTTGCCAAAGAGTTCGCAAATTTCCATGGTGCCTCTTTCTATGCGCTGGATGGAGAACGCGAAACTTACCGGGTGATTATTCGCTCTCAGACCGGGGATAAAACCAAGGTGGATTTTGCGGCGCAGCGTGGTGAAGATATTTATGAAGATCTTTTACAACGCGATTTCACCTTAAATGCTATGGCGCTTGCCTTACATTCTCTCGAAGTCATTATTGATCCATTCAAGGGTGGAAGAGACCTGCAGCAAAGATGGCTTAGACCGGTGAGCCCGGTAAGTTTTAGCGCTGATCCCCTGCGTATTTTTAGAGCAATTCGTTATTCTGTTGACCTTGGTCTGAAAATTGAACAAAAAACAGTGGGCTTAATCAGCGCTGCCGTGCCTGGGCTGCGCGAGATCTCTGCAGAAAGAAAACGAGACGAACTATTTAAAATCCTTTCGGGCAGAAACATTTTTGTAGCTTTACAATTGCTGCAGAAATTCAATCTGTTTATGCAAATCCAATTGACCATAAAACCCGATATCTCGACGATGATTACCCGCGTGAGAAAGTTGGAAGATGTGTTGGACTGGTTATGCCATGGTAGAAAACTCAACAAACAGGCTGCGTTTTACCAATCCGCGCTGTATTCAGTGATGGGTAAATATCAAGGTGAATTGAAAGAGCATTTCTATAGCCAGAATAATTCTGAACGGCTGCGTAAAGGGCTGCTGTTCCTCTCAGCTATTTTGCAGGATCACGAAGGATTGGCAGAACAATTGTCTGCGCTTCGGTTATCGGTAAATGAGATTCAAATTATCATGAACATCATGAAAAACACTGGAGTAGCATCAGATCTTTTAAAGCAAGACCATCAAATCGCGCCGCTTGATATTTACCATTTTTTTAATAACGCCGGATCAGCTGGGCTTGATTTGGTCGTTTTATCGCTGGTCGAAGAAGATGATCCAATAACTCAAGATCACTGGCTGTGGCTGTTGAAGCGCTGCGAAACATTGGTGGATGCCTGGTTTAACCACCCTGAGATTGTTTCTCCCATACCGTTGTTGAACGGCAATGAACTCATTCAAAGTTTCTCGCTCAAAGAAGGTCCGCAGATCGGGCAGTTGCTGGAATTGATGAAGACGAAGCAGGTTGAGGGAACACTCAAGACCAAAGATGAAGCACTCCAATGGGCAGCTTTATTTCTGAATGCTTCAAATTAGTCGTTATATGAATTATGAGTTGGCCTTGTCAAGGTTGAGTGGGTAATCTCAGCAATTGCTGCTCTATCCTGGCGCCGTGAACCCGGCGCACCAGGTTATTGATGTGAGCAATTAACTCACTGCGTGAGACGGGTTTGATTAAGAAATCATCAGCGCCTTCTTCAAGCGCTTTAATCAGCAATTGAGAATCGTTGAAGGCTGAGAGAACGAGGATGGGGGTTTTCGAGCAAGAGCGGATGGATATGATCCCATGCGTGATATCCAAATCCTTTGTCGTGTAATCGATCAAGATGATATCTGGATGAAAATCTCTGCAAACCATTAGGGTTTCGCTCCAATGATATGCATAGCGAATATCCGCCTGAATCGAGGAAAAACCCAGCTTCAGGCGTTCAGTTTCTGAGTTGATATTGTCGACGATAAGAATCTTCATTCGATAATTTTCATGTACCATGTCGGTAAATTATCAGGCAGTTTCAGGCCTTTTTACCTTTCAATGTATTTACAAATGAGCAAATGCTGATGATTGTTTACACGCTCGAACTTACAGCGGCCGGCAAACCCGGGCATGCAGACTGTGGTGTGGTAAAATCATTAATTTGGAGACATTATCCCGGTTTAGATGTACGGGTGAATTGGAAAAATAGGATAGAGGAGAAAAAATGAGTCAAAAACAGTGGGTTTATTTGTTCAATGAGATTCAAAAAGTTGAAAAAAACTTAAACAACGATTGGGATTCGGTAAGAGGATTGTTGGGCGGTAAAGGCGCCAACCTCGGAGAAATGGTTCGTATTGGTTTACCAGTGCCCCCAGGATTTGTGGTTAGCACGGAAGCCTGCATTCGCTATCAGGAGAAGCAACAATTCCCTGAAGGGCAATGGGAACAAATGCTCGAATGCCTGAATAAGGTAGAAAAAGATACGGGGAAAAAATTCGGCTCTGCAAAAAATCCGCTGCTGGTTTCTTGCCGCTCAGGGGCGAAATTTTCTATGCCCGGTATGATGGATACGGTGCTCAACATCGGCTTGAATGATGAAACCGCCAAGTCCATGATCAAACTGACCAATAATGAACGCTTCGTCTACGATTCTTATCGACGGTTGATCCAGATGTTTGGGTCTGTTGTATTAGAAATTCCAGATGAGGATTTTGAAAAACATTTGGATGGTGTGAAACAAGTTAGGGGTTACAAGCTCGACACAGAGATGACCTCAACCGACTTACTCGGATTGATCGAAGTTTATAAGAAGGTGATTCTCGAGAAGAAAGGGTTTGAATTCCCGCAAGATACACTTGAACAGTTGAAACTTGCGACAGAAGCGGTCTTCAAATCATGGAATGGCAAGCGGGCAGTAGACTATCGCCGCGCAACAAATATTCCCGATGATCTGGGCACTGCAGTCGTCATTCAGACGATGGTCTTCGGCAACATGGGTGAGGATTCCGGTACCGGTGTAGCATTTACACGTGATCCAGCTACCGGAGAGAATAAGATGTATGGTGATTACCTCTTAAACGCCCAGGGTGAAGACGTGGTTGCCGGAATTCGCAACACTGAAAAAATTGAGCACCTTGGCAAAGATTTGCCGGAAGCCAATCAGCAATTCCTTGAAATTGTGAAAAAGCTTGAGCTTCATTACCGTGATATGCAGGATGTGGAGTTTACGGTTGAACACGGAAAACTTTGGATGCTGCAGTGCCGAAATGGCAAGCGCACTGCGTTGGCAAATGTAAAAATCGCCATCGATTTGGCAAATGAAGGCTTGATCTCACGCGAAGAAGCCGTGATGCGTGTTACTTCAGCGGATGTGGATACGCTTCTCCATCCCCAATTCTCAGCTGAAGATAAGAAAAAGGCCAAAAACGAAGGACGGTATTACGCGTCTGGCGTGAATGCTTCACCGGGTGCCGCTGTAGGACAGGTTTATTTTGATGCCGATACCGCGGAACACAGAACTAAAGAATTTGGTGAAGCCACCATCATGGTGCGGCCTTTCACAAAACCAGATGACGTTCATGGGATGCTTGCTGCCAAGGGTATCCTCACCAGCGAGGGCGGCGCAACTTCTCATGCAGCAGTGGTTGCAAGGCAGTTTGGTGTTCCGTGTATTGTCGGTGCATCAATGGTCAAAATTGATCAAGAAAAACGTGAGATGAACGTAAACGGCGTCGTCGTAAAAGAAGGTGAGTGGGTCTCGATTGACGGTTCTACTGGCGAGGCTTTTGTTGGTAAACTGAACCTGACCACACCCAAATTTGAGGAGCAAATTGATTTGCTGAACCTTCTCAATTGGGCAGACCAGATTTCTGCAACGGAGGGCATCCGCACTTCACCTGAGGGTTGGCCATCAACTGGTTTACAAGTATGGGCAAACGCCGACTATCCCAAAGATGCTGAACGTGCCCGCACTTATGGCGCGGTTGGAATTGGGCTTTGTCGTACCGAGCATATGTTCTTTGAACCTGAACGCCTGCCGATCGTGCAGCGTATGATTTTAGCGAAAACAAGCGAAGAGAGAACTGCCGCGTTGAATGTTCTTTTGCCTTATCAGCGTAAAGACTTCGAAGGGCTGTTTGAAGCCATGAACGGCTTTCCTGTCATCATTCGTTTGATTGACCCACCGCTGCATGAGTTCCTGCCGACTGCTGAAGAACTGCAGGCCAAGATTATCGCTCTCCGCCTGAGCGGTGCAGGGCTGTCTTCATTCGTGATGGGTCATGGCGAGCTAAAAGAGGCTACCGAATTGGATTTGATGCTCGATGCGGTCAATGCTCTGCACGAAAGCAACCCGATGATGGGGTTGAGAGGTGTTAGGCTGAGTATTGCCATGCCTGAGATCGTTGAGATGCAGGTGCGCGCAATCTTCGAAGCTGCGGCAAACATCGCCAACAAAGGTATGACACCGAAACCTGAGGTTATGATTCCGCTTACCGGTCATGTCAATGAGCTCAAATGGGTTCAACCGCGACTTGAGCGCATTGCAAAGGCGGTCATGGATGAAAAGAAAGTTCAATTCCATTACAAGTTCGGCACCATGATCGAGATTCCACGCGCCACAGTAACCGCTGCCGAAATTGCTGAAGTGGCTGAGTTCTTCTCGTTTGGCACCAATGACCTTACCCAAATGACATTTGGCTACAGCCGAGATGATGCGGAACGCAATTTCCTTGTTACCTATATTGATCAGGGAATTCTTCCAAAGAATCCTTTCCAGACGCTCGACCAGGACGGCGTTGGTAAACTGATGGAAATTGCTGTGCGTGAAGGCCGTAAACAAAGAACTTCGCTCGAAGTGGGTATTTGCGGTGAACACGGTGGTGATCCCGATTCAATCGAGTTCTGCCACCGGGTCGGGAACAATTATGTGTCTTGCTCTCCCTTCCGTGTGCCGATTGCCCGTCTGGCTGCTGCACAGGCTGCTGTTAAGAACCGTGTAAAATAAACCAATAAACCAAACAATCAAAAATTTCCGGGTTTCGTATTACGAACCCGGATTTTTGTTTAATGAAGGATTACAGCTCGGGTTGTGATAGATTTCACATCCTCAAGGGTTGTTTTAAATGCCAGTATGAAGCAGGAACCTTTCGGCAGAGTATTAAGGTTTATGGGTGGGTGTAAAGCTTCTTGTAGATCTCGTATGTTTCGGTGATATAGCGGATGTAATCGCGTGTTTCTTCGAAGCGAATTAGCTCGACCAACAGATCAACATCTTCTCCGGCGAGTCCTTTCCAGATGATCGTGTTGCCATCGCCAGCGTTGTAAGATGCAAGCGCGGGTGTGATTTCACCGGAATATTTGTCTATCCACATTTTGATGAAATGTGCACCCAGCCTTACATTTATATAGGGTCTGTCAAGGTCTGAAGAAGTATAGTTTTGCGGCCAGCCGTAATTGTTCACAATATATTCGCCGGTATCGTCGGTAATTTGCATCAAACCATGAGCGCCTGCGCTCGATGTGATACTGGCGTCAAACAGGCTTTCTTGACGGATCAGGCTGAACAAAAACAATGGGTCGAGGTCGTGTTCAACAGCTGCCGGCACAATCAGGTCGCGGTAGTAAACGCCAAAGCGAACATGGTTGAAGTAAATCGGAGCCAGCGAAAGCGTCTCGTCCTGGCTGAGTCCGGCTAAATCGAGGATATGGCGGCTGGCAAGTGATGCGGTTTGATAAAAACCGAGATCAAGCATGTGGTTCATTAACCTGTATTGATTCTCCGCATCGCCTTCAAGTTCTTTTCTCAACTGCTCAAATTGGCTGCGAGATTGGTCGCGCAACCCCAGTTTCCAATATTCTTCACCACGCTGATATAAGAGGTTGGTGGTGAGTTCGCCGGCAGACTCAAGGTTAATGCCTGCATCAAGGTTAAAAGTCGAACGCAGCCATTTTTCAGCAGCAGTTTTTTCTTTTTCATAGTCAATTGCCAGATCAATATTGCTTTGCTGCGAAAAAGGAGCTTCGCCACTGAGTTTTTGTTCAGCTCTGATGCCATAATACCCGGTTGGATCAATTTCTGAAGCTTGTTGATAATAGTCAGTAGCTTGATCCTGATTTTCTTCCGCTTCAAATGATTTGGCAATCCAGAAGCTGGCGGCGGCTTGCTCTTCGGCTGAAGAGGACAGCACCAGAATCCGTTGGAAAATGACCCGCGCCTCGGGATATTTCTGTAGACGGTAATTTACAATGCCTGCATTGAATAATGCGGGCAACGCTTCTTCTGCGGCTGGATATTCTGTAAAAACACGCTGCCAGGTGGTTGAAGCGCTGGTTAAATAGCCGCCAATCTCATAGATGGCACCAGCCCGGTAGAGATAATTGGCTGATTTAGCTGCATCAGGAAAACGGGCGACATATGAGGTAAGGGTTTCTGCAGCAGCTACGTAATCTTGCATATAACGCCAAAGTGAAGATGCTTTTTCTAAATATGCGGCGTGGATATATTGATCTTGAGGATGGTTTTGAATAATTCGATCCCAGGCGGCGATTTCCTGTTCGTATTCTCCCAGTTTCCAATGACCAAGGGCTTTAAAGTATAGTGGAGTGCCGTCATGACCTGGGTTTTCCAGCATGTATCGGTCGAGCGCAATAATCGAAAGGCTGTATTGCCCCGCATTGTAATTCACAATACCACGCATCAAATCGCTCACCGGCTGATCTGCCTCAACCAAGGCCACAAGCCCGGAATAGGTGTCATAGTAAGATGGGAAACGGGTAACTGAATCCTGGAAACGGGCATAGGCTTGTTCTGGCAGCCCAAGGTTTAGGTAAACCTGCCCCAGTAATAAGTTGGACTGAGCTTTAATATAATCTGAAGAACTATTCTCGAGGAGCGACCAGTAGCGGTCTATGGCATCATTGTTGTCTCCGATGGCAGAGGCGGCACGTGCAATTTTAATCTGGAGGAGGTCGGCAGCATTGGAATCGGCAGATTCAAAGGCTTCAAGATAGACTGTTTTTGCACTGCCTGGTTCGCCAGCGCTTACCAGGGCATCAGCTTTCATTTCAAGGATTTCACTTCTCAGCGGGGTGTTACTGGAATCAATATACTGCTGGTAAGCCTCTGCAGCGAGGACAAATTGCTCAAGGTTTTCATAGGCTTGTGCGAGGAAGAAATAAGCCAGCGTCCGTGATTCTCCTTCAGAAAAATTTGCCTGCAGCCAGTTGAGTTGATCAATGGCGCCAGCGTTATCTCCTTGAAGTAAAAGCACTTTGCCCACTCCCAACTGTGCTGCAGCGATAACCTCAGGGTCTGAGGACTGTTCACGGGCAGCCCAAAACTCAGCCAAGGCAGATTCGTAATCTCCATTGAGCATGTCAGCTTCACCTAACTTAATGCGCGCCTTCGGCAATGGGGTAGGGGTGACTGTTGGCGTAGGGATGGAGACAGTGGCGGCACTGAGCGGCAGATTAGCATCCTTGCTGTCTGCATTCTTGGCAAAAGGAAGATTGCAGGATGTAAGCAGGATTAAAGAAATCGTGATCGAAATAATAAATCGTTTCATCGCTTAACTATGACGTTTGAAGGACTATTAAGTTCCTATCGAATTGTACCCGAAATAAAAATGATTCAGAGAGGTTGTGCGGAAATGGCATGAGGGGAACTCAGGATTAATAATAGGCGATATATGGTCAATATCCGGCTTAAATCATGGTAAACTTGGTCGGAAGGAACGCTCTCCACTGAGAGCGTTTTTTAGTGAAATGCGAACGATTGAGTGGATCGACAATACCCAAGAAGTCAAACTCATCGACCAGCGTCGCCTGCCTGGCGCGTTGGAATTTCTGACAATTCGAAATGCTGAGGAAATGGTTGATGCCATTAAGTCGATGGCAGTGCGCGGAGCACCGGCGTTGGGGGTTGCTGGGGCTTTCGGGTTGGCGTTGGAAGCTGCGCGGTTTCAACCATTAAGAGGCGAGACATTGCAAGAGCGCCTGAGTTCGTCTGCAGCAATCCTCATTAATTCCCGCCCAACGGCGGTGAATCTGGCCTATTGTATCAATCAGGTCTTGGAATTGCTCAACGATGCAGATGAAACCGATGAGCAGACGTTGGCGGAAAAAATTATTGTGCTGGCGCTTGATCTTGCTGAGCAGGATGTGAATACTAATTATCAGCTCGCAAAAAATGCTGCGAATCTCATAGCTGATGGAGACACAATTATCCACCATTGCAACACCGGTTCTTTGGCAGGGGTAGATTGGGGCACCGCCCTTGGCGGTATTCGATATGCTCATGAGCAGGGCAAGCGTGTGCATGTTTTGGTGGATGAAACCCGCCCACTTTTACAAGGTGCACGGCTCACGGCGTGGGAATGCCAGCAATATGGCATACCGTTTGAAATCATAACCGATAACGCTGCGGGGTTCTACCTGCAGAGCGGTAAAGTACAAAAAGTATTTTTCGGTGCAGATCGTGTGGCGGCAAATGGTGATGTGGTCAACAAAGTTGGCACCTACATGCTCAGTCTGGCCGCAGCAGCGAACAAGGTACCGGTGGTGTGTGTCTTCCCACTCGCTACGCTCGACCTTTCAATCGAAGCCGGCAATCAAATCATAATTGAAGAACGTGATCCTCAGGAAGTGCTCAGCATCAAGATCGGTGACCGAGTGGCCACACCCCTGCATGCGCGCGCACTGAACCCTGCCTTTGACCTCACGCCGCATGGCTTAATAACCGCCTGGGTCACTGAGACCGGGCAGATTAAACCTCCATTTACACAAGACCTGGTGCAATCCAGATATAATCAAGAAATGGGCGCATAGATATGTCTATTGTTATCACTGGTTCTGTAGCATTTGATTACCTCATGACCTTCCCGGGTTATTTTCGCGAGAACATTTTGCCGGAAAAACTCGACAAGATCAGCCTTTCGTTTCTCGTGGATAATCTCACGCGGCAGCGCGGCGGTTGTGCACCGAACATTGCATACTCGATGGCTTTATTGGGAGAAAGACCGCTTGTGCTGGCAACCGCTGGCGAAGATTTTACGGATTATCGTGAATGGATGGAAAGCTGCGGCATTGACACACGCTTTCTCCATTCCATAGCCGGTAAAAACACAGCCTCTTTCTTTGTCAACACCGATCTTGAAAATAATCAAATCGCCAGTTTTTACACCGGCGCAATGGCCGATGCTTCTCGATTCACGCTTACTGGCATTCCGCGAGAAGAGGTTGATTACGTGGTGATCTCTCCCAACGACCCGCTGGCAATGCGTAAGCTATCAGATGAGTGTGTTCAATTGGGCATTCCTTATCTGTTTGATCCCTCTCAACAAATTGCGCGCAACCCGAGCGAAGACCTGAAATCAGGCGTGGAAAACGCCCACGCGCTTTTTTGCAATGAATATGAATTCAACTTGCTGGAGAAGCACACCGGCCTTTCACCAGAGCAAATTGAGAAGCATGTGGATTTACTTGTGGTCACCAAGGGCATAAACGGTGCACTTGTCAGATCAGATGGAAGAGAGTACCATATTCCCGTTGCACCAGTGGCACAGATTGCCGACCCCACCGGCGTGGGAGATGCTTTCAGAGGTGGCTTTCTGCGCGGATATAGGCTTGGGCTTGACTTGCAGACATGCGGGCAGATGGGCTCACTTTCTGCAGCCTACTGCCTTGAACAGAATGGACCGAGCAACCACAAATATACAATAGATGAATATATCAGGCGTTATCGTGAAAGCTTTGATGACGACGGCGCTCTGGATATTTTGCAACAATAATACTCCCTGGAGGAAAGATGGCGAATTATGATGTAAAAGATATGAAACTGGCTGATGGCGGACGTCTTAAAATAGATTGGGCAGAACGCGAAATGCCAGTGCTGCGCCAGGTAAAAGAACGCTTCAGCCGTGATCTGCCGCTGAAGGGTATGCGCATTTCGGCCTGCCTGCATGTGACCACTGAAACAGCGAACCTGATGAAGACGCTTCAGGCTGGTGGCGCTGATGTGGTTTTGACGGCTTCCAACCCGCTCTCTACGCAGGATGAAGTGGCAGCTTCGCTGGTTTCGCATGATGAAATTCCAGTTTACGCCGTTAAGGGCGAAGACAATGTGACTTATTACAAGCACATCAACGCCGCGCTTGACCATAAACCGCACTTTACGATGGACGACGGCGCCGATCTGGTGAATGTGCTTCATCAGAATCGCCGTGAATTGCTTGCTGGTGTTGTGGCAGGTACTGAAGAAACCACCACGGGAGTTATCCGCCTGCATGCCATGGCTGCTGATAAAGCGCTGGCTTACCCAGTGGTTGCCATCAACGATGCATTAACCAAACATTTCTTCGATAATCGTTATGGCACGGGGCAATCTACAGTAGATGGCATCGTGCGCGCCACCAATGTGCTGCTGGCCGGCAAGACCTTTGTTGTTGCTGGTTACGGCTGGTGCGGGCGCGGTTTGGCTTCGCGTGTGCGCGGAATGGGTGCCAATGTGATCATCACCGAAATTGATCCGCTGAAGGCACTTGAAGCCGTGATGGATGGCTTTAGGGTCATGCCCATGCAAGACGCCGCTAAAATTGGAGACATCTTCTGCACGGTTACCGGCGACATCAATGTGATTGATGCACATCACTTCGACATGATGAAGGATGGCGCGATTGTTGCCAATTCCGGGCATTTCAATGTTGAAATCAACATTCCGGCACTGGAGAAATCCGCCAAAAGCAAACGTCTGGTTCGCCCTTATGTGGATGAGTACGTTACGCAAGACGATCGCCGTATCTTTATCCTCGGTGAAGGCCGCTTGATTAATTTAGCCTCAGCAGAAGGGCATCCGGCTTCGGTGATGGATATGTCCTTTGCCAATCAGGCGCTGACGCTGGAATATCTGGTAAAAAATGCCGCCAAGCTGGAGAAGCGGGTGTACTCTGTACCGGAAGAAATTGACAAGAAAATTGCAGAACTGAAATTGGCTGCGATGGGCATTCATATCGATACCCTTACCCCCGAACAGGTGAAATATCTGGCTTCGTGGCAAGAAGGTACATAAAAGTATTCATTGTTAGATGAAAAGAAACGGAGCCGAAAGGCTCCGATCATTTTTAATGGCTCTACTGACTCAAAAAGTTAGCGGAGCAATAACGCTGCGGAGAGTTATGGGGTTGCAACGGCGAACTCGAGTGTAAACCAATCACCGAAGGCGCTGCCATTAGGCGAATGAGCGCGCCAGGTGGATTTATACCTGCCGGGCTCAAGCGGGGTGGTGAAGGCGAGTTGAATCACTGTTTCGGTGCCATTGCGTGTGGGTTCAAGCGGCTGAGAAGGCTCAATCCCCATTTCATCACCCTCCAGACGCTGGATCGTATAACCTGCGCCCCAGTTGCAAGTTCCGCTGTTGCGCACCTTCCACTCTTTCACCATATCTTTGCCTGGAGCAAGCTGGGTGCCGTCGGGTATTGAGTTATCCTGAATGAATGTCAGATTGTTGGTGCAATTGGGGTCTTGAGTGGGCGCAGAAGGCGTTAATCCATCAGACTGGGCGTTATCCTCGCGGGTAGCCAGCAGGGTTGGGGCTCTAAACGCTGGCGGCTGCAGCTCATCAGGTACAGGCCGCCGCGGAGGAATCACATCGCAGCCAGCCACTGAAAGCAACAGCATGATCATCAGCGCAATGGCGGCGCCGCGAAGAAAGAGCGTCTTGATCTCGGGCATACTGACAGGCCGTGTTTACTCGTCGTCTGAGGTGGTGACCTCGCCGCCGATGAGGTCGCCGGTATATTCGCCTGCTAATGCCCGTTCTCGGACGATATTCTCAATTTCATCGCACAGTTCAATGTTCTGGCGAAGGAACTCTTTCGCGTTTTCACGCCCTTGACCGAGGCGCATATCGTTGTACGAGAAAAACGCGCCGCGTTTGGTGATGATTTCCATAGCAGTCGCCAGATCGATGATATCTCCTTCTTTGGAGATTCCTTCGTTGTACATGATGTCGAATTCGGCGGTTCTGAATGGCGGAGCAACTTTGTTCTTAACCACACGCACACGCGTGCGATTACCGACGATTTCGGCGCCCATTTTGATCGACTGGATGCGTCGTGTATCAAGGCGCACGGATGAATAGAATTTCAGTGCCAATCCTCCAGGTGTGGTTTCGGGGTTGCCAAACATGATGCCAATCTTCTGGCGCAGTTGGTTGGTGAAAATGACCGCCGTTTTGGTTTGGTTGATGGCGCCGCTGAGTTTGCGCAGTGCTTGCGACATGAGACGCGCCTGCATACCCATGCTGGCATCCCCCATATCGCCTTCAATTTCGGCGCGAGGAACGAGCGCAGCAACTGAATCTACGATGACAAGCTCAACCGCACCTGAGCGCACGAGGGTTTCAGCAATTTCAAGCGCCTGTTCTCCCATGTCTGGCTGAGATACGAGGAGGCTTTCGACATCAACACCGAGTTTAGCAGCATATGCCGGATCGAGCGCATGTTCCATATCGATGAAGGCGACTGTGCCGTTGAGTTTTTGAGCTTCAGCAGCGATATGCAGACAAAGCGTGGTTTTACCGGAGGATTCGGGCCCAAATATTTCTGTGATGCGACCACGAGGAATGCCACCTACACCAAGGGCGACATCCAACGAGAGCGAGCCGGTTGGGATGGCTTCAACAGAGAGATGATGAGCTTCGCCAAGGCGCATAATTGAGCCTTCGCCGTAGCGCTTAACGATATCGCCCAGGGCTTTATCCAGTACGGCGCGTTTGGCTTCACTCATCGGCTCGCCGCGGTCGAATTGGTTGTATTCAATGGGTGCGAAAGTTTTTTTTGCCATCAGAAGTCTCCTCACGTAGGGGTTATGAATTAATTATAGTCATATTTACCATGGTAATTATAGTACATTTGTTCATATCGGGCAATAGGAAACAGGCATGTTGGCTAACTCATAACCGAATCGTACACTCAAAGCTTGTTAATCAAAACTGATCCAGCAGATAAACTCCTACTTGGGTAGATTGGGAGGTTGGTTGAGGGTTGTTCATGCGGGTAAATTCTCAGAGAACTGACTGCAAAATCGAGAAATTTTCATGAATTCCTACCCCGCTGTGTCAGGGGTTGATCGATGCCTGAAGACAGGAAAGCCACTGCGCGGTAACGCCAGCGGGTTCGCTCTGGCTAATTGCGAGGATGGGATGCACCGTTGGGAAGCCGGGGGTGAGGTCAGTCAGGGCAATTGATTTGATTGCCGTGCTAACTGCCCGCGCCGGCATGAACCCAAGCAAATTTTGGCTTGCAATGATTTTTTCATTCATTGCAGTGGGAGAAGGTACCAACAATGCCATTGAATCCAAAAGCGGAGCGCCTTCCATAACGCTTTTCTCAAAGAGGGTACGGGAGTCGTCGCCTGCCGGGAAAACGACGAACTCGATTGGAGCGCTGAGCAGAGGTTCGGCCATGGGCGCAGAAAAACACTCCGCGCAGATGGTGTGAAGTGTTTCCCAATCAGTAATCTTCCCCGAAGCGATTTGTTGCATTACTTCAAGCGGCAGACTGCTGAGAGTGTTCTGCATATTGACCACTATCGCCAGCTAATCTTCACCGAGGGTGAAGGCGGGTTGATCGAGCGTTTTCGGCGCTCCCCAGCGTAAGGCCAAAGCTTGTTGATCAGCGCTGCCCAGGTCGGAGCTGCTTGTAATGATTGCGATGCCTTTGATGTTGTTGGCGCACGCGCTCATCTCAGGGCGCAGCCAATCGAGGGCGGAGTTTA
>WPCI01082869.1_pt1 | contig 26937 bp, 28 predicted proteins | sample 5399871 | NCBI WGS metagenome assembly WPCI01 (sample SAMN12869469, study PRJNA574797) | sludge metagenome | isolation source: wastewater treatment of pH7 | place: China:Beijing | collected 2019-05-20 | reverse complement strand
CTTTTCCCAAGCCACATCAGAAATGGCATTGCAAACAGTATTAGCTTCCTTCATCGTATCCAGAAGCAAGTTAGCCTGTTCATCGGTAGGCAAAAGTTTTATTTTCAATGTAAGTTTCACAACGCAAATATACAAATAATTTTCTTATATCAGAAAATAATTACTAATTTTGTTAAACAATTTTAAGCGTGGCAGTCGCATTCCTCTCATCGAGCCTTCGGCATCAATGGGTTTCCTGCTCCAATTTTATGAAATTAGAATATAGAATTTTGCCGCCACCGCCTGCGCTCCCACTGCCAATATTTACAGCAGTACCAAAGGAGCAGTTAGGGAGCGATTTTTACAATGACTTTGAGCTTTCATCCGAACTCAAAGAGTGTGATAATTACGAAGGTTGGGCATTTTGGTCTTTTTCGGTAGCGAGGGGCGATTTTTACAGCGACATTATCAATTGTTTGCGCAACCACCCACAGTTTTACGATTATGCCATTGAAGTAAGGATTTATTTTTGCGACAACGACAATTACACAACGGGTATTATACAACCGCAAAATGTAGATGATGATTGCGAGGAGGGTTGCGTTTTGAGCGTAACACCTATTAGGGACACACGTATTGAGGAGTGCTTAATGTCGCAACTCATTGACAACATTAATACCCAAACAAACTATTTCGCCGAAAGACCATTTCTAAGCACTGCGCCGCCACCGTATCAACACCCTGTTTTCTGCTATTGCAAGCATAATCATTATTTTTTATACACGGCGTTTATTGTGCTTTTTGCCGTAACCGTATCTGCTACCTTTGGAACTGCTTTACCAATTATTGCCATTGGCTTAATCTTGCTGTTGGGCGGAGCGGGCAACGTTTTAGACCTATTTAATAACCTTCGGGGTTGCGATGAGAAAGTAACAGCACCGTTCATACGGGACTTACTAACTAATGCAGCCGCACCGTGCGGGGTGACTATTGATAATACTATACACGCCATAGGTACGCCTTATTATAACGATTGTCTTTTTTCTTTGGCTGGCGGTGAAGGCGAACCACTTAGCAACCCCGATGCTTGGTACAGCTTCGCTAACTCGCAAAATTGGACGATGCGTGACCTTTTGGAATTTATTTGTGAGTATTACAACGCAAAGTTTAGATTAGACGGCACTGTTTTAAAAATACGACACAAAAGCGAAAAATTTAATGTGGGATATGTTTTTGATATATCGTCTTTGCAACTTTGTTGCAATTACAACGGCGATATGCGACACAACTACGGCGAATATGAACACCAAAGGGACGAGGGCAAAGGGAATGAGGCACTGAATTTATATGATGATATTGTACAGTTTAACAGTTTTCCGAACCCAAATAACCGCTTGGGGCTTCGGCGGCAATTTGACACAGCAGCCGTGCGTTTTTATGATGATGGCTTAGGGTCAAATAGAATATCGAAAATTGAAAACAGCAATGTAGGGGGGCTTATTTTTTCGGCATTAATCAGCACAATAGAGTTTTTATCATCACTGCCATTTATCGGAGGTGACGTAAAATACCCCGACCCTTCGGGCTTTGTGCTACTTGAAAACGGTTACACGGGGCGTTATAAAGTAATTAGTTACGACCCTACAACACCGCTCGCTTTTGCAAAAGCAGTACAAAAACCATACACTACCGCCTTGCGTACTGCAATGCAAGGCATAGGGTATAATATCGCCGACAATGAAAGCAAATGGAATGTATCGGCTAAATATTACAACTACGCACAGCCTGTTAATGAGGTGGTGGACGCTGTTTGCCCTAACCGCTTTGCGCTTTTTGAAATTGACAACCCACGCATCAACAAACAAAGGTATCAGATTTGCACAGTAGAGCGTGCGGCGTGTGCTTGTAAAGATTTATTAGCACTCGGTATAGCCTCATCCCCTGCCGTTGGGCTTACTGTGCTGCACAATGGTACGGAATATACCATAGGGCGCATTAGCATCACAAATAGGGGCTTTATCTTATCTTTAATAGCTTAAATATTTATAAAAAGGAGCGTAAAACCCATTGGTCACGTAGTGCCGATGGGATGTAAGCGACCATTAGCCTTGTGAAAGGATGTATTGACGGATGGTTTCTGGACTTGCTTCACCTATTGAACAAACGAAATAACCATCGCTCCAAAGTAAACGCTGATACCAATAAAACTGGCGAAGTGTGGTGTGATGTAGTAACCATAACTGACGAGTGGATTCTTGTTTTAACCTACGTACTAATTGCGATACTGAAAGACGAGGTATGTAACGAATTAGAAAATGTATATGATTAACATCACTCTCGAAGACTTCTATTTCAAAATCTGAATTATCAGCTATGGAACTGAATATAGATTTTAAATCATCGTTTAACTGACCAACTAAGATATTTCTACGATACTTGGTAACTAAAATGAGATGACATTTTAGATAATGTTTTGAACGATTTGTACTAATGTAGTGAGACATATTGTAAAAGTTTTTTACCCGAAGACGGAAACTTTTACAATATGTTGAACGGTATTTTACAGAAAAAATAAAAAAACTTTAAAATGAAAGCAACTTTTTGTATATTTGTACATATTTAATAATAGATGCTAAAGTCATTTAAATATAGAATTTTACCAACGGAAGCACAATCCGAACTAATCAATAAACATATTGGTAGTTCAAGATTTGTATATAACCTTGCGTTGGAAACTAAAACAATGGCTTATGCGGGTAATCAAATAAACCTGTCTTGCTTTGACTTAATCAAACAATTACCCGATTTAAAGAAAGAATGTACTTGGTTGAAAGAAATTAATTCTCAATCATTACAAGCACCAATAAGGAATTTAGATAATGCGTTTACAAGGTTTTACAAAGGACAAGGTAACTTCCCTAAGTACAAATCAAAGAAAAGGGGTAAACAATCATTTCACATACCACAGAATGTAATTGTTGAGAATGGTAAATTAATCATTCCTAAATTCAAAGAAGGGATTAGGATTGTACTACATAGAGAAACCAAAGGTGTAATTAAATCAGCAACCATATCAAGAACACCAACAGGTAAGTACTTTGTTTCAATTCTATGTGATACGGGTGAAGATTGTAAGAGTAAATCCAAAATCAAAAAGGAAACAACTGTCGGTATTGACTTAGGAATTAAAGACTTCTTAATAACATCTGATGGTGAAGTGAGCGATAACCCAACTTATTTACGTAAAGCTGAATCAAGATTGAAGTATATTCAACGTAAATATTCAAAACATAAAGGAAAACGAACAAAAAATAAATTAGCAAAGTTACACGAGAAAGTAGTAAATCAACGTAGAGACTTTTTACACAAAGAATCTTTCAAATTAGTTAGTGAGAATCAAACAATAGCTATCGAAGATTTAAATGTAAAGGGTATGATGAAAAATCATTGTTTAGCCAAATCAATATCTGATGTGGGTTGGTCAATGTTTACGACAATGTTAGAATACAAGTGTGAATGGTATGGAGTAAACCTGTTAAGAATAGGTAGATTTGAACCATCATCAAAGACTTGTTCTAATTGCGGAACAGTAAACAAAGACCTAACTTTAAAAGATAGAGAATGGACTTGTGTTAAATGCAACACTCGACACGACAGAGATATAAATGCTGCTGTGAATATTAAGAACTTTGCGTTAAGAAATTATGTATCTGGGACGGATACTAAAACTCGGAACGAACTGCCTACATTAGTAGGAGTACTGACTTCCGAAGCCCAACCCATCGCCTCTGGCGTGGGTGGGTAGTTCACTGACAGTATGACTATTTTAGTGCCGCTTGATGCTGTGAAAATCATAAGCAGCACATTTTTGCAGTCTTTTGTAAAAGTATATGAAAGCGGCGAAATTGTATATTTAAACGAATGTGCGGACGGCTTCACGGTTCAGGGCGATTGTGGGCTTTTGACGATAAAAAGAGTAAGGTAGCTTTTAACCGTCAAACCCGAATGTTTTAATGTTTGTTTTAAGTCGTAACTATATTTTTAAAAATAAATTTGGTTCTATAATTTAAAAGTTATATCTTTGCAATATCAAATAATTATTCACAACTTAAACTTAACAAAAAAATGCAACACTGCAAAACTATCAATGACGAAAGAGGCACAGTTCAAATAACTGTAACACTTATTGTATTTCAATTTACGCCAGATATAAATAAACAATGGTTTAAATATGATGTGTTATGCCTACATAAACCAAAGGGCAAAAAGCAGTTTATTTATTCTGAAAACATTGCAACAGAAAGTGAAATTTCCCTCGTTAAATCTGAACTTTGGCAGATGCTGAAACCGTAAAAGAAACATATTAATTCATTAAAACATATTTAGATGTCACAAAACGAGTTGAACATACAAGCGGCAAAAGATGTAATGTTAGTAGTGGAGCAATTAAGGAAAAGAAAAGGTATTTCTAAAAACAAAATAGCCAAAGTAGCAGGGCTTACACAGCCCAACGTTTGGAAAAACTTCAATTTGGAAGCTATGCCAACGCTAACCTCTTTTTGCGGTATTTTAGATGCGATAGATGTTGATTTGGCAGACCTACTAAAAAGGCACGGCGGCTAATTGTAATGCGTTAATAACTATAAATAACATTTATATACATAAGTGCTTTATCTTTGTATTGGTTTTATTACCTTTACAAAGGTAAAGCATTTGTTTTATGGACGTTTTTAGACTAATAGTAGATACGCAGGTACAAACCGAAACTGTCGGCAATGATGCCGCTTTGCAGCAATTTACGGCGATTGACAATAAAGTAGCGGAGGTGACGGCGGAAATGATGCGATTGCGTGAAGCTATCGCAAAGACGAATAACGCCGCCGAAAAGCTAAAATTAGAACAGCAGTTTAAATCGTCTGCAAAACAATTAGATGCCCTCAATGCTGAATTTTTTAGCCTTTTTAGAAACGTAGGAACTGCCGCCGAAAGGCTGAAAATACTAAAAGGTGTAAATACTTCCGCTTTTGATACCAAGCAATTAGCACTTTATAAAAGAGAATTGGCGGCGGTGCAAAAAGAGGTAAATAGTTTAGCGGCGGCAGGTAAGCAGGTACAAACAAGCGGCGGCGGCGGTAGCTTTGCAAGCTCTATATCGGCGGGCTTTGGGTTTTTTCTCGGCGGCGGCATTTTAGAAACCGTAGTAGCATTGGGGCGTGAGGCGGTAACTACTACCGCAAATTTTGAAACATTAAGGGTACGATTAGAGCAGCTTTTCGGAGGGGATAGAATACTCGCTGAACAATACTTTGACACGCTCAAAAACTTAGCAGATAAAACTAACTTTTCTTTTGAGCAGTTCGCCGACACCTTTGCATCACTCAAAGGGCGTGACATTGTAGCAACATCTGACGAACTTACTAAACTTGCAGATGTAGCCAATTTTTTAAGCAAGCCCTTAGACCAACTAAAAGAGGCGATATTAGATGTAAGCAATACGGAACGCTGGACGGAGCTTGGTATTAAGGTACAAAAAGAGGGTAACACTATAAAAGGAACGCTCAACGGCATTACAGTTGAAGCGGAGGCAACAGAGCGTGGCGCATTGGATTTAGTGACTGCATTGCGTGATAAAATACCCGAAGCGGCGGGCGCAACAGAGGCGCAAAGCAAAACCTTAGCAGGTGCTTTTTCAACGCTAAAAGATACGTTCAGAGGGTTTTTAGCGGAGCTTGGCGATTTTACTGTCGGCGGTGGTATAGGTACTTCTGCATTAGATTTGCTTACTAAAATAACCAAAGGCGCAACGCTGATAGTACAGGATTTAAGCGGTATTAGTGCGGATTTTTCTAAATCAACGGAGGCTGTTCGGCAGTTTCAATTAGGGTTTGCAGATAATGTGACAATAACAGATTTTATTAGAAAAATAAGAGAAACCGAACTATCAGTAAGTCCTGATTTAGACATTAAGCAGCGTCTTGAACTGCAAATCAACCGACTTTTAGATTTAACAGATGAAATTTTTGCAAGCGGAGCGGTTAAAGAGGGTAGCGAACTGTTTTTTGCTTTAAAATTCGTAAGTGACGACCGTATTAGCGAACTTAGAAAAGCATATAATGAATTAATAAAGCAAGAAGAAAAGGCGGCACAAACGGTTAAAAATAACCGTGACCGCATTGCGGCGGAGCAGGCAAAAGATGCCGAAAAAGCGGCAAAAGAAAAATCTTTACGCATACAAAAGGCGATAAAATCTGCAACATCTGACGTTAGTAGCGAACTTAAAAAAGCGGAGGCGGCACTTGCAGCTGCCGAAAACAAAGCGGACGGTTCTACTTTGGCAGGTGTGCGTGCTTTGGCGGCTTTGGACACGACAAAAGATGTGGAGGCTGTAAGGGATAAGTTTTTAAAAGTTGAAGAAAAGCTAAAAGAGCTTGGCGCAAAAGATACACAAATTGCAGGCGTAAAAGCACTGTATTTGCAATTAGAAACCATTGTAAGCAGGCAGTCCGAAATTGAGGCAGGCGAAAAGATAAGTGAATTTATCCGTGCGCAACGTGAAAAAACACAACAGCTTTCCGATGATATAAGCAAGGCGGCTTTTGATGCAGATATACAGACGTTAAAAGAATTGCCGCAAAGTACAACTACTATACAGCTCATTTCAGAAGCAGAAACAAAGCGGCAAATTGAAGCCGTAGAAAAAACGTACCAGCAGGGCATTGATGCGGCGGTGGCGTTGGGTAGTGAGGGTGCGGCGCAACTTGCACAATTAGAGCAGCGCAGGGCGCAGGATATAGCGGACTTACAGACGGCGGCACAGACACGGCTCAATCAGGATTTATTCGCTTTTCTTTTTGAACGCATAAATACCGTAGAAAATGCCTATAATGATGAGGTATTTTTGGCGCAAACCGCAACAGATAGAAGATTAGAAATATTAGCAAAAGAGCGAAGCGAGGGCTTGATTGCTCAAAAAGAATACGAATCGCAAAAGGCAAATATTTTGCGTGATGGCGAGGTGGCACAAACCGAAATACAACGTAAAATTATCGCCAACCAAATTGCACTCATTGAGCGGCTTAAACAGTCGCTTGCTTTGTCGCCTGAACAAACCGCCGAAATTGAAAACCTACTAATTAAATTAAACGCTTCACAGGCGGCACTCGGCAAAAAGAGTGCGGAGGCGGTGCTCCCCGATACACAAAAGATTGAAACGGAGGCACAGGCACGCAAACAGGCTATACAGCAGATAGTCAATTATACCTTAGATGCTATACAGACACTTGAAGCCGCCGAAAACAAAAGACTTGAAAGCGATATTGCCCGTGCCGAAAAAAGGGTTGAATTAGCAAGGGGGGCGGCTGAAAAAGGCGGGGCGGATAGCTTAGAGATTGAAAAACGACGATTGAATGACTTGTTAGCACTTAGGGAGGAAGCGCAAGATAGGCAGTTGCAATTAAATTTAGTACTACAAGCCTCTAACTTTGCGCTGGCGGCTTCTGAGGCGGTCAAAGGCATTACTTCGGCGGCTGAATACGGACCGGCTGCTCCTTTTATTATTGCGGCAAATGTAGCGGCGATAATTGCAGGGTTAGTATCACTTTATTCTACTTTTAGGGGTCTGAACCAACAGGAATTTTATGAGGGTGGCTTGTACGACCCTAAAAACGACAAACAGGGTTACACAGGGGGCGGAAGTGCAAAAGGTGTAAGTAATAAATTAGGGGTAAAGCCTTATAAGTACCATAACAAAGAATTTATATTTAATGCCAAAACCACAGAACAATGGCACGATATTTTCACCGACATACACGAAGGGCGTTTAACTCCAAAAGTATTTAAAGAAAATGTACCTTTGTTTTTTGATTATGGCAAATTTGAAAAAAAGGAGGCTTTGGTTGTTTTTTCCGAAAAAAATAATGAAACTTTGCAGGGCATAAGAAAAGATTTAGATAAATTTGCCGTTATTTATGGTGAAAATTTATTAAAATTACAGAAAATCGCCGAAAATTCACAAGAACAGTTTAATTTTATGTTGCGATTTTTAGATGTTTTGTCTAAAAAGCAAAAAAAACAGAAAGAAGCAAAACCTTTACCACGATAACATATATGTATTTTTTTTCAAACCTTTAAAATATTTGCATAAATGCCTTCTAATTTATCATTATTGTCCTGCTGCCCTTCGGCATCAGACCCTATACAGCCGCCTATTACAACTTGTGCAACGCAAAGAATAGGGCGGGCAAACTGTTTAGCTAAAATTATCTTTATCAAGTGTGATTCCGCAAATGTCGCGAACTATCTAAACATCTCGCTTAGTTTAGCTGCAAAGGACACTTTATTTCAAGGACATTTAAACAATTTGCTGCCGAATAACACGGCAACAAAAGTTATTAATACTTGGCACACACCCTATAACCGTTTGACACTACCTGAACAGGCGGTGTCCTACGAGGAAACCGCCGAAAAAGCGGTGAATTGCGTATCAACTACTACGCCCGTTTATGGTGCGGCAACAATGACTTATGAAGTGGCGGCGAGTTGGGACGTTGCTTATACACCTACTACTGCTATTACTACCGACTACGGCGAGGCTATTTGGGCTAACCAAATTGCAGAGCAGGGCGCATCGCTCCTACCTTTCGGTATTACTTGCAATGGTGATTTAGTAGCATTTTTAGACCCTAATGTAAATATGATAGGTGGCTCACAATATGCTACAAATGTAGTTACCGCCACGCCTTTACAGCGTGTTATACGAAATAGGTGTGTTGTGGTTTGGGTGCTTTCAGTACATTTCCCTTATGGCTATCAAGTTAGCTACCCTATAATGAACTTAAACCGCACGCCCGCCGTTCCTATTTATACGCAATTAATTTCTGACGTAATTAAATAGTTATACCTTTAAATATGCCTTTTGCTTTGACATACCAAGACGCTTTTATAGAGCGTTCCAAGTGGGCATATTACCGCCTTTTGCTAATGTGTGGGGGGGCTTTGCCCCCTCCCATAGCAATAACAGGGAGCGGTGTAAGGGGTATTTGCGGTTCAAAAAATGATTGCGGTTGCGGCGGTAATATCCACCCACCTATACACACAGATAAAGACCCTAAATGGATAGCTGAATTTGAGCCTATTTTGAGCGGTGAAATTATAAACCGATATACCAACCTTGCAGCCGAACGCAAATTAGCGATAAGATTAGCATATCGGGCAGTTGTAGCTGATATTTACAGCCGATTTAAAGATATAGTTTCAGGCGCAATTATGCAGAATGGAGCTTTTATAGCAAACACACAAGATGCGGAATTGCAGGGCTATTTAAGCGAATTAAAAATTGAGGGATACAGTTTAAGTGGTTTTGTTCAGTCGTTTATGATTTCAGGGGTATGTATCGCCGCTCCTTCTGCGCTTTGTGTCATTGCGCAAAGTTCAGACGATGAAACTAAGCCGCCAACGGTGCAAATAATTTATGTGCCGTTTGAAAATATGATTAGCAGTATAAAGAGCGGTGTTTTTGAGTTTAAAAGGACAGAAAAAGACGGCACAGTCTTTTATTATAAATTAGACAGTGAAAATATATATAAAAGAATAGAGGGCGGTGATTATGAGCTGGTTTATGCGCATAAATTAGGCTATATACCTGCCGTTCATTTAGGGGTCGGCGAATATTGCGAACCTTTATTGGCGGGCAAAATAAGTCAAATGTTGGCTACACTTAGGCAGGCGGCACATAATGAAATGGACGCAAAGGATATGGTAACAATTAGGCACATTGTTACCTCTCAATGTGCGCACTGTAACAATGGTAAAATAAACGAAATAAACGAGGTGACAGGGCTGCCAAGTGTTAGGGATTGCGATGTGTGCGGCGGTAGGGGTGTTGCTATTTTGCAGCAAGGTGATGTGATAGAAACGCCACTAAGCGACCTTGCAAACCAAGCAACTGCGGCGGCTTTTAGTACCGATTTTGCACGTTATTATACCGCACCCGTTGAGGTTGAAAAGAGTAGTAGGGAGCGTTTAAATGATTTTAAGAGCGATTTAGAAAGAAGCCTATTTATTAAGTATATTGAGGAGGCACAAAGCGGAACGGCAAAGGCATTAGATAGAGATGAATATTATAAAATGGTATCAAGTATAAATAATATTATCCGTGATAGCATTGTATTTATACTTACGGCTTATTTATATGTTTATGAGATAGGACGTTCTGCTAACCCACAAAAGCCCGAAGTGTCGCTAACCGTAGCGAGCGATTTTGATATTGCGAATTTATCAGAACTACAAAAACGCTATGTGGAGCTTTATAAACAGGGCGCACCGTCTTTTATTTTATTGGACGAAAAGCGCAAAATATATGCGGCGCAAAGCGATACAAGGGGCGTTGAAATATTGCTGATATTAGAAGCGTACAACCCTTTTTACGGCAGTGCGCCGATGGCAATAGCGGAACTGCAAACGATACAGGCAATTACAGCAAGGGATTTAGATATTATCACAAAAGGTGAGTATGTTTTACGCAATGCCTTTGCTGGTAGTAGGATTACCAAAGACGAAGCGTTTAGAGTATTAGATAGGGCGTTCCCTTATGGTGTGGAGGCTACGGAGGAAAAAGTACAGGAAATTAAAGCACCTGGAGCAATTAGTCAAGCAGTTGTTGAAATAATACAAAGCAAAGCACAGGGGTTGATTGATGATGAAGCGGCGGCACTATTAATTGTACTTCTCGCTCCTACATTTACAAAAGAAGAGGCTTTGCGTATTGTGCGGTCGTCTAATATTAAAATTCCAATTAGTACCTAATTAAGCAATGACTGAAAAGGAGTTTTTAAAAATATTTGAGCGTGAGGAAGCGGTTGTTGCGCAAAGCGTAGCAAGGCTTTCAAGGGCGGTTTCTGAAAAAATATTACTTATATTTGAAAGGCAAGCGAACCGACTCAAAGATGTTTTAAAAACCGATGCTAAGGGTAATTTAATAATGAGCGATAGTGTGTTTAAAGTGCTTTTGGAGATTGAAAAAGAAATTTTAGCAGAAATAAATAGTGATAGTGAGTTTAATAAACCTTTGCTTAGTGAATTCGCCGTAAATGCAGATAGTGTTACAGGTGTTGAAAAAGAAATACACTTAAAAATAAATGATATAAATATTGACAAAGCGAGTGCGGAAATTGGCGTGTGGCGAAAACTACTCGCCGATGAATGGATTTTTTTAATGAAAGAAAACGGCGTAAAACAAGCACTGCTACCCGAATTTAAAAGGACTATCTATGCGGCGGTGGCGAATAATTGGAGCTATTCCACGCTGGCACGGAAATTAAAACAGGAATTTACAGGCAAAAATGACAAATTAGAAAAAGCGGCGGCACGCACGGCAAACGACGCAATAAGAGGCTTTCAGGGCGGCATTAATGCGGCGGTGCAGCAAAGATTTAATTTGCCTTATTATTATTACAGTGGTAGTTTAGTTAGTGAAAGCCGTCCGTTTTGCAAGCACGTTATTAACGTTTTAAAAAGATATATTGAAGTGAATAAATTACCCGTACTGCTTAAATCTTTTCTTTCAGACCCTATCAAGTCGCAGGGTATGTTTCAGGGTACAAACGCTGATAACTTCGCAAAACTAAGGGGCGGCAATCACTGTTACCATTTAGCTTTTGCAATGCGTAAAAAGTCAATATAAACACTTATAAATCAATTATTTACAATAGTTTGCTTAAACAAAAATATTAATTAAAATATGGAAAATAGACAACCCATAAGTCAAGTAAATGAAGCGCAACCCACAACGCCGATACCTACAACGCCAAAGACTAAGGCGGTTGCAGTTGTTGCCGACAATGTAGAGCAGCAAGTAAGCGATGCGCCGAAAAATGAAACGTATTTAGAAAGATTAGCGCAGCTAAGTGCGCAGTATGACAGCGAGCTTACCGATTTGGAAATAGGAAAAGCTTCTTTGGTTTGTAATGAAAACAAAGAAATTGTTTTACCCGAAGATACCACAAACTATTTGCCTACGGACAATGAGGGTGTTTTTTTTGTGCCTCCCTATAAAGGTGAAAACGGCGAACCGCTTACTTTTACAATAAAGAAAGGATATACAATTAAAGCGTTTAAAAGCAAAAAGACAGGCGATATTTTCTATTCCTTACCAAAGGCGGTAGAAGTAGGCGGCGGCAAAAGCGGCTGTAAAAATTGTTAATTTATGAACTTTTAAAAAAACAAATATATAAAAATGAATAGCGAAAATATTAAAATTCTTTTGTCGGCAGCAGGGTTTAATGATGCCGATATTAATTCAGTAATTACAAATGAGACGGCTTTGGACGATGCTAAACTTGCTGAACTTAAACAGTCGCCTCAAAAATACTTTGAACAGGCTTTGAGTAAAAAGATTGAAAGCACACAGGCGGAGCAGAATTTAAAGCACATACAAAATGTTTTAGGACTTGAAAAATTAGATGATTTTTCGGGAAAAACTTATGAGGAGCAGATTAAGTACATCAAGACTTTTTTTGAAAAGCAAAAAGAAACGGAGCTTAAAAAGTTAAAAGATACCAACGGTCAAAATTTAGGGGAGATATTAGAAGCTCAAAAGAAAGAAAGCGAGGGCAAATTGGCGGAATTAATGGCTAAAATAAAAGCCTTTGAAACCGAAAAAGAGCAAAGTATGAGAGAAAAGGCTGTGTATGACTTAATAAAGGACAAAAAGTTTATTAGTTCTTTTGCCGATGAAAAAGGGAAAAAAACAGTAGCAGAGCTTTTACGAAGTACCCTTTTTGGCGGCGGCAATGTATTTAAAGATGTAGGGACTATTAAAAATGTATTACACGATGATAAGGGCGAAATTGTACATAAAGAGGGTAAATTACAAACAATTGAAAGTATTGCAGATGATTTTTTATCTCCTTTTTTAGCGAAAAGCGAACCACCACCACAACAGCAACAAAATATAGGAAATAATAATAATAATAATAATACACCTTTTTATGCACAGGGCGGCGGCGGCGGCGGCAATAATAGCAACTCCTTAGAAGCTATTTTAAATAGTTTCGCCCCTTTAAAAAATTAATTTTCAAACCTTTAAAACTTTTATTAATATGTCTAATTTTCAAATTTTTAAGGACATTTGTAAGGCTGTATTTTTAGACTATACAGGTCTTTCACAAAATACAATACAAGATAGAACTGCAAAAACAATGTCCGCCGTAAAATTGGCTGGTAGTAGTTTAGCCCGCCGTTTTTTGTCAATATTCCCGATTACACACGGCATAAGTGACGGTTATGATATTATTTTGGAATATATGCCTAAATCGTGCGCACCTGCTGCCGATTGCGTGGATATTTGCGGCGATTTTGATACAAGCGATTTGCGCAATACTAAGCAAATAAAATTTAAGTTAAAAGATTTTAATTGTGCAAGTTCAGGTGTTATTAAAATAACGAGCCAAGATATCAACTCTGCTTGTTCTGTATTTGGCACAGTGGAAGGCTCGCAAATGTCGCAACGTGAAAAACTGCAAATGAAGTTAAAAGATTGGTTTAGTAATGGACGTGAGGCTATTGCGCTACAAGTCAATAAAGACTTCATTAATACCATTAAAAACGCTGCGAGTATTAGCTGCTACCCTGACGGTACGCCCGTATCTACTGATACTAAGCCTTTAAATTTTGTTCAGTACGGCTCAAATGGTAAGTTTTTAAATGCTAAAATGAACCTGCAAATTTCAACGGACACGGGCGCACTTTCAAGAGGTATTAATACATCAAATTGGATATTTTTAGCTGGAACGCCCGCCGATGAATTTCTATCACTGCCGAGCGCAACACAGGGGCGTAGTGGTATAACAGGCTATGATGTAACCGCCGATGATGCGATACTATCAATGTATAACCGTGTATTTGTAGATTATCAAGTACCGAGCGTTTTTGGCAATGAAGGTACTATTTTAGCGTATGACCCTGCTATCTTTCAATATGTGTCTTATTCAAAGTATTTGAAAGAGTATGTCGGTTTTGATTTTAGAACTATCGCATATAATAGAGTAACCGCAGAACAGTTGATTAATAACTTTACTTTGCCTGATAATATTTCTCAATGGCAAGACGGTTATGAGCAGTTAATGGTAGTGTTTGACCGTGAATATGGTATGTACTATGACCTGATAATGAAGGTAAAACGCTGCAACGGCGAAATTGAGCTAATAATGAATTTTCAACATTATTACAAAATTGTACAAATGCCGATAAATGATTTTATTTGCGATGTGGACGGCTGTTATACAGGCGCAATGTGGTTTAATGCTTGTTTGCCTGAACCTGAAACCGTATGCGATACCCCTACTACTACCTATACGCAGCCTTATTGCGCCGATGTAGTAGAACCTGACTATACCTGCTCAAAAGTAGCGACAGGTGAATTTATCGCCGTAACTGCCGCCGTTGGTGGTGGCGCACCTGCCGCCGTTGGTACTGCATCAATAGGCATAGGTCAGGATATTACGCAGCTGGCGCAACTGCTGGCAATTACTAAAAATATTCTAATACAAACAGGTCAGGGCGCATTATTCACAGGTGCAGACGGCGTATTGCATTTTACACCTTCAAACCCTGCAACCTTTACTGTACCCGTTGTTTATGAATTTTCAGGGTCGTGCGTAACTTGGTCTGTAACAATAGATAATTGCCCGCCCGTGATGCTTGGTGCAAAAACAACAAGCGGCGGCGCAAAAAGCGAGGGTCAGGTTTCGGTTTCATTTTTTCCAAAAGATGATGACGAACTAAAAACAAACATAGTGCCTAAGAAAAAATAGTAAATATTAATTTTATTGCCTTTTTTTAATATATGTCATATAGCCTTTGTTTCCGATTTGAACATTGCCTTTCAGCATTTATCGCATTGCCGAAGCCGTGCGAAAACAATGTAAGTGCTTTGGGTGGTTCGGTTTTTTATACAGAAACACTACCGTACTTTTCTTTTGAGAATTTGGACGTGGCGGCGGTCGGTGGCAAAAGTGCGCAGGACGTAGCAGAAATTATTAAATTCAATGCCTTGCAAAGGATTGAAGATGATTTTTCCTCCTACGTCCGTGCGCACGGCTATATGGTAAATAGCATAGTTAGCGCAAATACATTTTTTAATGGCGTAGCACCTCAACCTAATTGCGGTGCATTTGTGCCGCCGCCGACACCTTTAAACCCTTATAGGGGGGTACAATTTACCGCCAAAAAACAGGGTGGGCTGCAACGAATAAAAATAAATAAGTTGTGGGTAGCACCAAAAACAAGCGGTGTAGTACAGGTGCTAATTGAACACATAGAGCAAAGCAATGTTATTGCGGCGGTCTATTACCCTATCAATGCAATAGGTGGTCAACTAAACGATGTGTTTGTTTTGGGTGGCTTTGCGCCGATAACGGCACAATGTAGCGTTTTACGCATAACGGTTGATAATGCAATTACACCGATGTGTCTTACTGAAAGCAATGCGTGCGGCTGTTCAGGTGGATTTTCTGCACCGTGCTACACCTATAATTACTATGACGGCGGCACGCTAAAAAGCGGAAAACACGGCAACAGTTACGGCGTTTATGCGCAGGTTTCTTGTATTTGCGATTTTTCGCAATTGGTATGTAAATTGGCAAATGACGGCGTTATTCCTTCTAATCTTTTTAGATATGCCTTTGAGTACGAATACGCTAAATACCTGTCAGAAGTGCCGCATTTAGACGGCAAAATTATTTACAATACGGCGAAATATAAAGAAATGACGGCAATGGCAAAAATGCAATACGATACGCTTTATTCAGAAATAGCGCAGGGGCTTTATAAAATGCTAAATAAAATAGATTCCCAATGTATAATTTGTAACACTACACAATGGAAACAGGGAGCATAACTCAATGGTTTGATAGCCTTACAATTAAGGTACAGGCGGCGGCGGCGGCGGCGGCACAAGATGCTGTATTTGCTGCAACAAATGAGACTTTGGCGGCAATCAAAGCACGAATATTTGACGGCGGTACAACGACAGAAGGCGGCAGTATTGGTACTTATAGCACTGATAGAATTTATGTAGCAAGGGAGGTATTTTTTTTTAAAAAACCGAGCGGCGGCACACTGACAAAAGGCGGAAATTATAGATTTGACGGCGGTTGGAGTGAGGCGAGAAATAGCGTAGGACGGCAAAGCAATAACGTAGATTTGACATTTAGTGGCGATTTGTCGCTTTCAGTGCAGACGGTAAAAGAAAGCGACAACAGGCTAAAAATAGGCATAACGGATAAAGAAAATGCGGCAAAGGCAAAAGGCAATGAGGCACATTTTGGCAAAGTGATTTTTGACGCTTCGGAAAAAGAAAAACAGGCGCACAAAGAGGCGATAAAAGATTATTTCGCACGCTCTATAAACAGTAAAATACAATGATAATTAGTGCTTTTGAAAATAAAAAAACTTGTATATGCAAGGTATTGACAGAGTTTGAGGTGCTGCTGACCTTAGACGGTATTAGTGATACAGGCGGCAAATATGGCGGCGTGGATTTGTATTTTAATAGCAGTTTAGATAGGTATCTACTTTTTAGCCTCAAAAATATAGATGTTAAATACCCTACACCACAAACAAACAGGGCGGCGGCGTGCGCTGATAATTGTGCGCCTGATAGCTTTGTTGCTAACTTTGAAATGTACGCATTTGTAGCAAGGGCGGGCGTAGATAGTGCTTTAAATTGCATTATTACCGCACTTACAGAATGTTGTATTAAATTTGGACGTATTACTACTGATAAATATAGTGTGATTGAAAAGATATTAAAGAGCAAAAAAGGAGTTGATATTTTTAACAGCGACAACAAAATAACCGAAAGAGCAAAGGGTGTAGTAGCAAGTAACTATGTACTACTACATATTGATAATATTGAGTTATATTTAGAGCCTGAAAGTACAAACGGTGATTGTGTATGTATAATTTGCGATTGCTAATTAAACCTATATATTAATAAAATGAGTATTTGCTGTTTAAGGTACGAAAACATATCGTGCAATCACGATGCTTGCACGCCCTTACAAATTGATTTAGGCATATTAAACGCCAATATGTGCGTGGATATAGAAATATCCGTAAGAGGTGAAACGTGGGTAAAAGAGGGCGTAAATACCGATGCAAACGGCATTTTAATAATAGAACCGTCTTGGGGTGTTTTAAAAATTGCTGGTAAGCACATTATAGGCATATATGACTGTATTAGTGGCGATGTTGTAAATAATACTTGTTATGAGGTAACAACGGCTGTTTTTTATAAAAAATGTGAGATATAAATATGGAATATTTAATAATATATTTAATATTTTCGGCGGCTATCGCTGGTTTTAGTAAGGATTTTATCCAAATCATAAATACAAATGACAACCCTTTGGGTATTTGGTTTTTGTCTAAGCGGCATATTGTTTTAAAAAATTGGTGGACTGCAAAAGTTTTGTCCTGTTCTAAATGTTTTTCACAATATTTGTCGTGGTTGCTATTTATTGCTGCTATATTAATCTGCCCTGAATTGCAATTTAAAACGCCACTTATAACGGCTTTATTCGGCGTTTCATTTGGCTTTATAACGGGTCTTTTCGCTGATTGATTTTTTTACAAACCTTTAAAACTATAAATATGACTTACCGTGAGCTTTTTTTAAGTGCGAAAAATAAAAAATTCCCTAACCCTTGTAATGGTGTGCCGTCTATCTTGTTTGACGATGGCAGTGTAATGAATACTTTACAGTTGTTGGATTTTTTTGTACAAGTAATTGCAGAAACAGATGCAGGCACATTGACCGATTGCCCTGTACCGCCAATTGTTATGCCACAAGCGGGCGTTTACTATGAAGCGTGCGACACGCCTTCGCCTTTGAAAAAAATACCGCTTTTGCAACAAAATTGCAAGCAAAACAAACTATGGGTACTTTATTCTAAATTGGGTAACGGTAGCGGCGGCATAACTAATAACCACCCTGGCGCGGCGGCTTACAATGCAGCATATAACAATACATTTACTTATTTGGGTAAAGTGCAATCAGGCGAACTGCACCCGATGTTAGGTGTATCAATAGGCGGCTGGTATTTGTATGCAGTTTGGGGCGTGGATAAACCCGTGAATGACGGCAACGGTTACGAATGGTTTGCAGAGGAAGGCTATTTGCGGGCGGCTCTTGATAGTGTAGCAAACCCCGACCCTTCGGGCGTAGCGGAGGTGTGCGAACAGACCACTACGCCGATATGTGGGACGGTAGGGAGCGTTTTGAAAATAAACGGAAATAATTACACGATGCCTACGGATTGGCTAAGTGCGCTTTATGAATTACAGGCGGTGAATCCTAATATTACAAGTTGGGCAGATGCTGGTTTTTGCGAATTGATGACCGCCGCCACTGATACAGCTACTGCCGCTTATGCGGAATTGTTGCAAGAACGTGTTAGATTTAGCGCGTACAGTGTCAATAGCGATATATTTACAAGTGATGTAGTAGGATATGGATATACTAACTATGGCTACAATATTACGTCATTTATAAAGGACGGCGTAGAGCAATTAGCATCGCCTATTTCGGGAGTGTGGGGTGTGGGCAACCCAGTGAAAGTGCCAAAAGAAGCGGCGGGATTAGAGACTGTACCGAATTATTTACCTGCCAATGTGTATGAATACTTCGGAAGCGATAGAAACCTCCCTGAACTGCTGAATAGTGCGGGCGTAGCTGGGTTTAGATTTGATATTTCGGCATTTGAAGATACAAAGGATTTAACACAAGTACCTGGCACTTCGCCGCAATATGGCGACGGCGTATTGGTGGATTTCCCTAAAAACAGCACATTTCTAATAAAGTTTGAGGCAACCTATGACGGTGTGGTAGGACATACAGTAGAGATAGGGTACGACCCTTTTATGGGTAAAATAAATAAAATAGACGGTGCGGACGTGGTTACGTTTGGGAATGAACAGACTGTGTTTTATTTAGGTACATCTAATTGATTGATAACGCTTTAAAACAGATTAATTAAACTACACAATGAAATTGTTTATTACCATACTAACATTTGTGATAGTGCCGTCTTTTGCGGCATTATCACAGTCCGAAATTTATTACACTATGGCGGACGACTCTTGCTCGACTTCGGTAGTTGTAAATAAAGCAAAGCCTTACCATTTTTACACCTCAACAGAAGCGGCGGCGGCTGGCAAAATGAGCAAACCTCAAATTATTGCGCCAAACGACAGCGTAGATGTGCAGCCAAAAGATACCACCTTTGCACCTTTGCAAATTGCTTATATTTTGGCAGATAGCACGGGCGTGCGGTGCGGCGTTGGTGAATTTGCAGCAGATGATAAACACCCATTATTGGGCAAGTCCTACTCTTTTTTTATAAAAAAATTCCCTACACAAATAGACACTGGACAATATGTAAATATTGCAAATTGGGCGTTTGACACTTGGGGTGAGCATAGCGGAATAGAAGTAACAAGGACATATAGCGAACAAGCGGCGCAATTTATTGTGGATTGCGGGGCGTATGACGGCGAGGGCGGTGTGGTGGAATGGGCGCATTTGCCAGCCGCCACCTTAGCAGGGCAGATGCAGCAAAAGCAAACTTGGTATATAGACACGGCAGACATTAAAAGATTTCACAATTACGATTGGAGCACAGCACAACACGAAGTAGCGCATCTTTTCGGCGGACACCATTTGCCTTTAGAAGATGGATTTAAAAAGCCGATAGTATATGCCTATGTACACAATGGCACTACGCCGACCGTATCGGATATAGCACAAATGAATGAACTCTACGGACACCCTCCCGACACTGCTACTTTTTTTGCGTGTGATGTAGATGCGGCGACAGCCGCATATGTCAGGCAATTTTGCCGCCGAAATGGAACGCTTGCAAACTGCACAGGAAAAATCGGAACGTGTGCAGATGTTCTCATTGATATTGCAAACGCTATTAACTGCATTACCAATACTTATAAAGGATTGCAAGTGAGTATTATGCGAGGGTATGATAAGTATGCAGGCAGACACGACTATCACGCTATATTACCACTTGGGGCGGTAGATGTTTCATTTGCGACAAAAACAAAGGGCTTAGTAGTACCTATATCGCCGCTATTTATGGCTGGACTTGCCAAAGATACCGCACTTTGGGAAAAATTGGTGAATGAGTGCGGAATTAGGGCAATAAAAATAAGAAAAGACTATGTACACTTAGACGTTTACGACCGCAAAAACCCGAACCGAAAAACAGCAAGCGGCGTGGATTATTATTTTGATTGCTTTTTGAAAACTTATATAGAATGAACGACAGCGCAATACTATTGAGCGACACCGAAAAGGCGGTACTTAGTGCGGTGCAGCGCATCATTAACGGCAAATACTTTGCCTCCGAGTGCTACCTCTACGGCAGCCGTGCAGGTGGGGCGGCAAAAACAAAACCCTACCAAAAAAAGGCGGGGCGCAAAATAGTAGAACTGAAAGAAAGCGACTATGATGTATGTGTATTGTTGCGCTCGCGTGGCTCGGTATTGCGCACCGATCCTGAAATAAACGCACTCATAAACAGAGAAACAGGGGCAAATGTGAATGTGGTGTTTTGCGCCGAAAAAAACGAATGGACAAAAGTTAGCTTTAATGATTTGAACCTTTTTTAATCAAACTATAAAAAAAAAGAAAAAAACAACATGTGCGAACAAGGATTACCAATACCGTGCGGAACAGCAACAGATGCGTTTGCGTTTCAAAACGTGATTTACACCGATGAAGCCGCCCTCAACGCCGCAATTTTGGCGGCATACCCTGACTTTGTGAGTTGGGCAACGCCTTATTGTTTAGCGAACCTATCAAGCGGCGGCACAACAACGGCAATAATTGTACAAAGGATAGGGCGGCTGCACGATGGCAGCAGCTTTTTGACCTGCCCACTATCGGGGCTTTATACCTTTGACGGGAATGTATATGATTTAGGCGATGCTGGCGGATTTGGACTGCTGGCAACGGCAATACAAAACTTTTACGGCGTAACGGTATCGTGGGACGGGCTGCACTGCGCCTTTATACAAATAGATGCAACAGCCCTGACAAATATATTGCCAGCGCAAATACCAGTGACCCCTGCATTACCGCTTGCCGCTTGGAACTTAGGGCAAGGGGTATGGAGTAGCGGAAGTGTAGGGAGTTTTTATGTGAGCGACCCCACAGACGGCATTACTTTAAAAGACCCCACAGGTAACCCACTGACTAACTGCACAGTAGGTGCACCTGATGTAGAAATAGAGATTTTTAAAAACGGCGCAAGTGAAGGTGTTGCCGCCTACGAAATAGGCAATAATATAGGTGCTCCTTTATTTGCAACAGGCAATGCGATAAGCTATCTTAATTATTTTGCTATTGCGGCAGTGCAGGACGGGGCAATATTTATTTTCGACAAAGCGCAATGGGCGCAAGCAACAGGGACTTTTGGTAAAACAGCAGCAGAGGCGGCTACATTAGAATTTCGCATAAAAGCCAAAGACTGCTATGGCGTGTGGTCGGATTGGAGCGTGGTAAATGTTGAAAAGCAGCAGATTTTAGGAGGAGATAATACACTTACCGACAACGGCGGCGGCTCGTATTCAGAACAGGTAATAGGCGGGCTATATGCTACAGATGACCCTGCTTTGACGGTAGGTAGCTTAGTGATTTGCGCAGGTATTAATCACGTTTCAGCTCCTTTCCTTTCGGTGGTATTGGACAACACCGCTTGGGAGGTGCGCTCCTATACCATTGGCGGCGTGACAAATGGCGCGACACAGCCTGTGTATAATTCGACAGGAGAGCCGAGATTGGATTTAGTAAATGAGTTAGAACGCATACATAGCGGCTATGATTGGAATTTCGGCAACAATGCAATTACTGATGCTTTGTACCCGAATTGTACCGAGCGGGCGGGCGGTTACTACTACTCCCAACCGATTGGCGAAAGCGCAACCGATTTACTTGAACTCTTTGCGGTTGGGAATGCAGTATATAGCACAACGGCGGCAGTGTATTACCATATCAACCCCGTTGCGTGGTTCTAATTTTTTTCACTTTAAAGATACATTAAGAAATGATAGTAGAATTTAGTTTAGGAGTATCGCGCCAAATAGATTTTGGCAAATGGATTTTGCGGAGTACAGACGGCGTGACTGTTTCGGCTTATGCAGAACTTGTGCAGCACTTAGATACACAGGATTTTCGGGATAATATTTTGCCTAAATACTTAGAAATGGGTATCCCTTTGGAGGCGGTTTTGACATATAACCCAAACAATAAAAAAGGAGCAAAAACGCCCCCACTGTCAAGGCTTTTTACAGTAGAAGCCGATGCTGTTGGAGCGGGCATTGATGCAGTAGCTTTAGACTCGCTATTGGCTGACTTTGAGGGTAAAACTACCGCCGAAAAACTACAAGCAGCAAACAGAGCCGGCTATGTGGTAGTGGCTGATAAGCCTGAAAGCGTGAAGTCTAAAAAAGGGAAACCGAAATAAAAGGATAGTTTTGTTTTTTTGGGTTAATTTTTAAATTAAGGATTGTCTATTTATTTAGGCAATCCTGATTTTTTTAAAAAAACATTATATGAAAAAAATATTTTTAGCAGTCATTATTTTGCTTTTTAGTTGCAACCGAAAAGAAATTAAAAAAGAAATAGATCCGCAAAAAAAAGACACTACTAAGGTAGTAATTGACAGTATAGATAAAACCATTAAAATTGTTTGCGATACGGCAGGAGTGGAGGTTGTAAGTGTGTGCGCAGCGGACACTTGCATAAATAAAAAGGCATTTTTAGTTTTTTTATCAGGCGGATGTTCGCAAAAATGTATAAAGCTCAATAAAAGCCTTTATTATGACTTAAAAGAGTTTGAAAGCATTGCTAAGTGTACATTTAAAATAACATCTGCTTTTAGAACAGCATCTTGTAATGTAGCTGTCGGCGGTGCAGCAAATAGTAGTCATTTAAAAAGCCCTATCGTGGCAATGGATTTGCAAGCGGTAACACGTTTAGGTATATTTAACGCAAAGGCTCATAATGCTGTTGCATCTTCAATAAATAAAAAAGGGAGTTTATTTGAATTTCTCTTAAAAAAAGGATATTGCGGCTTTGGTATTTATGAAAGACACATACATTTAGACAAAGATAAAAGCAAAGGATATAACAATAAACACAAAGGCTATTTATATAGAATTTGGGTAGTTAAAGGTTCTGCTGTATCGGTAGGGTGTTAGTTTTGTAATTTACTGCCTAAGACCTGCTATAAGCCAATGTCTATTTCACAGGTTCGGGAGTGTTCGCCGCTCGCTCGGCTTCGATTGAAGTTTTGTGCTAACATACCGTATTTATTTTTTACCTTCCCTCTTTCGCTCTAAGGAGCGATAAAAAGTTTTTCAATTGGTTTATATGTTTTTGTCTGATTCATACTATTTGTCAGTTCCTTTTGCCAAACACATTTAAAGTCATCGGGTGCTTGGTATTCAGAAACAAAAACAACGTGTCCTTTTTTGCTCATATTCCTACACCAATCAAAGTGTTCAGTGGTTGTTGTATTTGTTTTCATTTTAAAGAGGTTTTATTTATAGTTTTTCACTGTGAACTACCCACCCACGCCAAAGGCGATGGGTTGGGCTTCGGAAGTCAGCACTCCTACTAATTTCTATTCTTTTTTAAGAGTTTTTTGCTTCTGATTAAACATATTAGATATTGTGCCCACCTTCGCCAAGCCCGAAACCGTTAGGTGCAATGCCAGCGGACACCCTAAAACATTCGGAGTTGGCTGACAAAATTTTTAAAACGCTTTTCTTGTTTTTCATAGTAAACTTTATCTAATTCAAAACCCACAAAACTAAAACCCATTTCAGCACAAGCAATTCTATTTGCACCGCTCCCCAAGTGGGTATCTAAAATCAAATCACCTTCCTTTGCGTATTCGTTTAATAGCCTTTTGTATAATGCCACAGGCTTTTCAGTTGGGTGTATTCTATTGGCATTGTTGCTATTTATTTTGTAAAGTCTTGCAGGGCTGTCAAATGAAGTCCACGCTTGTTCTATTTGGCTCATAGTTGGCACATAAGTCATTTTATCCCACACAATGAATGTTCTATGTGCAGGAAGTCCAAAGTAGTTGCCACCCCACACAATTTGATTTTTAGATACCCTAAATAGTTGTTCCCAATATTCAGCAGTCGGAACATTATCATCCCAATTGCTTCTTCTAATATCATCCATAAATTTAGTTTGTGTGTTTTTCTTGCTTCCACCATCGGTAGTTCTTTTTCCTAATCCGTATGGTGGATCAACTATTGCAAGGTCAAAATGTTTATCAGAAAAGCGTTTTAAACCCTCTACACAATCCTCATTATACACCACGGAAGGCACTGCACCTAACACGGTATTGGCAAAATTGCCGTTCTGTTTTTCAATTAAACTTTCGTCCATAATTTAAACTTTTGTTTTTCAATTTAGCTTTCGGTTCGGCAACTTCGCCAATCGCCACCGTTATATGCCATTTTAGGACGACACCGTAAAGGTAACTAAACTGACAGACAAAAGAACAAAATATTAACTTTGAAACCGTGAAAAAATCGGACGACATAATGACAGAAAAAGCAAAAAATAAGAATTTACATAAAGCCAAAGACAGCAAGAAAGACGAGTTTTATACCCAACTTGGCGACATTGAACGAGAATTGAGATACTACAAAAGTCATTTCAAAGACAAAGTAGTTTACTGCAACTGTGACGACCCACGAGTAAGCAATTTTTTTCATTTCTTCTCATACAACTTTGAGAAACTTGGACTAAAAAAACTTATAGCGACTTGTTACAAAAATCAAGATATGGACTTGTTCAGTGAGAACAAATCTGAACAAGCAATTTATTTGGTTTATGAAGGCGACAATAACGACAACAAAGTTCCCGACCCAAACGAAATTGGGGTAAAGAAACTAAAAGGTGACGGAGATTTTAGAAGCAAAGAGTGTATTGAACTTTTAAAACAAGCCGACATTGTAGTAACAAATCCACCGTTTTCACTCTTCCGTGAATATGTGGCTCAACTTATAGAATACGACAAAAAATTCGTAATTGTTGGACACCAAAACGCTATATCATATCGTGATATTTTTAAACTTATCAAAGAAAATAAATTGTGGTTAGGCTATGGTTTTAAAGGCGGTGCGGCTCACTTCATAAACAAACATTACGAAGATTACGCAACAGCGGGAGACCATAAAGAAGGTATGATACGAGTTTCGGGAGTTCACTGGTTTACAAATCTTGACATTTCAAAACGACACGAAGATTTGATACTTTATAAAAATTACAATCCAGAAGAATATCCGACATACGACAACTATGATGCAATCAATGTTGATAAAACAAAAGATATTCCAATGGATTTTGATGGCGTTATGGGCGTTCCCATTACATTTCTTGACAAGTATAATCCAGACCAATTTGAAATATTAGGTTTGTCGGCTTCTGCTGGTTATAACTCTGAAATTGTTGGTATTCCGTTTTTAGGAGATAGAGATGCAAGACCATTAATTAATGCGAAAAATACATACGCAAGAATTTTTATTAAAAACAAGAAAGTACAAAAATGAAAATAGAATTAAAAGAAATTTCAGTCCGTGACCTTACCAACGGCTACCAAGACAACGAAGAAAACGGAGTTGTCGGCTTTGGTGGTAAATTGGATATTCGTCCACCTTATCAAAGAGAATTTGTCTATGACGAAAAGGAAAGAAATGCAGTGATAAACACATTGCAAAAAGACTTTCCGCTAAACGTTATGTATTGGGCAGTTCGTGAAGATGGCAACTTTGAAGTTATTGACGGACAGCAAAGGACTATTTCAATTTGCCAATATGTAAATGGTGATTTTTCAATAAATGGTTTAGCATTTCATAATTTACCAAAAGACAAGCAAGACCAAATATTGAACTACACTTTAATGGTTTATTATTGTTCAGGCACAGACAGCGAGAAATTAGATTGGTTTGAAACAATCAATATTGCTGGAAAAGTTTTAACACCACAAGAATTAAGAAACGCAGTTTATTCAGGTTCGTGGGTTTCAGACGCAAAACGCTATTTTTCAAAAAACAGCCGTCCTAAAATTGGTGACGAATATTTAACAGGTTCAGCAAACAGACAGGAATATCTTGAAACTGCAATTGATTGGATTTCAAAAGGCAGTATCAAAGAATATATGTCAAAGAACCAACACGAACCCAACGCAAATGAACTTTGGCTCTACTTTCAAGCGGTTATAAATTGGGTAAAAGCGACTTTTCCAAAGTATCGCAAAGAAATGAAAGGCATTAAATGGGGCTTTCTATACAATGACTACAAAGACAAAAAGTTTGACCCGAAAAAACTTGAAGATGAAATAACAACTTTAATGTTGGACGAAGATGTAGAAAACAAAAAAGGAATTTACTACTACGTTCTAACAAGAAAAGAAAAGTATTTAAACATTCGTGCGTTCAGCGACAAACAAAAACGAGAAGCCTACGAAAGACAAAAAGGAATTTGCCCAGTATGCACAGAAGAATACAAAATTGAAGAAATGGAAGCCGACCACATTACACCTTGGCATTTAGGCGGACAGACAAGTGCTGAAAATTGCCAAATGTTATGTAAGGACGACAATAGAAGAAAAAGCGGAAAATGATTACTACCAATGACATAGGACAACAACGCCAGCCTACAACAGCGGTTTGGCGTAATGGCGGGTGCCGTGCTTCGTATGACAGTTTTGTGGTAGGTTCAAGTGCAGTTCTTCGATTGAACATTTGTGGTAAAAATCCGCCACTACGCCAAGCCGCAAAACGTTATCGGCAACCTTAAAAGAGCGTACCTGCATCATTCGTGCGTTGCTTTATAATGTCAATGTATTTACTTTCAAT
>WPCI01107071.1_pt1 | contig 26958 bp, 24 predicted proteins | sample 5399871 | NCBI WGS metagenome assembly WPCI01 (sample SAMN12869469, study PRJNA574797) | sludge metagenome | isolation source: wastewater treatment of pH7 | place: China:Beijing | collected 2019-05-20 | reverse complement strand
TTCAATCGGCACATTACGATTAAGGCGGTTATCTTCAATTACTTCTGCTGAAACCTCCGCACTCACCAATTGGCGAACCAACCCATCATCATCAATGTGGATTTCATACACCAGCCCGTAGATGCGCGTGCCATCATTCAGCGGGATGAGCATCATTTCTCCAAAAGCAGGCGTGCCCCCTGGGCTGACACGGCAGCCCATAACACAACCAGTGGTATCGGCTCTCAACAATCTTCCAACAACAATTGGTTTCATCGTTTTATCCTCGTTCTACCTGTGTGGGTTTTGTTCACTTCTTTTTCCGATCGGTTGGGGGGGGTGATACCCTGTCGAATCAGTTCACTTTCGATCATCGCTGTCAGTTGCTGCCGGTCAGCCATTTTAACAACCGCAATCTCATGGGCGCGGATGAGCGGGTAAGGGTAAGGTACCTCGCCGCTCTGCGCCGCCTGCTCTACCAGTGTAGCGTGCAGCAGGCCTATCGCGCCTTCATTTTCTGCCACCCATCGCGGGATTTCCACCCGCGCAAAAGCCGGGTGCACAGCTGAACCAGCATTGAGATAAAAGAAATGCAGCGCTTTATGGTCGGCGTACTCCTTCGCAGACCTGGATTGCAAACGAAAAATCGCCGAGCGCTCGCCTGGTTGCAGAAGATTGGCAAAGAGGGCCAAATCAGATATTCCTGGCGGCATCGGTTCGGCTGCGGCTGAATCTTCAGGCAGGGTTAGTAGCTTTACCACCAGGTTAGCGCGCGGGCGGCTGACATAACCAGCGGTAATCACATTATTGAGCGCCATATTATCCAGCGCTGCAAGATACTTTTTAAATTCGCCCTTGAACTCGTCTTCTCCGCGCGGTTCCTGGTACAGTTCGAGCGGCCCATCCGTAAGAGTGATAACCGGCGCAGGGATGGCGCTGGCAAGCTCCGCCAGCGCGCGGCGTTCTTGCACATCCCGCAGCAGTGCAATGAGCTCTTCAGACATCGCCCCGCTGGCAGGGAAGAGATTTTCACCGTAAATCAAAGATGACTTGGTCATTTCGACAGGAGCTTTACCGCTGCCGGGTTGGATGCAAAAAATTCCTACGTTGACCAAACCATAAAACACTGAATCATGCCCGCTGGGGTTGATCTGCGAGCCATCAGCCGCGAGGATGGTGCTTGTTGCGGCTGGCAGTTGACAGGCAACACGGGCATTTAATGGTTCTGAGACCGGTACAGCGCAGCGCAGCCCGCTATTAACCGCCAAGGCAGCTTCTACTTCTGAGCGCAGGGCATCCAGATCAACGGCGCGCTCAATCAGCAGCGCGCTTAGGCGCTGGCGGGTGCGCTGTAGATCATCTTCGCGAGCGAGGGCATCCATTCCCATTTCACGAACTTGTGAGGTGAGATCAAGATAGTTTAGCGGCATATTATCCCCGAGAATAATCGAACATTTGTTTGAATTATACAACAGCCGTTCTGCTGAAGCAAGTAAGATCGGTGATTTTTCATTGCGCACGTTAGGAATTTGAAACTCATCAGCAATAAAATGGATATTCTTCAGTAATCAATTCGTGTGTTCGGCTTTATAATTTGCGCTTTGAATGCCGAGGCAATGTGAATATTTGGGAAATTATCATCATATCGTTCGGGCTGGCAATGGATTGCTTTGCTGTGGCAATCAGTATCGGCACCAACAGTATCAAAAAAACCAGCCGTATGGTGCTGCGCCTGGCATTTCACTTTGGGCTTTTTCAGGGTGCAATGGCGTTTATCGGCTGGTTTGCGGGTAAACAGGTTGCCGAATATATTGCCAAGGTTGACCACTGGGTAGCGTTCCTGCTTTTGTTATGGGTCGGCGGAAAAATGATTATCGGTAGTTTCAAGGCAGGCGATGAAACCGAACAGATCGACCTGACCCGTGGCGGGTCTCTGGTGATGCTCTCTCTGGCAACCAGTATAGACGCGCTGGCGGTGGGATTAAGTCTGGCGCTGGTCGATGGATCCATCATGCTCAACAGTTTGATCATCGGCGTTTTTTCATTTGTGTTATCCATCGCGGGCTATCTCGTTGGCAACCGCTTGGGGCGTCATTTTGGCCATTGGATGCAATTGTTGGGAGGGGCTTTATTAATCTTAATTGGTCTCAGGGTGCTGCTCAGCCACCTGGGCATCATGTAATTTTCTTGACCGACCCCGATGTTGGGGCTATAATGCTTTAGATTAAGCAACAAGTAAGGAATCGAGGTGATTTTTATGCCGGTATATACGTATCGGTGCGAAAAATGCGGTATCCAATTTGATCAGACTCAAAAATATTCCGACCCGGTGCTGACTAAATGCCCCGAATGCGGAAACAAGAGCCTGAGGAAGGTCTATACACCGGTGGGGATCGTCTTCAAGGGCTCGGGGTTCTATGCCACCGATCATCGTTCACCTTCGGGCAGTAACCACAGCCCTGGTGCGAAACACGATGAAAGTAAAACCAGTGAAACTTCAACTGCGCCAACCTCAGAACCTAAGGCAGATACCGCCGCGACAGCCACCGGAAACAGCACTTCAACAACCACCGAAAAATAAACGTTTGTCCTCCCCACCGTTAATATTTAAATGTTGAGATGCTTCATCTGATTCGAACGCACCGATTTAACAAGCCTGTAGATGATAGGGTTTGCAAGGGTACTGATAGGTTTTGATTGGGGGAAAAACCTAAACTTACACTCGAAATGCGAGATTTTGATGACAAAAACAAACAAGAAGACCGCAGAAACTAAAAAAACTAAGGGTTCTGCCCGCCAACGCAAAGCCCGTGTCCAACAAGTCTTACTGGCAGTGATTGGCATTGTTGTGATTTTGTCTATGGTGCTCGCGTTAACCCTGAACTTCTGAGAGGAAAAATGCCAAAACATAAAATATGGTTCTGGCTGGCAGCGCTTGCCGCTGCCATATTGTTCGATTACCTGTTTGGAGACCAGCGTGCAGGAGTGTCCTTCTTCGTCTGGATCAGCGTCTTGCTCGCAGGCGGGTATCTCTTATCCTGGCGTGAAGGGGTTAAGCCTCATCCGCTGAGCAGCGTGTTGACGGTTGCTATCATCGGCTTTTCTGCCGTGTTGGCGCTACGTAATGAACCCTTCACGCGCGCAATCAGTATATTACTTGCCTTGGCGGGAATGCTCTTGTTAGCCGCAACCTTCTTAAACGGGCATTGGCTTTGGTATCGGTTGAAAGACTACCTGATTGAATTCACCAAAGTTATCGTCGCCGGCATCGCCGGCGCTGGGCAGCAGCTTGCTATGAGAAAGGACAATAACCCGCCACCGCTGGACGGCAGCACCGCCCAGAAGCCTTCGCGTCGCGTCTGGCCGGTTCTCCGCGGAATATTAATTGCGCTGCCTATTGTAATTATCTTTGCGTTGTTATTATCCAGCGCAGACCCGCTTTTTGCTGATTGGGTAAAGAAGTTCTTTGATACTGAACTGCTGCCAGAATACCTCTTCAGAGCCTTTTATATCCTGGTAATTACCTGGATCCTGATCGGAGTTTATACAACTGCGATTCACCCAGCAAGTAAAAATCTAAAACCTGATCCTGAAACACCCTGGTTTAAACCCTTCCTCGGCTGGACAGAGAGCGCAATCGTGCTCGGCGCGGTTAACCTGCTCTTCATCACCTTTGTTGTCTTTCAGGTACGCTACCTGTTTGGCGGTGATGCAAATATTACAGCCACCGGTTATACCTACGCAGACTATGCCCGCCGCGGTTTCAGCGAGCTGGTAATTGTAGCGGTGTTGAGTTTAGGTTTGTACCTGGTCCTCAGCACGGTGACAAAAACCAACGCTAAACCCGCCAAGGCCTGGTTCAGTGTGTTGACAGTGGTATTGATGGGCTTGGTGTTAGTCATGCTGGCGTCTTCGTTACAGCGCTTACTGTTATATGAAAATGCTTATGGGTTTTCTCGTTTGCGCACTTACACCCACATTTTCATTTACTGGCTGGCAGCCCTGATTCTGGTTGCCATAGTGTTGGAGCTGATTAATCGGCGTGGGCGCTTTGCGCTTGCGCTCCTCATCACCGTGATTGGGTTTGGTGCTACGTTGGCTATCATGAACATTGACGGTTTCATCGTGCAGCGCAACGTGGCTCGGGCGCAAGCGGGCAGCTCACTGGATGTTGCCCATTTGAACTCCCTGTCCACAGACGCAATCCCGCAGATGCTGAAACATTATCAAGATGATCAAATGCCGCAAAAAGTGCACAATGGTTTAGGCGCAACCCTCGCCTGCTTTGAGAAGACCACTCAAAACCCAGCCTATATTTCGTGGCAGTCAAAATCTCTAAGCCAGATACGCGCGTACCGTCTGTTACAAGACAACGCCGCAAGCTGGAGCCAATTCAAACCCTACTTCGCAGACCGTATGTGGGTGATTATGGTGGATGGAGAGGAGATCACCTGTACTTCCACTTTCTTCGACTAAGATCCGGCCGAGTTTAATTCAAAAAAGCATGTCGCTTTCTACAGATCACTTCAAGCGGCATGCTTTTATTACACATTACTATCAGGTCTCTGGCTTTGTTAACCAGCCGTATTCCATCAGGTCAATCATCCCCTGAGCATCAAAAACAATCCCTTCGGCTTCGAGAAGATCGTGTTGAAGCTTGCTGCCTAAGCCAAAGCCGTGCGGGCTTATTCTCCCCTGAGCATTGATGATGCGCTGCCAGGGGACCTCTGCTTGTTCTTCACTGTAGTGACGTGAGCGTAATGCTGCCAAGGCGAAGCCAACCATCTGCGCCGAACAGCGGCCAACGATGCGCGCGATTTGACCATAGGTTGCCACTTTACCAGGCGGCACCTGGCGCACAGTGGCATAAATCAAATCATACAAGCGCGGTTCTTCGTCCATACAACCATTATACCGGGCTCTGTCTGACTGCTAAAACAGATGTGGGCTTCGTGGTAGAATTTCAAGCATGAAGAGATGGCAATTTTGGGTGGGGATGCTCATCAGCATCGTCTTTCTTTTTTTCGCGCTGCGCGGGTTGAACCTTGGTGAATTTTGGCAGGCGGTGAAAACTGCCAACTATTGGTGGATTCTACCCGGGGTGGCTGTTTTTTTTGTGGGCTTATGGGTGCGCGCCTGGCGATGGCATTATTTGTTGGGTCCAGTAAAAAAAGTGCCGACACGAACCATGTTCCCCATCACCTGCATCGGCTACATGGGTAACAACATCTACCCGGCACGTGCTGGAGAAGTGCTGCGCGCGGTTGTGCTCAAACGCAAAGAGAACGTTCCCATCTCAGCTTCTTTGGCAACCATTATTGTTGAACGCATTTTTGACGGCGTGGTCATGCTGGCGTTTGTGTTTCTCAACCTGCCGGCACTGGCCAAAATTGCCGCCTTTGATTCAGGTTTTGTCGGCAATATCCAGAACCTGGCGCTCATCGGTGCGGGTGTCTTTTTCGCAGCGCTGCTTGTTTTCCTGCTGGCTGCGATGTTTCCAAAAGTCACAATCAAAGCAGGCGAATGGCTGATTAACACCCTCCTGCCCCAACGCATGCGCGAAAAAACCATTGGTATTATGTTAAAGTTTTTAGACGGTCTTGAATCCCTTAGGTCGCCTTTTCATATCCTGATGGTTTTTCTAACCTCTGTCATCATCTGGCTCCTGGAAACAGTGAAGTATTGGTTTGTGATGCACGCATTTACATTTTCAGTGAGTTTCTTTGCCTTAATGCTCCTCAATGGTATTGCCAACCTGGCGACTACCATTCCTTCTGCGCCTGGGTACATCGGCACCTGGGAGGCAGTCACCAAGGCAGTGTTGGTTGCTTTTGGTGTGCCTGGCGCTGAAGCCCTGGGATACGGCGTGGTACTGCACGTGGCGCTCTGGCTGCCGGTTACGCTGCTGGGAGGATATTACATGGCTAAAGAAGGCATCAAGTGGGATAACTCGCTGCGACAAGAATCGGACAGCGACTCAAATAACGAGTGAATCGAGGAGAAACTGAAATGAAGGCAGCAGTTATCGGAGCAGGTTTCGGTGGTTTAGCCGCGGCGTTTGACCTGGCAAAAGCAGGTTATGAGGTGATCCTCTTTGAGGCTGACGCAACTCCCGGTGGGCTGGCTGCCGGGTTCAAAGAACCCGATTGGGACTGGACGGTGGAGAAGTTCTATCACCATTGGTTCACCTCAGACCGTCATATGTTCCGACTTTTCAAAGAATTAGATCTCGAAAACAATGTGTTGATTTTGAACCCGACAACCGTGATGTACCATAACGGTAAGTTTTCGCCGTTCGATTCAATCCTCAGCGCCCTGCTCTACCCGGGGCTGGGGTATGGACTGAACAAAATTCGGTTTGGATTGGTGGGGCTGTACCTGCGGCTCACCAATAACTGGCGGCCCATGGAAAAAACCACCGTGGCCAACTGGATGCGCAAATGGGCTGGCGAAAAAGTATACGCTCAAATGTGGGAGCCGCTGGTTGTTGGGAAGTTCAGTGAAAAGTATGCCGAACAGGTTAACATGGCATGGATGTGGGCGCGGCTGCACGCCCGCACCACCCAACTTGCCACTTATCAGGGTGGCTTCCAGGCTTTTGTGGATGATTTTGCTGCCGAGTTGATAAAAATGGGTGTAAAGTTCCACTATCAAACAGCGGTCAGGCAAATTCTCACCGCTGAGAATGGCAAGCTGCGAGTGATAACCGACGATCAGGAATATGAGTTTGACCAGGCGTTGGTGACCATTTCTCCGTCAATGCTGGCCAAGATGGCGCCTCAGCTGCCTGCAGCGTACCTGAAAGGTTTGTTGGATTTAAAGAGCATGGGAGCTGTGGTGATGACCATCTCCCTCAAACATCAACTTTCTCGCGAGGGTTACTACTGGTACAACCTGCCCAAAGAAGAGGGATTCCCCTTTTTAGCGCTGGTGGAACATACTAACTTTTTACCGGCTGAACGTTTCGGTGGGAACCACATAATCTACTGTGGCGACTATCTTGACCCGGCGCATGAATATTTCAAGCTATCCAAAGAAGAACTGCTGCAGCGCTTCATCCCCAGCCTCAAACGGATCAACCCTGATTTTGAGCCTGACTGGATCAATAACTCATGGTTGGTGAAAACCAATTACGCTCAGCCTGTGCCGCTGGTGAATCATTCCGCGAATATTCCGTCGATCGAGACGCCGCTAAAAGGGTTGTTCTTCGCCAGTATGTCGCAGGTTTACCCATGGGATCGAGGTACCAACTTTGCCGTGGAAATTGCGCGCCGGGCCGCTGCGTTGATGACAGCCCAGCAAGATGGGTAAACAGACGCCTTCACCCATTCGGGGTTGCGCCTCTTCGCGATAATTTTGAACTTGAGTGTTAAGAATTTCTAATACATTATTTTGCGTCTCATAGTCCAAGTTTTCGTTTCTCAATTGGCGATTGTGTTTAATGATTCCGCACTATATATAGAACAAGAAGACAAATAACGCTAATCTACCCAAGATGTGGGGGGTTCTTTTTTTTCACCTCTCACTTGTGGCGTAAAAAATAATCGGCAAGAATTTCGGCGGCTGCTATGGTCCTGCATTCTTCTTAAGATTGACAATCTTAAAAAAAGCGGTTTTTTTAATCAAACGTAGGGTATTCGACTTGTTTCGCCTTTGGCTTTCTGTTAGAATGCTTCTACGCGTTCGGACGAAGCTAAAAATTACAGCTTCGGGTAAGCCTGAAAGAAGTACAAATAAAACCCGAGTTTTTCAAACCTGCATTCGCTGGAATGGTAGGGTGTGTAATTTGTATGTTCTATCGGCAACGTGAATCTCATGAGGAGGCGGGCGGTGGATCCCAGGAATGCGTGGCAGGCAGCTGTAGGTCAACTTCAAATGGATATGTCGCGCGCATCTTACGAAACCTGGGTGCAGCCCGCTGAGTTGGTCAGGCACGAAGGTGATTTATTCACCATTGGGGTGCCAAACGCCTATGCCTGCGACTGGCTCAAATCCCGTCTCACGGCCACGTTAAACGGAATCCTCGGCGGTTTGATGGAAGCCCCACAACAGGTGGAGTTCATCGTCTGGCACAAAGATTACGAAAACCGGGATTCAGAAAAAGAATCTGACCGAACGCTGCCCCTCATCACCACGGCGGTTAAAGAGCAACAGCAGCGCTTCAATCAACGCTATACCTTTGATAATTTTATTGTTGGTTCATCCAACCGTCTGGCACACGCTGCCTGTCTGGCAGTCGCTGAAAACCCGGCGCAAGCATACAACCCTCTCTTTCTTTACGGGGGTGTGGGGTTGGGGAAAACCCACCTGCTGCATGCCATCGGAAACTATGCCCAGGCACACGGTCAGTCGGTGTTGTATGTGTCATCAGAAGAATTCACCAACGATTTGATAAACGCCATTCGTACACACACCACACAGGCTTTCCGCGACCGCTATCGCCGTATTGACGTGCTGTTGGTGGATGACATCCAATTCATCGCCGGGAAAGAATCGACCCAGGAAGAATTTTTTCACACCTTTAACACGCTGCATGGACAAGATAAACAGATCGTCATTTCATCCGACCGGCCACCTCGTGCGATGGCTACCTTGGAAGAGCGCCTGAGGTCGCGTTTTGAATGGGGGTTAACCGCTGATATTCAACCGCCTGAATTGGAAACGCGGATCGCCATCCTGCGCACCAAAGCTGAACGCAGCGGGCATTCGGTAAACCCTGCCATTCTTGAATTTATCGCCCGTCAATTCCAATCCAACATTCGCGAACTCGAAGGTGCGTTGACGCGTATTATGGCGTATGCTGACCTGCGCGGTAAACCGCTGAACGAAGAATTGGCGCGCATTGCGCTCACTGACCTGCTGCCGCAGCGCAACGCCTTTGAACCAGCGCATGTGGTGAATGTGGTCGCATCCTCCTTCGGCATCACTCCCGAAAAATTAATTGGGCGAGACCGCACCCGCGCAGCCGCCTTGCCGCGACAGGTGGTCATGTACCTGCTGCGTCAGGAAGGAAACGTTTCGCTGCCGCAAATCGGTGAAGTTATCGGCGGGCGAGATCATACTACGGTGATCTACGCTTGCGAGAAAGTTTCAGGATTGCTCGAGCATGATGACCGGCTTAGGCGCCAAGTGCTGCAAATCCGTGAACAGCTTTACGGCAGAAAAACAACCTGAGTTTCTCTGTATCCACAGTGTGTTTATTTCAAACCAAAATTGGCAGGTTTGATCCAGCACTTCAAATTCAGTGTTGTATTCATTGTTGGTTTTTCATCGGCTTATTTGGACAAAAATGGGGTATAATAATCAGGTTATTGATATTTGTTGGTTATCAGCATACAGGCTTAACCGTTTTGAAGCACCGTTTTGTTCACCTAAGTACAAGAAGCTCTGGTTTTCCAGAGATGAAGTATCACAACAAAATTGGAAGTCACTCGCAACCCCTGGTTTGGTAACTGCCAGGAGTTATTTTTTATCTCAACTAATCCGCAAACAGAGGGGTAACTCTCGCTGCGGTTGATCAACATCGTTCCCAGAGGGGAACAGAAAAGGTTAATATGAAAAAGTACGAAAAGAAAGAAAACACACGTCAGGGAACTTTGAAAATTATTCCTCTTGGCGGTTTGGGAGAAGTCGGCGCCAATATGATGGTCTACGAGTATGATGGGCAAATTCTGCTGGTAGATACCGGCCTGATGTTCCCTGAAAACGACATGCTCGGTATTGATTACATCATTCCTGATATTACTTATCTCATTCAGCGCCGCGATAAAGTAAAGGGCATCGTGATTACCCACGGACACGAGGACCATACCGGCGCCATCCGCCATGTATTGGAAGAATTGCAGGTGCCCATTTACGCCACACCGCTCACCCGCGGATTGCTGGAAGTTAAACTCGCCCGTAATGGCGGTATGACCTCAAAAGTACATATTGAAACGGTAAAAGCAGGTGAAAGCCGCAGGATCGGCCCGTTTACAGTGGATTTCTTCCACGTTTGCCACTCAATTCCAGATGGCGTTGGGCTGGGGATTGATTGCCCGGCAGGGTTGGTGGTACATACCGGAGACTACAAATTTGACCACACTCCGGTGGATAACTGGCCGACTGATTACGCCAAGCTGGCTGAGTTTCAGCGGCGCGGAGTTTTGGCGCTTCTGGCTGATTCGACCAACGCTGAGCGCAAAGGCTGGACACCCTCGGAACGCGTCGTGGATGACGCCTTCGACAAGGTTTTCCGCGATGCCAGCGGGCGTATCATCATCGCCAGTTTCGCTTCACTCATTTCACGTATGCAGCAGGTTGGCAACGCAGCCATTCGCTATAAGCGTAAGCTGGCTTTCGCCGGTGCCAGCATGCTTGACAACGCGAAAATCGCACGCAAGCTTGGCTATCTCAACCTGCCCGACAACCTTATTGTCAGCCTTGAAGAGGCGCTTAACATGAAAGACAAAGATGTTGTCATCATGTGCACCGGTTCTCAGGGCGAACCCACGTCCATCCTTGGGCGGCTCTCGAACGGCTCACACCGCATCTTTGATGTCCAAAACGGAGATACCATCGTCCTTTCTTCTCACCCCATCCCAGGGAATGAAGAGAACGTGTACCGTACGATTAACCGTCTGTTTGAACGTGGTGCCAACGTGATTTACGAATCTATTGCTGCTGTGCATGTTTCGGGGCATGCCAGCCAGGAAGAAATGAAACTACTGATGCATCTGACACAGCCAAAGTTTTTCATCCCCATCCACGGAGAGCTGCGTCAACTCAAACAGCACGCACACCTCGCCAAAGAGATTGGCATCGCTGAGGAAAACATCGCCGTTATTCTGAATGGGCAAGCGGTTGAATTTCGTAACGGAAATATGCGCCTGGCAGATAAGGTGCCTGCGTCTTACATCTATGTCGATGGCGCCGGTGTCGGTGATGTAAGCGACGCGGTCATGCGCGACCGCGAACGCCTATCTGAAGAAGGTTTGATGATTGTGAACCTCACCATGGATAAATATACTGACAAACCGATGAAAGACCCCGAGTTCATCACCCGCGGTTTTATCACCTTCCAAGAGGGCAGCGAGTTGTTGGGCGGCTTAAAAACGCGTGTACTTGAATCGGCAGCAAAAGCCAACGGACATCTGCAGCAGGATGTGGAGCAAGCGGTCTCGAATTATTTGTATCGGGAAACCAGACGTAAGCCAATGGTGCTGGTAAATATCAACCGGAATTAATCTACAAAGCTCCCTGCCGGGAGCTTTTCTTATTCTTCTTCGTTTTGCCAGCCGTGCTCGCCACGCAGCGGGACGAAGGCAACAGGAATGAGCGATTCTTCCTGCCATACCCCATTTTCACAGCGCCAATATTGCAGCCATTGCCTGTTTCTGCTCCCAACCGGAAGCACCAACCTGCCAGAAGGTTTGAGCTGCTCCAGCAAAGCAGGCGGCGCTTTGGGGGCGTGCGCGGTCACCATGATGGCATCATACGGTGCATTCGGCTGCCAGCCCAGCGAGCCGTCTCCCAGGTGCACGCTGACGTTGTTATATCCCAGCCGGTCAAGTCTTTTTTGCGTCTCAGCGGTAAGTGGTGCAATAATTTCCACCGAGTGGACTTCGTGAGCTAACAACGAGAGCACCGCCGCCTGGTAACCACAACCCGTGCCAATCTCGAGCACATTCTCCTTGCCCGTAAGTTGAAGCAGCTGGGTCATTAATGCCACAATATAGGGCTGAGAGATGGTCTGTCCGTAACCAATCGGCAGCGGGCAGTCTGCATATGCCTCTGCCACATATTCCGGAGGAATGAAGAGATGCCGCGGTACGCTGCGCATGGCATTCAACACCGCGTGATTGGTAATTCCGCGCTTTTCAATTTGCCAGGCAACCATTTGCTCTCGCGCTGCGGCAAACTCATCCATGCTTGCTCTTTTCCGCTGCGTGCAGATCTCGAGAGATCATACGGTCGATCTTACCCATGGGATACGCCTCAAGTTCAGCCGGATGGACCCATTTATAATCCTCAGGGTTCAGCGTAATAGCATCCAGGTCGGCTGCGGCGGCATAATATGCATGCAGCGTCACTTTGAAATGGGTGTATGCGTGGCGATACGTGCCTAATAATTCACCAACCTCGGCATGGATGCCCAGCTCTTCATACAACTCTCGAACGAGCGCGGCGCTGAACGTCTCCTCTCCCTCCACTTTACCGCCGGGGTATTCCCACATCCCTCCAAGTAAACCATTTGGTGGGCGGCGCGTAATCAGCACCTGGTTTGCCTGGCGCAGCACCCCGGCAGAAACTACCAGATGCGGAATTTTAGCCTTGGGAACGATTTGCGGCAATTCTGATTGGCGCTTTTCTTTATAGGCTGTACAGATTTCGGTAAGCGGGCACGCCTCGCAGAGCGGATTGCGCGGCAGACAAACCAGCGCGCCAAGCTCCATCACCGCCTGGTTGTAGCTTGAAGCCTTGCCAGGCGCCAATAGCATTTGCGCCAGCGCTTGCAGCTCCTTTTCTGCTGATGGTGTGTTCACTGGTTTGATATAAGGCAAAACTCGCGCCAACACACGTTTAACATTTCCATCCACAACGGCGTAATCCTCAGCAAAAGCGATGGATGCAATGGCTGCAGCCGTGTAAGCACCGATTCCTGGAAGTTTTCTCAGTTGTGAATAGCTGCGCGGCAGTGCCCCACCGTGCTCCTGCTGTATGATGCGTGCAGCCCGATGCATGGCTCGCGCGCGCGCGTAATAGCCCAAACCTTCCCAGGCTTTCAGCACTTCAGCTTCGCTCGCTTCAGCCAATGCAGCGATATTTGGAAAGCGCTGCATCCAGCGCTGGTAATAGGGGATAACTGTATCAACCCGGGTTTGTTGCAGCATAATCTCAGACACCCAAATGGCATACGGATCCGTATGCCCGCGCCAGGGAAGGCTTCGGGCATTTTTTTGATACCAAATGAGCAGTCTTTCGGAAAATTCTTCTTTCATCGTGCAGCTCAAATTTGAAAGCTGCTGCGTGCGTAAACCATTTTTACGGTGTAGTTTTGTATGTAATCCTGCAAGAGGTTATTGAGAGATGACCATTCTTCTGAAAGCAGAATTTGGCGCGCTTTACGGGAGGAGCCAATGATAAGCCCCACCATAATCTGCGGCTTGTTTCCATAAACAGTTGCCCATGCATCTGAAAGATCAAATCCCAGGCGTTGTATGCCGGGTATATACTCCCGTACCACGAACTCGAAGTAATCCTGCTCGCGTTCAGGGAGGATATCCCAGGTCATGATCAATTTAATCGGTGTTTGTCCATCCATGCTTTTATTGATTATTCTTTTGGTACTCCAGTACAACCACGCGCGTTTCATCGGGCAGAGAGTTGGTACTGGGGATTTTCAGCGAAGGAGCGGTTTCAATTGAGCCAAGTCCCATTTCTTTGAGGAACTTGGTTAACGGCTCAAGTTTTAAGGGTGTTTCAACAGAGTGCGGGGTGGCATAATGCATCGGGATAACGATATTCGGTTCGAGCAGGCTGATGACTTCAGTAGCTTTTATCGCTGTCAGGCTGCCGCCTGCGCCGACTGGTACAAGCGCCACGTGCACAGGCCCAATAGCCTCCACTTCAGTCTGGCTGGGAACGCGGTTGATATCTCCCAAGTGAAGTATGTTGATTCCGTTATAATCCAGAAGGTACATGGTATTGCGCAGCTCGCCTTCAGTTTTATGCGAGCGTCCGTTGGTTTGAATGCCGGTAATAAATACTCCGCCAATTTCAAACTCACCCGGTCCGTCAATGATGTGCGAGTAACCCTTCACCCCGCTAATGAAATCATGTCCGGCGGTTTTATGGCTGATGGTGACCACATCCCCTTTGACCTTCAACGGCTCATACCCTACCTGTTTGTGGTCATAAGGGTCGGTAACTACCGTTGCCATTCCGCGTTCAGTTAAACGAAAACAGGAGTGCCCGTACCAGGTTATTTCCATGAATCCTCCACCCCTCAATTATACCGCAAAGGTTTTTTTGAGGTTTTTTGTTGCTGTCTTCCTGCTGTTGTTTTATTGCCTGATACGATCGTTCATGTCAGACGGCGAGCTTCCAACTGGAAGATACGCCGGAGGATGGCGATGGAGGCGGCGTACGTTGAGTCCATGCCGCGGTAAGAGAGAGCGCCAGCGCCAAGATTTTTCCCCTTGCTTAACGGAGTGTCTGAGGCGTAGTGCAAGATGCCGATATCAAAGCCCACCCCTTGAAGATTTACAATTTCGTTCATCGGGTGGCGTTTGGGTCGTGTCATTTCATAGACTGCAGAGAGGTACGGACCGGCTTCCATCTCAATATCGGTATAACCCTCTCGATACATGACGTCCATCATGTTGGCATTCTGTAAGAAAGTACCCGGAACCGTGAGCGCTTTTTGGTTATCCAACACGGTACCGTATAGCAGGTAAGGCGCTATGTCAGGTGCGGTAAAAGTGTTTTGGAAGATATAGGTGTTTTGTGAGTGCTCATCTTGCACCACATTGGGAATCATGATGTCGCCGCGTACGCCATTTAAGGTTGCCGCTTTGCCCATGATGTATACCCCCAATATCTCGGGGATGTGATCAGCGATTTTTATGAGAATGTTATAGGCACTCAACCCTAATGGGTAATCGATATTGACTATGAGGGCGTTGCTGTTCTTCAGGAAATCGTTGAGCTGATTATCCAGATTGAGGCGCGGGTCTAACCGCTGAGGATCAAGTTGAGAAAGCTCCACCACTTGGGCTTCAATATCAAAAGAATGTGCCGCCGGAACACGCGTAATGCCATGCTCAAGTTCTTCATGAGCCATTTTAGTCACTTCTGCTGCCCCATCCTGAGTTTGCTGCAGTTTCTTAAGCGCATAATAGAGGAAGTTTTCTGTCGACGTGTTGACGGCATTCTCTTCAAGTTCACGCCATTCAGTCAGAAGTTCCTGGTTATCACTTTCTTTTAGAAAGGTGATGATTTGCTGCCTGCGCCTCAGCGCGTACCCGGTGAGTAAATTGGGAATACTGTGCGTGTTGCTGGATATAAAATAAACCGGTCTTTCTGAGAGCGCCGGTATATTGCGCTCAATGTTTTGCCACCACATGCGGGTTGCCCGTAGATATTCGCTCAAAGATCCACTCAACAACCGAATTTTCAGCGATAAGCGCTGGTCGCTGATTTTTCTCAGGTTGGTGGCAAATTCGCTTCCCCATATGCTCTTAAGGCGCAGCAGATCTTCTTTGGAGATGCCCAGCAGCCGAGCCAATTCATCAAATACATCACTCGCTGCCAGGCTGGCTTCATCCCAACTTTCCGGCGACCAATTACGCAGCAGTTGGTGCATTTTATTCCACTCAATCTGGAAAGCCGTGAGCGTCGGGACGATATCTTCAATGTCTGAGCGGCTGGAGATGAAGACGGCCAGTGTGTCTTTGCCATTAAAGAATGAGGAGCGTCTGCGCGCACGCGCGCTAACCAGTTCCCAGCGCTCAACATCGCGGTAGCCATGACGTGCAAAAAGCGCAGCACTTTGACCCAGAACCACCGAGCGTACATCTGTGATGCAGGCTGGCAGGCGCAGGCTGGCGTAAATAAAAGCGGAGATGTCAGGCGTAGGCTTGCGCGCATCGGGGTGCAGCGATGAATTAACACTGGCGTGAACTTCTTCAAGGGTGCGGATCTGTACTTCGGTGGAGGAACGCAGCAGGGAGTAGATTGTTCTCAGATAGAGATCAATTTCATCCGATGCGCTCTTGGGTACAGTCCGTTCCATTTAGTTTTTCCTTAAGGTATTTTAACACAATGCCATTGGAAAAAATGAAGGTCTTTCTCGCGCTTATTCCAACCGCCGCAATGTATCCGGAAGCTCAGTCAAGCGCCGAATCACCGCGTCTGGGATGATGCGGTCACGCATGCTCAGGTTGTCTGGGTGGTTTTCGCGCGTTGTGATCCAGATGGCGCGTAAGCCGGAGTTTTGTGCGCCGAGGATATCCGCCGTCAGCGTATCTCCAACCATCAGGGAATTTGATCCCTCCACACCCAGGGCTTTCAAAGCCCGGCTGTAGATGCGGCTGTCGGGTTTGCGTACCTTCTCAACGGCAGAAACAAAAATCGCATCAAAGAAATTGCGTAATTCAAAGCGGTCAATCAGGCGATTGAAGTTTTCTCCGTTGGCTGCGTTGCTGATCATCCCCAAGCGGCAACCATATTCTTTCAACTGCTGCAGCACCGGGATTGCGTCGTCTTCAAGGCGCCAATGCCCTTCGGTGAGGCGGTACATTGCCGTCAGCGCTTGGTTGATAACCTCTTCTGGAGTATCCGTGTAGCCGAACGCCTGTAATACCCGCGAAAGGTATATTTCAACTGGCCGTTCTATAAGGTCAGCATCACGTGATTGATAATATGCCGAAATTGTTTCGTTAAACCTCGTGATGAAAACCGGTGCATCCAGCTTCAATCCTGATCGGATGAGCTCATCAGCTAAGGCGAGGTAAGAAGCCTGCGTAACGCGCTGATAATCGCCTTCGAAATTAATCAGTGTATAACCCAGATCAAAGAAAATCGCTTGTGTCAAATTGGCTGCAGCCATTTTTTACCCTGCCCCCTTGTACATATCCAAATTCAAGTTAATCTCTGTACGATACAACCCTTGGCTGGGTCAATAGTGACGGTCGGGTGAGTATTCATTCAGCAAGGGTTCGGCGCGCAGGTAGCGTTTGAGGTTTTCAGCAAACATTTCCCCGGCGCGCGCTTTGTAAGCCTGACTAAAGCCTGAAACATGCGGTGTAAGAATTAAGCGCGGCGCTTTCCAGAAGGGATGATCAGCTGGTAATGGCTCGGTAGAAAAAACATCTACCGCTGCTCCGGCGATGCGTTTATCCATCAACGCCTCGAGCAATGCTTCTTCATTGACCACGCCGCCGCGTGATATATGCACCAGGAAAGCGCTATTTTTCATCGCCTTAAAAGCTTCTTCGCCATAAATGCCGCGGGTTTGCGGTGTGAGTGGCAGCGTTACAACCACAAAATCACATTCTTTGATCATTGAAGCGAGCGCTTCAATCGGGTAGAGGCGGTCGAAATAATCACCGTTCGGGTCACCGTGCCCCTCCATGGTATAGCCGGTATCTTCCGGGTGCCTCACATCGCGCTTGCAGGCAAGAATGGTCACATTGAATGAGCGCAGTAGACGCGCCACTTCTCGGCCGATGCTGCCATAGCCCACCAAACCGACTGTCGAGCCCGACAATTCTTGCGGCAAAAACTTCTCCCATCGATCTGATGGCCATTGAGCTTTTTCTTGATTCTGCATCAAAGCACGAATTTTATGACCCAATGCCAAAAGCATCAATAAGATGTATTCGCCCTCCTGAACTGCAGAGGCCCCGCTCATGGAAGTAAGTTTGAGATCCTTCTGCGTAAGAAGATTTGAGCCTTGAAGAAAATCGATGCCGGCATAATGGAACTGCACCCATTTCAGATTGGGTACGAGCTCCGCACCCGGCATTAATACATCGGTGTATAACACCTCTGTATGCTGCCAGATCTCACGCGGAATTTCCTCAACTTTATTGGCTGGGTGGTGGGTAATTTTTATGCGCGGAGATAGTGTTCGCAATTGTCCGAGAATCTCATCTGGAAAAGGTAATGTGATGAGCACTTCAATGTTCTGAGCCGATGCCATATTTTTGCCGTTATGATCCTTTCAAGTAAATACCGCCAGGGTCCAGCTCTTCTCGCAGCAGGGTTAACTCAGATGCAAGCGGTTTATCGGTAACTCTCACCGATTCAGCTACCTGAATATCCCAACCGGTGTTTTCCTGCACCTGTTCCAAGGTGCAGCCCGGGTGAAGGGCAGTGAGAATGAGTTCTCCATTTTCATCAGGTTCGAGCAAGCCGAGGTTGGTAACCACCATCAGTGTGCCGCCACCTCTGGCACCAGTGGCTGCTCGTTGCGCCCGCCCGCCAAGAAAACCAGCCGAGGTGATAAAGTCAACCTTTTCGGGAAACCTTCTTTTTTGATGCGGGGTAATAATATAGCAGCGGTTTGCCCAACCGGCTATCTCTTGCGAGCCGCCTGAACCAGGCAGGCGCACTTTGGGGTGCTGATAATCGCTGCCGACAATGGTGGCGTTGATATTGCCGAACTTGTCAATCTGCGCACCGCCGAGGAAACCTACATCTACATTACCGCGCTGCAGATATTGTGAAAAAATGTCAAACATGCCACAGACTGAAGAAGCACCGCTTACAAGCGTGGGATCTCCAATCGACAATGGCAGGCGTGAAGGGCGGGCCCCGATGACACCGGCCTCATAAATTAACTGCAAGTCAGGGGCATGTGTACGGCGCGCCAAATTGCATGCCAGGTTGGGCAGCCCCACACCCACAAATACCACATCGCCATCGCGCAGCAGGTGAGCAGCGTTGATGCACATCAGTTCAGAGGAAGAGTAAGCGAGGTCTGTCATTCTGTCACCACCCAGGCTTAGTAATCACCATAATTTACAGGAGCAGCAAACCGAGGTTTTACTGACAAGCGGGTATGCGTTTCGGCGCCAAGTTTCTGCCAATACTCCTCAGCTCCGGCAACACCATAGACCCATTCATCTAACCAGGTATTGATCGAGGTACGCTCTTCGCTGATCTTGTCCCAATTAAGGTAAAACACATTATCACGATCGTAATAACCTTGTGTATAAGAAGGATGAGCGCAATGCGGTACGTGACAAACTGCGTTTACGATTAACCCCGGGATAAGGGTTCGGTTGGGGTCTGAACGGATGATATCTTCATCTACGATTTCTTCAGCGGTAATAATCACTTTGCTGGAGGCAAAAGCCACTTCTTTTTGCTCCCCCAAAATTCCCCATACCTGAGCGTTGCCGTTCTTGTCTGCCCGCTGCACATGGATGATGCCCACATCAGGGTTGAGTGCGGGTACGGTAATCAACTCCTGCTCAGAGTATGGATCTTTCACACGGCGAATGTTCGGGTTGTTTTTTTCGAGGTCTGGAGCAGCGGTTTGATTCATCGGCATGAAAGGCAGCCCGGCTGCACCGGCCTGCAAGCGAGAGATCATGCCAAAATGAGAGTATTCCTCCCACTCCAACCGGCCGCTTTCCAATTCCTGGCGTACAATGCGCAGTGCTCCGACACCGGGGTTGCCAATGTAAGAAAATATCAATTTTCTGGCGCACCCGGCGGCTATCATCTGGTCGTAGATCAGATCAGGGGTTGCCCGCGCCAGGGTAAGGTTGCGCTTACCCTGGCGGATGATCTCGTGACCGGCGGCAAACGGGATGAGATGGGTGAAACCGGCGCAGAACACAGAATCACCATCATGAACATAAGTTGTGATTGCCTCTGATAACGAGCATATTTTCGTCATGACACCACTCAGACCTTACGCACCAGGCTTCGAATCTGTTCGTGTAAATAGAGCTGCAGATAATGCTCGCCGCCAGCATTCTTGCCGCTTGAGCCTGAGCCTTTCCAGCCGCCGAAGGGTTGGAAGCCCGGCCAGGCGCCGGTGGTGGAACCCATCGGGCGATTTGCATAAGTAACCCCTGCTTCGATATGATCAAAGAACCAGGCGGCTTCATCCTCAGTACCATAGAAACCGGCGGTCAGTCCATATTCAACATCGTTCGCCATCTCCATTGCGGCATTCAAATCATCAAACTTGCCGACCGTGGTAATGGGCACGAACATTTCATGTTTCCAAAGCCGATGACTGTATGGGAGCTCAGCGATTGTGGGCGCGCAGAAGTACCCTTTGGCATACTCACCATCGGTGAGCACCTTGCCGCCAATCAGCACTTTACCAGCGGCATGCAGTTCGGCGCAGAAGTCTTGATAGTCGCGATAGCTGCTCTTATTAACCACTGGTCCGAGGTAATTGGCGCGGTCAGTTGGGTCTCCAATGGCAAGCTTGCTCGTCAATTCTACAATACGGTTCACGAGCTGGTCGTATACCGGCGCTTCAATAAACACGCGTGAGTTTGCCGAGCATTTTTGCCCCTGTAAACCAAACGCCGAGCGCACAATGCCAATGGCGGCGGCTTCGAGGTCGGCATTTTTGGTCACGATTGAGGGGTTCTTGCCGCCAAGCTCAAGGATGGTTGGTCGAACGAAACGCCCCTGAGCAAAATCACGGAAGATTTTCATACCGACATCATATGAACCAGTGAAAGTAATCCCGTCAACTTCAGGGCTTTCAATGAGCGCCTGCCCCACTGTAGAGCCTGGACCGCTGATGAAGTTGAAAACCCCATCCGGAATACCGGCTTCCTGAAAACACTCTGCAATCAGGCGGGTGGTCCAGGGGGTATCAGTGGCTGGTTTCATAACCAGCGTATTACCGGTCACCAATGCCGCCCCTGCCGGCCCGCCGGTGAGCGCACCAGGGAAGTTGAACGGGCTGATTACTAACCAGACGCCGTAGGGTCTTAATACAGAGGTATTAATGCCTTCATATCCGGCGAGAGGGTCTTTGCCCATGGGAATCACAAAGCCGTTGCTGGCTTCCATGCGATCGCAGGCGTAGCGTATCAGGTCGGCGGTTTCTGCGATATCTCCCAGCCCTTCCATCCGGTTCTTACCCACTTCGAGCGAAAGGACGACGCCCATCTCAAAGGTGCGGCGGTCCATTATTGAGGCGGCTTTGCGCAGCAGCGCTACACGTTCCTGCCAGGGGGTATGCGCCCAGCTCTTGGCTGTTCTGCGCGCAGCAGCCAGGGCAGCGGCGGCGTGCTCAGCAGTGCCTTTTTGGAATGTGCCCAATAATTCATCCGTGTTGGCTGGATTGCGGTTTTCGATTTTTTCATCCGTGAACACATCCTTACCATCTATGAGCATGGCATAGTCGGCGCCAAGTGTTGATTTCACTTTAGCCAGCGCATCCTCATAGCGGGTATGCAGTTCCTCGGGTGGGTTGAACATCGTTGCATACGTGAGTTTAAACGATTGATCTGAAGCCATTTAAAATTGCCTCCTGTTTAGGATCGGATACCGTCTTCGCATGATTGCGATTAAGTTAAGTATAGCAAAGGTCGAAAGTCGCGTCAAAGAAAAATCGCTCGTTCATTGATGTATTTTCTCTTCAGGAGCTGCCTAAGAAAAAGGTTTTAACCGGGTTGAATCTGCGATTGATCCTCGCGGTACCAAACTGATGCATTGTATTATCCTCTCAAAGGCTTTGATTTTCTTCTTATTCATATGGTTTTTATCGTCATTTTTCGTGCTTAACTTCACATATCATAGTCAGACCATAATGTCGTATTATATAATCGGTCATCCAAGTAACTGGCCACCATTATTTCTCAAGGAGAGCAAGATGAAAAAGAAATTCCTTGTACTTACCACCATTTTCATGATCCTCAGTTTCGCGCTTGCAGCTTGCGCTGCGCCGCAGACGCCCCCTGCCGCAACAGAAGCACCAGCGGTCGAAGGCACCGAGGCACCAGCCGTCGAAGGCACCGAAGCACCGGCAGTTGAAGAACCTGGTAAAGAATACCGCTTGGCTGCCATTTTCCCAGGCGTAATCACTGATAACGATTACAACACCCTGGCTTATGTCGGCGTCACCGAAGTTCAGAAACGGCTTGGAATTGAAACAGCCTATTCTGAAAGCGTACCCGTTCCCGATGTTGACCGCGTGATGCGTGAATATATTGACGCTGGTTTTAACATTATTTGGACTCACGGCGGTCAGTTCGTTACCCAGACCGTTGACCTCGCCAGGCTCTTCCCGGATGTTGTTTTCATCGCCGAAGGGGATGCTCCTGTTGAAAATTCACCTGAGAATCTCTGGTTTATTGACCGAAACTTCCATGTTGGTTTCTACGGTATTGGAACAGTAGCCGCGCTCTCAACCAAAACCGGCAAAATCGGTTACCTGGGTGGGCAATCACTGGCCTTCTCCTATCAGGAAGTGCATGCCATCCAGCAAGCCCTGACTGACCTCGGTTCAGACGTAGAATTAATTTACGTGTGGACGGGTGACTTCAACGACCCCACCAAAGCCCGCCAAACTGCTGATGCGCTCATCGGTCAGGGTGTTGATGTGATTATGGGCGCCCTCAACTTGGGCATGCTCGGCGCATTTGAGGCCGTTAAAGCTGTTCCAGAAAAAGAAATTCTCATTACGGCCAAATATTCAGACAAATCCACCTTCGCGCCTGACAATTACATTACCTCAATTCTCTATGATTTTGCCGGACCGTTGGAGAACATCATCAATCGCATTAAGGCCGGAGAAACCGGCGGATACTATCCGCTTGGATTCGACACCGGCGTTGAACTTCAAATGCCGCTGCAAAACGTGGCTCCTGAAGTTCAAACCCAGGTTGAAGAAATTGTCAGCAAGGTTATAGACGGCACCATCGTGGTTGAAAAAAACTCGGATCCACTCGAGTAAGCAACTTCAACCCCTGAAACACGAATGGCTTCTGGGGGAACGCGGGTTAGCAAACACTAACCGGCAAACTCCAGAAGCCTTTATATTTCCAGCGAACAGGATGGATCAATGGAATCAACCAATACCAGTTTTTTGCAAATGCGGAAGATTGAAAAGAATTTTGATAAAGTTGTAGCCTTGGATAAAGTGGATTTTGAGCTTGGACGTAAAGAAATCCTCGGTTTATTGGGGGGTAATGGAGCTGGTAAAACCACTTTGATGAACACCCTTTACGGCTTATACAAAATGGATGCCGGCGAGGTTTTGCTCAATGGCAAACCAATCACCATTCGTTCACCAAAAGATGCCATCCACCACGGAATTGGCATGGTGCATCAACATTTTCTCCAAATCAACAACTATTCAGTACTTGAAAACATCATCCTTGGCACAAAAGTCGCCCAACCGTTAACGCCGCATTACGGGGCCGAAGAAGCGGTTATCAAACAGCTTTGTGAGCGGTTTGGGCTTGAAATTGACCTTTACGCAAAAATTGAAAGTTTACCGATGGGGACCCGGCAAAAGGTGGAGATTTTAAAGGCGCTCTACCGTGGAGTGAATATCCTCATACTTGATGAACCAACAACCAATCTTATCCCTCAGGAAGTTGACTCATTGTTTCAGACCCTTAAAGTGATGGTTAAGGAAGGTTTGAGCATCGTTTTTATCACCCATAAACTGCGCGAGGTTCTATCGATTTGCGACCGCATCACAGTTCTTAGAGAAGGTAAGAACGTCGTCAGCCTGAGCCGTAAAGACGCCAGTGATTCTATGCTGGTGCGCGCAATGGTTGGTGAGGGGATGGATCTTGAAAAAAGCGTTATCTTCTCAAAACGAGAGGAAACTTCAGGTGAGGCGACTTCTTCAGCCGTGGTGATAAAACTGGAAGACCTGCAGCTCATTAATTCCGAAAAAATTGTTCAATTAGACGGAATCAATTTTGAAATGCACAGTGGTGAGATTTTAGGCATTGCCGGTGTTGCCGGTAATGGTCAGAGAGAGCTGGCTGAAGTGTTAATGGGTATTCAATCCGCCTCAACGGGTAAAATTCTGTTGAACGGCGCTGAGATTACCACACACTCCACCAAGAAACGTATCGCAGAAGGTTTCGTTTATATCCCTGAAGACCGGCTTTCAGATGGGTTCTTGAACAAAGTCAGTGTGGCACACAACTTAATCCTTGGTTATCACTCACTTGAGCCTTACAGTCGCAAAGGCATAATCAACTGGAAAAATGTATTTGACAGCTCAAGAAAAATGATTTCCGAGTACAGCATAAAGACAACCGGTCCCGATGAAGTTGGCGGCAACTTATCGGGCGGAAACATACAGCGTGTGATGATTGCGCGGGCGTTCTCTCAACCATCCTCCGTTATGATCGCTCACAACCCAACCCGAGGGTTGGACATCCCCTCGATGGATTTTGTTTACAAGAAACTGTTCGAGCGGGCTGCCACGGGAACAGCCACCCTGCTCTTGTCAGAAGATCTCGATGAGCTTCTCTTAATTTGCGATCGCATTGCGGTGATGTATCGCGGCAAAATTGTTGGTGTGCTGCCGCGCACAAAATTTGAGAAGTATGAAATTGGCCGCCTGATGAGTGGTTATGAAAAAGAATCCAATTAATCGAGGCGAAAGAGTATAGCGATGACACAAATTAAAAAATTCATACCTTATCTGATCGCGGTTTTAGTGGCCTTTGTCGCTGCGGGAATCTTACTGTTAGCCTTAAACTTCAACCCGCTTAAGGCTTTTCAGACATTGCTCTTTACATCGTTTAGAACCCCTAACGGTTTTATTCAAACACTGTTAAAGTGGATACCGCTGACTTTGGTAGCGCTGGCGTTTACCGTGCCGCTTTCATCCGGTAAGTTTAACATTGGCGCTGAAGGGCAAATGCTGGTAGGGGCAATCGGTGCAGCTTCCGTGGGTATCATGTTTCCTGATCTGCCGGCCATTATTTTGCTGCCCCTTGTTTTGGCTGCAGGCATTCTGGCAGGCGCTTTTTGGGGGCTAATCGCAGCCTGGCTTCTTTATCAGTTTAATATCAATGAAATTCTTTCAACAGTTCTCTTGAATTTCGTTTCGTTTGCGTTGATTGATTACGTGGCAACCGGTCCGTGGCGCGATCCCGTCGCCGGGCATCCCACTACAATTCCCATCAGCGAAAACGCCTTCCTGCCTATGCTTGTCAAAAACCCGCCGCTGCATTCTGGCATTATCCTGGCGGTACTAGTGGCGATTGGCATTTACATTTTCACCAGTAAAACTACAGCAGGCTATGAACTGGTCGTAACCGGAGCCAATCCGCGGGCCTCAAAAGTTCATGGTATCGACATTCGCAAAATGTTCCTGTTTTCTTTGGTAATCGGTGCTGCAGTAGCCGGCTTGGCAGGCGCTATTGAGGTTACCGGTACCCACCATCGTTTGATTGAAGGGCTGCATTCCAACTTCCCAACATTGGGCTTAATCATCGGTTTGATCGCCAGAGGGAAAAACCAGGCGGTGCCGTTTGTTGCGTTTTTCATCGCAATCCTCGAGGTCGGCGGCAGCGCTATGCAGCGTACAATGATGATTCCGGTACAAATCGTATTAATTGTTGAGGCGCTGATTTTAATCTTCATCCTCCTCTCAGATATCGTAAGAAGGCGGCAGAAATGACAGGTTTCGAATCTATAATCGCTGATTTCTTAAAACTGACTTTCCTTTCGATGGTGCCGTTTGCGTTAGCCAGCCAGGGAACCATGCTTGGCGGACGAACAGGTGTGTTTAACGTTGCTCAAGAAGGGATCATGCTCACCGGAGCTTCGGTGGGGTTTTTGGTAAGCTACTTGAGCGGGAATGTTTTGATCGGTATGCTGGCGGCCATGGGCGTAGGCGGCTTGTTTGGCCTTTTACTTGCTTATTTCACCACCACACTGAAAATGGACCAATTTGTGATCGGTTTGGCGCTGTTTTTCATCGGCTTAGGGTTATCATCCTTGCTGCCAAAACTTGTGATTGGCGTTACGATGGTTCCGCCGTTGATCCCTACATTAAAAGACATTCCAATTCCACTACTCAGTCAGATTCCCTTCATTGGACCCATTCTCTTCAATCAAAACCTTCTGGTTTATTTCTCTGTGCTTGCCTCCATAATCCTTTGGTATGTCATTTACCGTACCAACCTTGGCTTGCGCTTGCGCTCTGTTGGAGAAAACCCCAAAGCAGCTGACAGCCTGGGAATTGACGTGGTTCGATACCGCTACGTTACATCGATTATCGGTGGCATGTTTATCGGCCTGGCAGGCGCCTATCTGCCAATGGTGTACACTGGAACATTCACCGACCTGATGACCAAAGGGCGTGGCTGGCTGGCAATTGCGCTGTCGTTCTTTGGCGGTTGGAGCCCGATTCCGATTTTGTTTGGTTCACTCTTCTTTGCCGGTATCGAGGTTCTCTCTTACCGCTTCCAGGTAGGCGGATCGTTCATACCCTATCAGTTCCTGTTGATGCTGCCGTACGTTGCCACCATCATTGTCATGATATTCACCTTCGGCAAAACGCGCGTCCCTGCTTTTCTGGGTCAGAACTATGATCGTGAGCGGCGAACGCTGTAACATAGTAAATCTTTAAACACAAAACACCGGCTGCGCAAATGACGCAAGCCGGTGTTTTGATTATTGTTAACTTAAAGAAACGAACTAATGCAACAGTAAGTGCAGTATGAAAGTAAACCGGGGAGTTAAAATAGAAAAAGTCTCTTGGCAACGACCTACTCTCCCAAGGGGTCGCCCCCCAAGTACCATCGGCGCTGACAGCCTTAACGACCGGGTTCGGGATGTTACCGGGTGTACCACTGTCGCTCAAGTCACCAAGAGACTTTATTCACAAAGTAAAGGTACGAACCAATAAAATAGTATGTAGTCTTCCAAAGAGTGCCGGGTTCCCCGCACCATATGAAGAAGCCCTCGATCATTAGTACAGATTAGCTCAACGCATTACTGCGCTTACACACTCTGCCTATCAAACAGGTAGTCTACCTGTGATCTTACTCCCTTACGGGATTACAGGGATCTTATCTTGTGGCAAGTTTCCCACTTAGATGCATTCAGCGGTTATCTCTGCCTGACTTAGCTACCCAGCAATGCCGTTGGCACGACAACTGGAACACCATCGGTCAGTCCACCCCGGTCCTCTCGTACTAGGGGCAGCTCCACTCAAATCCCTTACGCCCACAGCGGATAGAGACCGACCTGTCTCACGACGGTCTGAACCCAGCTCGCGTACCGCTTTAACGGGCGAACAGCCCGACCCTTGGGACCTGATACAGCCCCAGGATGCGATGAGCCGACATCGAGGTGCCGAGCGAAGTCGTCGATATGAACTCTTGGACTTCACCAGCCTGTTATCCCCGGGGTAGCTTTTATCCGGTAAGCCACGGCCCTTCCACTCAGTACCGTGGGATCACTAAGCCCGACTTTCGTCTCTGCTCGACGCGTTGGTCTTGCAGTCAAGCTCCCTTATGCCTTTACACT
>WPCI01244430.1_pt1 | contig 27127 bp, 33 predicted proteins | sample 5399871 | NCBI WGS metagenome assembly WPCI01 (sample SAMN12869469, study PRJNA574797) | sludge metagenome | isolation source: wastewater treatment of pH7 | place: China:Beijing | collected 2019-05-20 | reverse complement strand
CCTGGCAAAACGCGGCGGGCGAACAGATCGCCCAGCCGCAGGTTCTCCAACAGGGTGACCAGCTCAACGTGGCCTTCCGTCAACCGCTGCCCGGGGGCAAGGTTGGCTTCCCGGTCGCCAACACCTTCTTTATCTCCATCTCGCTGAAGGTACCGAGCGACTTTTCGCCGCTCGACCCGCGCAACAACGAGGTGCTGGTCAACGTGGCCAAGGGCCAGGCCGACAACGCACGCCCGGTCGAGGCTGAAGCCGACATCACCGTCGAAGCTAAGCGTGACATCTCCGTCGCCATCGACAAGACCTGGAACCCGAGTCAGCAGCCGTTTGGCGAGGGAAACCCCTCGATCGTCGACCTGACCGTCACCAACACCTCGAACGTTCCGGTCGACACGCTCCGGGTCACGGATCCGAGCCCGGTGCCCGCCTCCGGCCTGGAGCAGCTGACTTCGGACAACCCCTTCAACGAGGTGGACTTCGTTGGCTTTGGCGGGTCCACTTTCCCGGCCGGGGCCGACCTGGTGCAGGTAGACGCCTACACGCAGGTTGATGGCATCTGGCAGTGGGTCAGTGGTGTTCCGAGCACCGACTTCGTGCTGCCTGAGGGCGTCGTCGCCTCCGAGGTGGGTGGTCTGCAGTTCACCTTCACCGGCGAGCAAATTGCCAACGGCGCCGGTGGAGCCGCGCACCTGCAACTCGAGGTGGCCCAGCGCGCCACCCACCGGTCGGACCAGACCGACTTGTCGCTGGATGGTTACCAGGATCGCAACCTGGCCGAAGCCCAGACCCAAGTGACGGTGGACGACCAGGTGCTGCAAAGCCCGGTGGCGACCGATGACGCCAACTTCCACGTCACCTCGCCCGTGGTGGAAACCACCGTGGTGAAGAACTTCGATCCGGACCGGGTCAGCCAGGGTGTCTCCACCACCGGAACCATTGTTGCAACCAACTCCGGTTCCCCGGTTGCCCAACTGACGGTCAGCGACCGCGACTTCTTCGACGCGGGTCAGGGCAACTGGCAGAAGCGCTTCGGCGGGTTCACCGCCCCGATCACCTTCCCGAGTGGGGCCGAGGCCGGCTCCATCACCTACTACCTATCCGATGGCACCACCCAGGTCTTCGAGCTGTTCGAGGACCAGATTCCGGAAGCCCCCGCGCAGAACCAGGCCTTGGTGACCGGCTTTGAGCTGAACTTCAACTCGGGCTCGGCCAACCGCATCGCCTCTGGCGCTGAGGTTCGCGCCCAGTTTGAGGTGAAGACCAACCCGGACCGGTCGGGGGACCAGGGGGAGGTGCGCGTAACCAACCGCGCCGAATCCACCGTCACCTCCGCTAACGGCACCACCGATTCCGATGAGGACACCGCGGTGCTGGAGATCGTTCAGCCGGCCATGACCATCACGCTTGACAAGCAGGTGGTTCCGAACATCACCGTCCTGCCCGGGCAGAACGTGATCGTCCAACTGGGCACCACCGCCAAGCCGTCGGTCGGCACCGGGGTGAAGGACCTGCAGATCACCGATCAGGCGAACCCGGAGGTCACCAACGACTTCTGGAACGCCTTCAACGTGAACTCGATCCGCCCGACTCAGATTCCGGCCGGGTACAACCTGCAGGTGGCCGTCCTATCTGGCGATGTCTGGACCGAGCTGAGCCTGCCCGACCTGGGCGACGTTTCGAAGGAACGACTCCTGGTTATGGACGAGGCGGACTTCACCGCGGCCCTGGCCTCGGCGGGGCTCACCTCGGACGACGTCACCGGGATCACCTTCGACCTAACCGCCGCCGACGGCGTCGGAATCATCGGCAACCTCAGCGTCAAGCCAAACGTGGGCTTTGAGGCTCGTGCCCAACTGCGGACCGGGGGAGACATTCCCGCGGGCAAGACCACCTATCAGAACCAGGCCATGGCTCAGGGGACCGGCCATCCTCCGGTGGGACCGGGCGTCCCGTCCGGACCGGTCGAGGACCAGGGCACCGGCTCAGTTGAGGATCCTTCCCAGTCTGGTGGGCCCGGTGGATCGACCTACCTGGCCAAGAAGTGGGGACAGGACTGGGTCCTGTCGCTGACCGGGATGAGTCGAAACACCACGATCACCTGGAACGTGGACAGCGGTCACAACCAGGTGGTGGTCTCGGATCCGGGTTCAAGCATCGGCCCGGTCTCCCAGTCCGTCTTCAACGCTTTCAACCTGACCGGGATCTCAGGCCTGGCGGTCAACAACACCCCCTACACCAATGGCTGGTACCTCAAGTGGGATCGCATCTCCCAGGTGGAGCTGTACAACTCGAACACCGGAGCCTGGGAAGTAGTGCCGGCTCCCGAGGGGTCGTGGCAGCGGGCTGACCGTTCCTTCAAGGGATACAACCTGAACGCAGACCAGCAGGGCACCACCACCGGCGTTCGGCTGACCGTCGTTCCGGACGACGCGGCACGGGCAGCCAGCACCGATCCCCTCGCCCCGCGGGTGGGTTCCGGCGTGACCGGCGGCCTGTCGACCGGTGGGGCCAACAACTCCACCAACCGTGCGTTCGTCCTCAACTGGGAGATTCGCGACCGGGCCCGCCAGCAGGCGGACGGAAACCCGTGGGTCACCGGCCAGCGCGCCTACAACGTGACCAACGACGAGGAGCAGCCGGTCAAGGCCCTGGTTCGCAACACGACCAGCCTGTCCGACGAAGACTCCGTGCTGGATACCGCCTGGGCCGACATCACGATCCTCGATCCCGTGGCCAACGTGAAGGTGGCCAAGTCGGCCAACCCGACCAACCTGGTGGTGCCCAAGCCCGGCTCGGTGGCACCCGAAAACTACCCGACCACCTCGTTCACCGTGACCGCCAACAATGCGGCCGGTGAGGGAAGCAATCCGGAAGCCTCCAAGGCCTCCCTGGCCCAGTGGGTTCGCCTGATCGACCCCAACTGGTGCCAGTCAACCGAGGACTGCCTGGTGGAAAACACCACCGAGGGCGCCCAGTCGAACCCGTGGCTGAACCTGCCGGCGGGGGCCAAGCTGGGCGAGTACGACTCGTTCAACTGGCTGAACCTGACCAAGCTGACGATTACCACCTCGAAACCCGAGCAGATCAACCAGGATGCCACGCTCGTGTACCTGCTGCGCTACCAAAATGGCGAACTGGTCCCCGACGAGGGCTCCATCACCATGGCGCAGGCCAATGCGCTGAGCCGCGAAGACCTGGCTGACGTCGTTGGATACGCGGTGGTGTTTACCTCGAACGTGCGGCCCGGCCCTTCCGGTGGGGGCGGGATGATCTCGCCTGACAACAACCTGAAGGTGGTGGTCGACACCCAGCTGCGGAGCACCGAACGGATCGACGGTTCCCACGTCTCGGTCAAGCCCAACAGCTTTGTCTCCAATGAGAACACGGTGTTTGCTCAGGGGATTCGTCCCGAAGGTGTGGGTCCCAACGACCACGCCGGAGCCAACTCTGAAGCTCAGGTGCGCCTGTCGGGCGAAACGGTCGACGTACGACCCACCAAGACGATCGAGCCGGAAGTGCTCTACGAGCCCACCCGCGACGAGACCGTCCAGGTGAGGATCGGTGCCGACCAGGGCTCCACCTCGAACGCCTCACCCTGGAAGGTGGTGCTGGAGGACTACCAGGCCAACAGTTCCTTCTGGAACCTGATCGACCTGGATCAAATCCAAACGGTGGTCGCGCCCAAGGGGGCTGACCTGGTTCAGATCGACGCCCACGTTTACGGCGCCGACTGGGTGGAGGGGACGCCGCAGCCCGTGGCCGGACCCAACTACCAGCTGCCCGCATCGGTGGTTAGTGACCAGGTCGACGGCCTCAGGTTCACCTTCACCAAGTCCGGGCCGGTGGACGAAGACGGCAAGGGGCCGATCTTCTCAGCCACTAACAACCCCGCTTGGCAGGCGAACGTCCTGTTCACCGCTAACTTGCGTGAGACGGCGCGTTCGGGTGGGGACGTCGACTTCCCGCACGAGCCGGTAGCGAACCACCTGGTGGCGCAAAGCTTCGGGAAACTGTCCCAGTCGGCTCGCCCGAGCACCCAGGATGACCTCCGCCTCGAAGCTGGCTCACACGAGCTGGCGATCGGCAAGCTCACCAACGAAGGGCAACGCCAGGTCTCCGGTGGCGCCACCGTGCCCTGGGATATCGTGGTCAAGAACCAGGGGACCGGCTTCATTACCCTGACCGAAGTGGTGGACAAGCTGCCCGCCCTGCTCGACTACACCGGTGAGAGTGCATCCAGCGGTCCGGGTGTCAGCTACACCCTGCCCGAGGGAATGGCCGAGCCGCAGATGTCGCTGTCCGAGGACGGCAAGACGCTCAGCTTCACCTGGGCCGACAACTCTGCGCGCCTGCGCCCGGGTCAGGAAGTCCAGATCCGCGTTTGGCTGGAGCTGCAGCCGGGAATCTTCTCTGGCCAGCTGGTCTACAACACCGCGGACGTGGTGACGAAGGAGACGCTGGATCGGGTCACCCCGTACCAGTTCACCGAGGCCGATGGCGACAAGTACCTGGCGGACATCACGGTTCCGGCCGAGCTGAACCACGGCGCCAGCACCAAGGACTACATCTCGGTCTTCGCCGGGAGCTCGATCCAGGTCTACAAGGGGGTGTCGGGGTCCCTGCCGGGCGCCGTCAACTCCGTTGATCCGACCCAGATTTGCGGCACTTTCGTGGGGCTGGACGGGAAGAGCTACTACCGGAGCCCCTGCGTGGCCAACTCGATGCAGGAGGGGACTGACACCTGGAGCCTGCGGGTAGCCAACACCGGAACCACCGGCGACTTCCCGCTGTTCTGGATTTACGATCAGCTCCCCACCCCGGGGGACAGCTTCCTGGTTTCGGGGGACCCGCGCGGCTCCCAGTTCCGTCCGGTGCTGACCGGTCGCCCGCAGGTGCTGGTGAACGGACAGGTTGACGAGCAGTTCCTCAGTCAGCTCGAACTGCAGGTGACCTACGCCGAGGCCAACGTCTGTCGGAACAGTTGGACCAACTACACCCCGGCGCTTGACGGGAACAACTCGTTGACCGGTGGTCCGTGTACCCAATCTGGCGAGCAGTGGCAGGTGGCGGACGACTCCACCAACTGGGAGCAGGTCACTGGCCTGCGGTTCCGCTACCTCAACCAGGAGGCGCAGGACAACTTCCGGCCGGGCGCGATCGTGGATATCTACTACCAGACCAAGAACGTGCTGGCATCCACGGAAGATCCCGCCGGAGCAGAACGGGTGATCCCGGTTGATCCGGGCCAGCGAGCCTGGAACCAGTTCGGCGTGAACTACATGCCTGCTGCCGGGCAGGGCCGCCCCGACAAGGTGGCTCCGAACCTGGTGGGGGTCCAGCTCCTGGCCGGCTCGCTGGAAGTCAACAAGACCGTAACCGGTCCGGCCTCTGCGTACGCGCCGGATGCTTTCACCGCCTCGGTCAGCTGTATTTCCGGTGACGGGGTTCCGCTCCAGTTCAAGGTTGAGGATCAGGTGGCCGACACTCGCCAGGTGAAGCTCACCCGGCAGGAAGACGGCAGCTATGCGGGCGAGCGGATCTACGGGATTCCCGTGGGCGCCTCCTGCACGGTGTCTGAGGACGGTAGTCTCGGCCAGTTTGGCGAGGCGGATCGGACCCAGCCGCAGACCGTCACCACCACCGCAGCCGACACCGAGTTCAACGACGGGCAGCTGCCCACGAACCCGGTTCCCGAGCTGCAGGTAGTGGACCTGACCAACGATTACCAGTGGGCGGGCCTGAGCGTGACTAAGAAGGTCGACACCCTGGCCGATCGCGGCAACTTCGGACCGTTCGACTTTGAGCTCACCTGCCAGACCAGCAACGGGACCCCGGTCACCTTCGGTGAGGAGGACCGGACCACGTTCACGCTGTCGCGGGACGAAACCTGGACGGCCCCCGAGGCCACCATCCCCTGGGGATCGGTCTGCCAGCTGCAAGAGGTCGATCGGGGCGGAGCCGCCCACGTCGTGGTGACCGGGACCAACGTGACGGACACCGGGGCGGGCAGTGCCCAGATCAAGGTGACCGGGACGGAGGAGGATCCGACCGCGGCCGTGCTCGCCACCGTCACCAACGAGTTCCCGGCTGGAGCACTGGTGGTCACCAAGGTGGTGGGCGGCGCCGGAGCTGAAACCTACGGCACCGGAAAGTTCGACTTCACCGCGGTATGCCAGTACAACGGAGAGACGGTGTTGGATGAGGCATTCTCTCTGGCCGGCGGCGAAAACCAAGTGTTCGGGATCTTCCCGGCGGGCACCGAATGCCAGGTGCTTGAACACACGACCGGGGGCGCCACCAGCGCCATCCTGGACGGGGAAGAGGGCAAGGTTGTGATCTCCGGTCCGACCGAAGAACAACCGGTGATCGGCCTGACCGACGTCACCGCCACCAACACCTTCGACACCGGATCCTTGCGGATCAGCAAGGTTCGGGATGGCGCCGGGGCCGAGAAGTACGGGGCCGGACCGTTCGAAGCTCAGGTGGCGTGCAGCTACCAGGCTGACGGTGAGCGAGTGGATATCGATCTGCCCGCTGACGGCCAGGTGACCCTGTCGGCTGAAAACAACTACCAGGCCGTGTTCGACAACCTGATTGTCGGAGCCGAATGCTCGGTGGTGGAGACACAGACCGGCGGTGCCCACGAAAGCACCATCGACCCTGAAGGTGGCCTGGTCACCATCGACGAGTCCGAGCAGGAAGTTCAGGTCCAGCTGACCAACACGTTCCACGTTGGTGACCTGGAGGTCGTCAAGCAGGTGGCCGGTGATGGAGCTGCCCAGAAGGGAGCCGGCCCGTTCGAGGTCCAGGTAACCTGTCTGGCCGGTGAAGGCGACGACGAGTGGCAGTTGGATCTGCCCGAAGGCGGCGTCTACTCGCTCTCGAAGCAGAACGACTACCGAGTTCGCCTTGACGATCTGTACGCGGGAGCCCGCTGCACCGTGGAGGAAACGGACAACGGCGGGGCCGACCGAACCGTGATGGATCCGAAGGACGGGGTGATTGAGGTGGAAGCGGATCAGACCGCGACCGTCACCATCACCAACTACTTCGATCCGGACGAGCTGGCGGACACCGGTGCGAACGTGGCGCGAGCTGTCGCCTGGGCCGCGCTGTTGCTGGGTGGAGGCGGACTGGCCCTCTGGCTGGCTAGCCGGCGCCGTCGGCCCGGTTCTGGCCAGGAGGGGTAACCCAGTGAGCCGGTAGCTTCGGCTGTGCGGGCCCGGAACTGACGAACCTGCGGGTTCTGAGGTTCCGGGCCCGGTTGGCGTTTGGGGTGGGTTGGGCTCTCGGCCCGGGTTTTGCCAGTGTTTGGGATGTTTGCCAATTCCTGGTGTTGGCAAACGTGGTCAAGTGCTGGCAAACCTTGGGGGTTCGGGGTGGTTTGGGCCGCCTGGGGCGGGTTTTGCCAGCGTTTGGGGATGTTTGCCAGCTGCGGGCGTTGGCAAACGTGGTCAAGTGCTGGCAAACGTTGGGTGTTTGTGGTGGTTTGGGCCGCCTGGGCTTGGTTTTGCCAGTGTTTGGGGATGTTTGCCAGCAATTCGGCCCCACCGGTGACCCGCACCAAACACTCGCGCCCCAAAAACCATCCCGACGCACTCCTTATATAAGGAGTCAGTCCAGCCGGACCGTGCCCAACTCCACGGGTCCAATCGGTGCCGGTGGCGGTAAACTAGTTGAGCCCAGGCGGGTGTCACCCTCCTAGTTGCCGGACCGATAGTGAGATAGCTATCTTTCGGCAGTTCAGGTAAGGCGTTTCACACGCGTGGATTGCTAGCGGACTTGCGGCTTTGCCCGCGAATCTGCGAGACTATACAAGTTGCCTCGCCCAGTCGGGGCGAATCCTGGGTAACCAGGATGGGCTTTTCGCCCAAGATCTTTTGACAAGTAGACGGTTCCACTTCCCGGTGGAAGGCGCAAGAGTGTGACTTCGAAGTAAGACACGCCCGAGTGCGGGGACCGCTCACGAATCTGTACGAGAAGAGGTTAGACGGCATGGCGGGACAGAAAATCCGCATCCGGCTCAAGTCATATGACCACGAGGTCATTGACAGCTCCGCGCGCAAGATTGTGGACACCGTACAGCGTGCGGGCGCCACGGTCGTGGGCCCGGTGCCGCTGCCGACCGAAAAGAACGTGTTTGTCGTTATTCGGTCGCCCCACAAGTACAAGGACAGCCGCGAGCAGTTTGAGATGCGCACCCACAAGCGGCTGATTGACATTATTGATCCGACGCCCAAGGCCGTCGATTCGCTGATGCGTCTCGATCTCCCGGCTGACGTGAACATCGAGATTAAACTCTGAGGACATCTGCAATGACTACTGACACCAAGCAGGCGGCTGCGCCCGTGAAGGCGCTGCTTGGCCGCAAGCTCGGCATGACCCAGGCCTGGGATGAGAACGGACGTCTGGTCCCCCTGACGGTTGTGCAGGTTGACAAGAACGTCGTGACGCAGATCCGCACCGCTGAAACTGACGGCTACTCGGCAGTTCAGGTCGGATTCGAGGACATCGACCCGCGGCGCGTCACCAAACCTCTCGCTGGCCACTTCGCTAAGGCTGGCGTTTCCCCGAAGCGTCACGTCGCTGAGTTCCGCACTGCGGATGCGGCTGACTATGAGCTCGGACAAGAACTTGATGCCGCGGTGTTTGAGGCTGGCCAGAAGGTCGACGTCTCGGGCAACACCAAGGGCAAGGGTTTTGCCGGTGTGATGAAGCGCCACGGTTTTGCCGGTGGCCCCGCTTCCCACGGCGCCCACAAGATTCACCGTAAGCCCGGTTCGATTGGCGCTTGCGCCACCCCCGGACGCATCTTCAAAGGTCAGCGGATGGCCGGCCGGATGGGTAACGTCCGCAGCACCGTCATGAACCTGACCGTCCAGGGCGTCGACGCCGAGAAGGGCCTGCTCCTGATCAAGGGCGCCGTTCCCGGTCCGAAGAACGCTGTGGTGATGGTTCGCAGCGCCGTGAAGGGAGCGTAGCCATGGCTCAAGATGTTGAACTGCAAGATCGCACCGTCAAAATTGTGAACGCCAAGGGCAATGCCACCCGCTCGACCGCGGAGCTGCCCGGCGAATACTTCGACGTGCCCGTCAACGTGCCGCTGATCCACCAGGTTGTGGTGGCGCAGTTGGCCGCGGCCCGCCAGGGTACCCACGCGACCAAGACTCGCGCGGACGTCTCCGGTGGTGGCCGCAAGCCCTACCGTCAGAAGGGGACCGGCAACGCCCGTCAGGGTTCGATCCGTGCACCTCAGTTCACCGGTGGTGGCGTCGTTCACGGCCCGCAGCCGCGTGACTACTCGCAGCGCACCCCCAAGAAGATGAAGGCCAAGGCCCTGCGTTCGGCTCTGTCGGACCGCGCTCGCAACGATCGCGTTCACGTGATCAACGAGTTCATCACCGGCGCGCCGTCCACGAAGACCGCCAAGGCCATTCTGGAAGCGATTGTCGCCGACCGCTACGTGCTGGTCGTGCTGGACCGCTCCGATGTGAACACCGCTCTGAGCCTGCGCAACCTGCAGCAGGCCGAGGTGGTGTGGGCCGACCAGCTGAACACCTACTCGGTGATGGTGAATGACGATGTCATCTTCACGCCGGCTTCGCTGGCCGCCTACCTGGGTGACTCCGAAGAGAAGGAGCAGGATCAGTGACCGTTGAACTGAGCAAGAACCCGCGCGACATCGTCTTGCGCCCGGTGGTGACTGAGAAGTCCTCCGGCCTGATGGACGAGGGCAAGTACACCTTCGAGGTGGACCCCCGCGCGAACAAGACCGAAATCAAGATCGCGATCGAAAAGATCTTCGGCGTCAAGGTGTCCAAGATTGCGACCCAGAATCGCCAGGGGAAGGTCTACCGCACTCGGGATGGGATTGGCAAGCGCAAGAGCGTCAAGCGCGCCATCGTCACCCTGCGTGAAGGTTCGATCGACGTCTTCGGTGCGGGAAACTGAGAGACCGGAGAATAGAGGAACATCATGGGAATTCGTAAGTACAAGCCCACGACTCCTGGTCGTCGGAACTCGAGTGTCTCGGACTTCGCCGAGATCACCCGCACCACCCCGGAAAAGTCACTGGTTCGCCCCCTGACCAAGAGTGGCGGCCGTAACTCCTACGGTCGGATTACTTCGCGTCACCGCGGTGGCGGACACAAGCGGGCCTACCGCGTGATCGACTTCAAGCGCAACGACAAAGACGGCGTTCCCGCGCGCGTTGCCGAGATCGAATACGATCCGAACCGGACCGCCAACATTGCTCTGCTGCACTACTTCGATGGGGAGAAGCGCTACATCCTCGCCCCGGAGAAGCTGCGTCAGGGAGATGTGGTTGAAAATGGTCCCAAGGCTGACATCAAGCCGGGGAACTGCTTGCCGATGCGCAACATCCCGCTCGGTACCGTGATCCACGCAGTCGAGCTGAACGTCGGTCAGGGAGCCAAGCTGGCTCGCTCGGCCGGGTCCTCGATCCAGCTGGTGGCCAAGGAAGGGCGTTTCGCCCAGCTGCGGCTGCCCTCTGGCGAAATCCGCAATGTCGACATTGATTGCCGCGCCACCATCGGCTCGGTGGGCAATGCCGAACAGGGCAACATTCGCTGGGGCAAGGCTGGCCGGATGCGCTGGAAAGGTCACCGTCCCAAGGTTCGCGGTGTCGCCATGAACCCGGTGGACCACCCGCACGGTGGTGGTGAGGGCCGCACTTCGGGTGGTCGTCACCCAGTGAGCCCGTGGGGTAAGCCGGAAGGCCGCACCCGCAAACCCAACAAGCCGAGCGACAAGTACATCGTTCGTCGTCGTAAGACTGGCAAGAAGCGCTGAAAGGGAGCCTAGCCATGCCACGTAGTTTGAAAAAGGGCCCCTTCGTCGACGCCCACTTGCAGAAGAAGATTGACGAGCAGAACGAGAAGGGCACCAAGACGGTCATCAAGACCTGGTCCCGCCGTTCGATGATCACCCCGGACTTCCTGGGCCACACCTTTGCGGTCCACGATGGCCGCAAGCACGTACCCGTGTTCATTACCGAGGCGATGGTTGGTCACAAGCTCGGGGAATTTGCCCCGACTCGGACCTTCCGCAGCCACGATAAAGACGATCGCAAAGGGCGGCGCCGCTAGGCGCCCAGCAGAAAGAGGCTAAAACATGGAAGCCAAGGCGCAAGCGCGCTTTGTCCGCGTCACGCCCCAGAAGGCTCGGCGGGTCGTCAATGAGATCCGGGGCAAGTCGGTTCTGGACGCAGCGGACATCTTGCAGTTCGCCCCCCAGCGGGTAGCGAAAGACGTTCGGAAGGTACTCCTGAGTGCCGTTGCGAACGCGCAGGTCAAAGCAGAGAGCACCGGAGAGAAGTTCAACGAGGCTGAGCTGTGGATCCGCGAGACCTATGTGGACGAAGGACCGACCATGAAGCGGTTCATCGCGAAGGCACAGGGCCGCGCAGGACGAATTCTGAAGCGGACCAGCCACATCACCGTGATCGTTGGCACCAAGGACGAGAAGGAAGGGAATCGCTAAATGGGGCAAAAAGTTAATCCCACTGGATTCCGCCTGGGGATCACCACGGAGCATCGTTCGCGGTGGTTCGCAGATTCGACGACCAAAGGTCAGCGTTACCGCGACTATGTGGCCGAGGATGTAGCGATTCGCAAGATGCTGGCCGATGGCCTTGAGCGGGCTGGCATCTCCAAGGTCGAGATCGAGCGGACCCGTGACCGGGTGCGGATCGATCTGCACACCGCCCGCCCGGGCATCGTCATCGGGCGCCGCGGGGCCGAGGCTGACCGCCTCCGCCAGGACCTGGAGAAGCTGACCGGCAAGCAGGTTCAACTGAACATCCTCGAGGTGAAGAACCCCGAGATCGACGCCCAACTGGTCGCCCAGGGCGTGGCCGAGCAGCTGGCTGCTCGCGTCTCGTTCCGTCGCGCCATGCGTAAGGCGATGCAGTCGGCGCAGCGTGCGGGGGCCAAGGGTATCCGGGTGCAGGTTTCGGGCCGCCTCGGCGGGGCCGAAATGAGCCGCTCGGAGTTCTACCGCGAAGGCCGTGTTCCGCTGCAGACTCTGCGCGCCAACATCGACTACGGCTTCTTCGAAGCTCACACCACCTTCGGTCGGATCGGCGTGAAGGTTTGGATCTACAAGGGCGACGTCACCGAGCGTGAATTTGCTCGTCAGCAGGCTGAGGCCCACAACCGTGGTGGCAGCCGGCGCGGCGAACGTCGCGGTGGTGGCCGGCGTCAGGGGCGGGGCAACGCTCCCGAGCAGACCGCCGCCCCCGAGGCAGCCCAGCCCGTCAGTAACGAAACCGCGAGCCAGAGTGCGGCCCCGGCCGCCGAGGCGAGCTCTACTGGAACGGAGGCCTGAGCCCAATGCTCATTCCCCGTCGCGTAAAGTACCGCAAGCAGCACCGTCCCGGCCGTGGAGGCATGGCCAAGGGCGGCACCGAGCTGGCGTTTGGTGATTACGGCATTCAGGCCCTCGGCCCCGCCTACCTCACCAACCGGCAGATTGAAGCTGCTCGTATTGCGATGACCCGGCACATCAAGCGTGGTGGCAAGGTTTGGATCACGGTCTTCCCCGATCGTCCCCTGACCAAGAAGCCCGCTGAAACTCGCATGGGTTCAGGTAAGGGTGCCCCCGAATGGTGGGTTGCCCCCGTCAAGCCCGGTCGGATCATTTTCGAACTGGGCGGTGTCGATGAGGCCCTGGCGCGTGAAGCCATGCGTCGGGCCCAGCACAAGCTTCCGATGAAGACCCGTTTTGTGGTTCGTGAGGGTGGTGAAAACTAATGGCAGACAAGGGACTGACCACCGTTGAACTCGATGCGATGGACGACGCCGAGCTGCGTAAGGAGCTCGACAAGGCCAAGGCTGAACTGTTCAACCTGCGCTTCTCCCAGGCCGTTGGTGCCCAGGAAGATTCCGGACGCATGAAGACTGTGCGTCGCAATATTGCCCGCATCTACACGGTTGCGCGTGAGCGAGAACTCGGCTTCCGCACTGCGCCGAGCACTGAGGAGTGAGTTCAGTGGCTGAAGAAACTACCGGCACCCAACGCAACCAGCGCAAAGTCCGTCGCGGATACGTCACCAGTGACGCGATGGATAAGACCGCGGTTGTGACCTTGGAAGACCGCGCCAAGCACCCCCTGTACGGGAAGGTTGTGCGCAAGTCCAAGAAGGTCAAGGCCCACGACGAAACCAACGAATGCCGCGTCGGCGATCTGGTCCTTATCATGGAGACCCGCCCGCTGTCCAAGACGAAGCATTGGCGAGTGGTGGAGATCCTCGAGAAAGCTAAGTAGAATAGCTTCTCGTTTGTAAAAAATCCGTTCGGCTAGGCTCTGTCCCGGTTCCGAAAGGGACCGGGAAGAGAACCGGCACGACGACAGGAGTCATAAAGCATGATCCAGCAGGAGTCGCGACTTAAGATCGCTGACAACACGGGCGCGAAGGAAATCCTCTGCATCCGCGTTCTTGGCGGTTCCAGTCGCCGTTTTGCGGGCATCGGCGACACGATTGTCGCCACCGTCAAAGATGCCATTCCCGGCGGCAACGTCAAGAAGGGCGAAGTCGTCAAGGCAGTCGTGGTGCGCACGCGCAAGCAAACGCGCCGCCCCGACGGCTCGTACATCAAGTTCGATGAGAACGCCGCAGTCATCCTGAAGAATGACGGGGAGCCTCGCGGCACCCGCATCTTCGGCCCCGTGGGGCGTGAACTGCGTGACAAGAAGTTTATGCGTATCGTTTCGTTGGCACCGGAGGTGATCTGATGGCAGCGAAGATCAAGAAGGGCGACCTGGTTGAGGTCGTTCGCGGCCGCACCAGTAACGAGAAGCAACTGGCAGAGCGCAATGCTCGCCGTGAAGCCGAGGGGCTGGCTCCGCTGACCCCCGGTGACAAGGGCAAGCAGGGTCGCGTGATTAAGGTCTTCCCGGCCGAGCAGAAAGTGCTGGTCGAAGGGGTAAACCTGAAGACCCGCCACGTGCGTCAGGGCCAGCAGGGACAGGCCGGTGGGATTACCACCATCGAGGCCCCCATCTCCATTGCGAAGGTGGCCCTGGTGGATCCCGAAACCAAGAAGCCGGTCCGGGTTGGCTTCCGCGAGGAAGTTGTGGAGCGGGACGGGCGCAAGCGCACCGTTCGCGTCCGGGTTACCCGTGGCGGCGCCAAGCGCGGCATCACCGCTGGTAAGGAGCTGTGACCATGACCCCACGTTTGAAGGAAAAGTACCAGAACGAGGTCCGTCCGGCTCTGGAAGAAGAGTTCAACTACGACAACGTCATGCAGGTCGGCAAGCCGATCAAAGTGGTTGTCAACATGGGGGTCGGCGAAGCCGCCCGGGATGCCAAGGTCCTCGAAGGGGCCCTGCGCGACCTGGCTGCGATCACCGGTCAAAAGCCCCGCGTGAACCGGGCGAAGAAGTCGATCGCCCAGTTCAAGCTGCGTGAAGGCCAGGCCATTGGCGCCTCGGTTACCCTGCGCGGCGACCGTATGTGGGAATTCCTGGATCGTCTGATTGCCACGGCTCTGCCGCGGATTCGTGACTTCCGTGGTCTCTCCCCGAAGCAGTTTGATGGCAATGGTAACTACACCTTCGGTCTGACCGAACAGTCGATGTTCCACGAGATCAACGTGGACCAGATCGACCGCGTTCGCGGGATGGACGTTACCGTGGTCACCTCGGCGACAACCGACGATGAGGGCCGCGCGCTCCTGCGCAAGCTCGGCTTCCCGTTCAAGGAGAACTGATCATGGCGAAAACTTCGATGAAAGTTAAGGCCGCTCGGGAACCCAAGTTCGCCGTGCGCGCCTACACCCGTTGCACCCGCTGCGGTCGTCCGCAGTCCGTGTACCGCAAGTTCGGCCTGTGCCGCATCTGCCTGCGTGAGCTCGCCCTGGCCGGCGACCTCCCGGGCGTGACTAAGAGCAGCTGGTAACACTTACGACGCAGGTCCTTCGGTGGCAATAGCCGAAGGAAACCACGCCGAGGAAGGGGACTAACCCCAAATGACAATGACTGATCCGATCGCAGATATGCTTACGCGTCTGCGTAACGCCAATGCGGCCCATCACGAGTCGGTTTCCATGCCGTACTCGAAGCTGAAGGCCGCCATTGCCGACATCCTTCTGGAAGAGGGATACATCGAGGCTGTCTCTGTTGAAGACGCCCGAGTCGGCAAGACCCTCACGCTCAAGCTGAAGTACTCGGGACGCCGGGACCGCGCTATCGCCGGTCTGAAGCGCGTGTCCAAGCCCGGTCTGCGCGTGTACGCAAAGTCCACCAGTCTTCCGAAGGTCCGCGGCGGCCTGGGAGTGGCGATTCTGTCGACCTCTTCCGGCCTGCTCACCGATCGGCAGGCTTCCGACAAGGGTGTGGGTGGGGAAGTCCTCGCCTACGTCTGGTAAAGGAGCCGAAGAATGTCACGTATTGGCAAGCAACCGATCGTTATTCCCGCGAACGTTGAAGTTAAGATCGATGGCCAGCAGGTCGACGTCAAGGGCCCCAAGGGTTCCATGACCGTCGTTATCCCGTCCCCGATCTCAGTTGCCGTTGAGGGCAACGAAATCCTGGTCACCCGTCCGAACGACGAGAAGGTGTCCCGGGAGCGTCACGGCCTGAGCCGGACCCTGATCTACAACAACATTGTGGGTGTCACCGAGGGCTACTCGAAGGGCCTCGAAATTGTTGGGACCGGTTACCGCGCGGTCGCCAAGGGCAAGTCGATTGAGTTCGCCCTGGGCTACTCGCACCCGATCCTGGTTGACCCGCCGGCGGGGATCGAGTTCAAGCTCGACTCGCCGACCAAGCTGACGGTGATTGGCATCGACAAGCAGCTGGTGGGGGAGACCGCCGCAAACATCCGTAAACTGCGCAAGCCGGAACCTTACAAGGGTAAGGGTATCCGCTACGCCGGCGAAGTTGTTCGCCGCAAGGTTGGAAAGGCAGGCAAGTAATGTCTTACGCCGTCAAAGGTAAAGGCAAGGCTATTGGCCGGATTCGCCGCCACAAGCGCCTGCGCAACAAGGTGAGCGGTACCCCGGAGCGTCCCCGCCTGTCGGTGACCCGGTCCAACCGGCACATGTTTGTTCAGGTGGTTGACGACACCAACGCGAAGACCATCGTGTGGGCGTCGACCATGGAACCTGAACTGCGCGCCAGCAGCGATGAGAAGACCGCGAAAGCCCACCGCGTGGGCCAGCTGATTGCTGAGCGGGCTCAGGCTGCCGGCATCACCGCAGTGGTCTTCGACCGCGGCGGCAACAAGTACCACGGCCGTGTCGCAGCGGTCGCCGATGGTGCCCGTGAGGGCGGGCTCACTCTGTGAGCGCGACTGAGGAAAGAGAGAGCAACTGATGGCTGCACCGCAGCGAGGCAGAAATAGTCAGGAAAGCTCCGACCGGGCCGGTCGCGACGGAGATCGTCGCGGCGGTCGCGGGGGTCGCCAGGGCGATCGCCGGGACAACCGTCGGAGTGAAGAACGTAACCAGTACGTGGAGCGGGTTGTCACCATCAACCGCGTGTCCAAGGTGGTCAAGGGTGGGCGTCGCTTCTCCTTCACCGCGTTGGTCGTGGTCGGTGACGGTGAAGGCACCGTTGGCGTCGGCTACGGCAAGGCCAAGGAAGTTCCCGCGGCCATTGCCAAGGGCGTGGAAGAAGCAAAGAAGAACTTCTTCCACGTGCCGATGATCCGTCGGTCCATCCCGCACCTGGTGCAGGGCGAGGCGGCCGCAGGGGTAGTCCTGCTCCGTCCGGCTTCCCCGGGAACCGGCGTTATCGCCGGCGGTCCGGTGCGCGCCGTGCTCGAATGCGCCGGGATCCACGATGTGCTGACCAAGTCGCTGGGCTCGGACAATGCGATCAATATTGTCCACGCCACCGTGGCTGCCCTCAAGCAGCTCGAAGGCCCCGAGGCAGTTGCGGCTCGCCGCGGTCTGCCCCTGGAGCGGGTGGCCCCCACCTCCATGCTGGCTGCTCGCGCCGAGGGCGAAGCCCAGAAGCGCGAAGAAGCTGAGAAGGTCGCTGCCGAAGCGGCCGCCGCGGGGGTGAACGCCTGATGGCTCAGCTGAAAGTTACTTTGAAGAAGTCCACGATCGGCGCCAAGCCCAACATTAAGGACACCGTCCGGAACCTGGGTCTGCGAAAGATCGGCCAGAGCGTGATTCGTGAAGATCGTCCCGAGATTGTCGGCGCGATTCGCACGGTTCGCCACCTGGTGGAAGTTGAAGAGGTGGAGAAGTAATGGCGGATAACCGACGTCACGACCTGAACCCCGGCGAGGGTGAGGTTCTGAAGCTCCATCACCTGCGTCCTGCCCCCGGCGCCAAGACCGCTAAGACCCGGGTGGGTCGCGGTGAAGGCTCCAAGGGTAAGACCGCTGGTCGCGGGACCAAGGGCACCAAGGCTCGCTACCAGGTTCAGCCAGGCTTTGAGGGCGGCCAGATGCCGCTGCACATGCGCCTGCCGAAGCTGCGCGGGTTCAAGAATCCTTTCCGGGTGGAATACCAGGTGGTCAACCTGGACAAGCTCCAGGAAGTATTCCCCGAAGGTGGCAAGGTCACCGTTGATGATCTGGTAGCCAAGCGGGTTGTTCGTAAGAACCAGCCCGTCAAGGTACTGGGCAACGGCGAGGTCACCTTGGCCTTCCAGCTGGAAGTGGACAAATGGTCCGCTTCCGCCGAGGAAAAAATCACCCAGGCCGGCGGAACTATTTCCGCTCGCTAGGACAAAAGTGGGAGGGCATCGGCAACATCGGTGCCCTCCCTTACTTTTACCCGTCCCAATTAAGCGTTGACCCGCCCTACCTAGTAATCTGGCGGGTGGAGCCAAGTTCTTGGCATCGAAACTTACACGAGGAGGAAGCTTGTTCCGCGCTTTCGCCCAGGCATTCCGAACCCCGGACCTGCGTCAGAAGATCCTGATTACCCTGCTGATTATGGCACTGTACCGGCTGGGTACATTTGTGCCGGCACCCGGGGTGTCCTCGCAAAACATCAATGCCTGTCTCACCCAGGCCGAAGGCACCGGCCTGCTGGACATGTTCAACCTGTTCTCCGGCGGCGCGCTGCTGCAGCTGTCGGTGTTCGCCCTTGGGATCCTCCCCTACATCACCGCCTCGATCATCATGCAGGTGATGCGGGTGGCGGTCCCGCGCCTGGACGACCTGTACCAGGAAGGCCAGTCGGGCCAAACCAAGATCACCCAGTACACCCGGTACCTGACCGTGTTCCTGGCGATCCTGCAGTCCACCACCATGCTGACGCTGGCCATCAACGGCCAGATGTTCCCCGGCTGTACCTCGCCGCTGATCCCGAACGGGTCCCCGGCCACCTACGCGTTCATCATCCTGGCCATGACCACGGGCACCGTCGTCATCATGTGGTTCGCCGAGATTATTACCGAGCGCGGCGTTGGCAACGGGATGTCTCTCCTGATCTTCACCTCGATCGTCTCCACCATGCCGACTCAGCTGGCCGATATCTGGGCCGGCTCCGGTGGCTGGACCAAGGTGCTGGTGATCGTGGTCCTGATCCTGCTGGTCACGCTCGTGGTCGTCTACGTGGAATCGGCCCAGCGCCGGATTCCCGTCCAGTACGCCCGCCGGATGGTGGGGCGTCGGACCTACGGTGGCACCACCACCTACATCCCGTTGAAGATCAACATGTCGGGCGTGATCCCGGTGATCTTCTCCTCCTCGATCATGATGCTGCCGAACATGGCCGCGCAGTTCGCTTCGCCGGAGTCAGGCTGGGCGCAGTGGATCCAGGTCAACATGAACCGGACCTCGCCCTGGTACCTGCTGACTGAAGCGGTCCTGATCCTCGGCTTCGCCTACTTCTACACTTCGATTACCTTCAACCCGGACGAGGTGGCCGACAACCTGAAGCGTTACGGCGGCTTTGTGCCTGGCTTCCGGGCTGGTCGGCCCACGGCCGAACACCTGCGCTACGTGGTCAACCGGCTCACCTTTGCCGGCGCCATCTACCTGGCGATCATTGCCTCGCTGCCGTCGATCATCATGATTCCGTTGGACCTGGCCCCGACGCAGATGCCATTCGGGGGCACCACGCTGCTGATTATGGTTTCGGTTGGCTTGCAGACCGTCAAGGACATCAACGCTCAACTGCAGCAGCACCACTATGAAGGATTCTTGAAATGACAGGAATTGTCATGCTGGGAGCCCCCGGAGTTGGGAAGGGGACCCAGGCGGCCAAAATCGTGGAACGGCTCGGGATCCCAGCCATCTCCACCGGCAATATTTTCCGGACCAACATCAAGGCCGGAACTGAGCTGGGGCTCCTGGCCAAGAAGTACATCGACCAGGGGACGTTTGTGCCAGACTCGGTGACCACCCCGATGGTGGCGGCGCGTTTTACCGCCGACGACGTCAAGCGAGGGTTCCTGCTGGACGGCTACCCGCGAAACCTGGCGCAGGCGCACTCTTTGCGTGACATCCTGGCCCAGGAGGGGTTGGCCCTGGACCTGGTGATTGAACTGGACGCTCCCGAGGAGGTCCTGGTCAACCACATGATGAACCGGGCGAAAAAAGAGGGCCGCTCCGACGATAAGCCGGAAGTTTTTGCCCGCCGCCTGGCCGAGTACCGGGAGCGAACCGAGCCGATTGCCACCTACTACGCGGACCAGGATCTGCTGGCGGTGGTCGACGGCGTTGGCACCATCGACGAGGTGACCGCCCGCATCTTCGAACTGCCGGTTTTGAAGGGGCACTAGGTTTGCGGCGTCAGAAGCAGAGTCGGCTCAAATCCCGCACCCAAATCGGCTATCAGCGCGAAGCTGGATTGGTGGTGGCCGAGGTGCATCGTGTCCTGCGCGAGGCCGCTCGTCCCGGGGTCAGTCTGCTTGAGCTGGACCGGTTGGCCTACGAGGCCACCGTCGCCGCCGGCGCGAAGCCCAACTTCCTGCACTATCAGGGTTTTCCCGCCACCGTCTGCATGTCGGTCAACGACGTGATTGTGCACGGCATTCCGGATGAACGGGTCCTGGCCGAGGGGGACCTGGTTTCCTTTGACTGCGGCGCCTACGTGGAGCGGGACGGCAAGCAGTGGCACGCCGACGCCGCCTTCACCCATCGGGTCGGGCCGGTCGGCAAGCGCCTGGTGCAATTGGACGAGATCACCGAAAACGCGATGTGGGCGGGCGTGGCTGCGGTTGCCTCCGCCAAACGGATTGGTGACATTGGCGCCGCCATTGAGGACTACGTGGACGAGGCGGGAGCCGGGCTGGACTGGACTCCGGGCCTGATTGAGGGTTACACCGGGCACGGGATCGGCAACCGGCTTCACGAAGAGCCGACCGTTTACAACTACCGGGTTCGCGGCCGCACCGAACAGGTGGAGCCGGGCCTGGTCATTTGCATTGAGCCGATGGTGGTGGCCGGAACAATCGAAACCAAGGTGGCCAGCGACCACTGGGCGGTCCTCACCCGCGACGGAGCTCCCGCCGCCCACTGGGAACACACGGTGGCGGTGTTGGACGAGGGGATTGCTGTCCTGACCGCAGCGGACGGGGGAGTGGCCGGGTTGGCCCCCTTCGGCGTCACCCCGGTGGTGCTGTAAGCGTCAATTCTGACGCGAGGTGATTTTCCGCACTTGCTCCCGCTGGGCCTATGGTCGCGGGGTTTCCTCCAGTAAGCTAGATGATCGGGCGTGCTTTCTGACGCCCAAAAACTACCCGAAGAGGACATGCGGAGGATATGGCTAAGAAAGACGGAGTAATCGAGGTCGAGGGACGGGTTATTGAAGCCCTGCCCAACGCCATGTTCCGTGTGGAATTGGAGAACGGGCACATTGTGCTCGGCTACATTTCCGGCAAGATGCGCCAGCACTACATCCGGATTCTTCCTGATGACCGTGTTGTCGTGGAACTCAGCCCATACGATCTCTCCCGGGGTCGTATTGTCTACCGCTACAAGTAAAGACTGCCGTGCGAGCGGCGGAAGGTAACCGTAATGAAGGTTAAACCGAGCGTGAAGAAGATCTGTGACAAGTGCAAGGTGATTCGTCGCCACGGCAACGTCATGGTGATCTGCGAAAACCCACGCCACAAGCAGCGTCAGGGCTAGCCGACGCAGGGACTACTCGGTCCCACCGCATCTCTGCAAATTGGTCCAACCAATTACCCCCGGTTCAGGGGCCGGGGCCGCTCAGCGGAGCCAGAGGTGACCACCCCTGATGAGATATTTATGGAGTGACAGATGGCACGTATTGCCGGCGTTGACCTCCCGCGTGAAAAGCGGATGGAGATCGCGCTTACCTACATTTACGGCATTGGTCGTACCCGTTCCCAGGAGACTCTGGCCGCTACCGGCGTGAGCCCGGATTTGCGCGTCAAAGACGCCACCGAAGAGGACCTGGTCAAACTGCGGAACTACATCGACCAGAACTTCCAGGTGGAAGGCGACCTTCGGCGTGAGGTTCAAGCTGACATTCGCCGCAAGATTGAGATTGGCTGCTACCAGGGCCTGCGTCACCGGCGCGGCCTGCCCGTGCGCGGACAGCGCACCAAGACCAACGCGCGGACCCGCAAGGGCCCCAAGCGCACCGTGGCCGGTAAGAAGAAGGCCTAGTCAGGTCCCGCCCCTCAGCTTGTAGGAGAAAAATCGAATGGCTCAGAACTCTCGCGCGAACGCTTCGCGCAAGCCGCGTCGTAAGGAACGGCGCAACGTAACTCACGGTCAGGCACACATTCGCTCGACCTTCAACAACACCATTGTTTCCATCACCGACCCGACCGGGGCCGTGATCGCCTCGTCCTCTTCCGGCCAGGTTGGATTCAAGGGTTCCCGCAAGTCCACCCCCTTCGCAGCTCAGCTGGCGGCCGAGGCGGCTGCCCGTCGGGCCCAGGAGCAGGGCATGAAGAAGGTTGACGTCTTCGTCAAGGGTCCCGGCTCCGGCCGCGAGACCGCGATCCGTTCCCTCCAGGCCGCCGGTCTGGAAGTTGGGTCGATCCAGGACGTCACCCCGCAGGCACACAACGGCTGCCGGCCCCCCAAGCGTCGCCGCGGCTAGTTTCTTTCGCTCGAGCTCTGAACCGGGGTCCGGTTCAACTCACAATGCTGCATTCACCTCCGCCTAGCGGAATCCGCCCCCCAGGGTCATATAGCGGGCCCTGGGAAGAAAGGAAATAACGTGCTCATTGCACAGCGACCCGTTTTGACCGAAGAGGTTGTGAACGAGAACCGGTCCCGGTTCACCCTGGAGCCCCTGGAGCCTGGCTTCGGCTACACCCTGGGCAACTCATTGCGCCGCACGCTGCTGTCCTCCATTCCGGGGGCCGCAGTGACCTCGATCTACATCGAAGGGGTGGAGCACGAGTTCCGCACCATCGAGGGGGTCAAGGAAGATGTTTCGGAGATCATCCTGAACGTCAAGCAGCTTGTACTGTCCTCGGAAAATGATGAGCCGGTCCTGATGTACCTGCGCAAGCAGGGGCCCGGCGAAGTGACCGCGGCGGACATTGTCCCGCCCGCGGGCGTGGAAGTGCATAACCCCGACCTGCACATTGCAACTCTGAACGAGCACGGAAAGCTCGAAATTGAGTTGACGGTGGAGCGGGGCCGCGGTTACGTTACCGCCGCTCAGAACAAGGATCTGGACGGGAAGAAGTCCCTCATTCCGGTGGACTCCATCTACTCGCCAGTTCTGAAGGTCACCTACAAGGTGGAGGCGACCCGTGTTGAGCAGCGGACCGACTTCGATAAGCTGATCATCGACGTGGAGACCAAGCCGGCAATTGCGCCGCGCGACGCGATTGCTTCCGCGGGCAAGACCCTGGTCGAGCTGTTCGGCCTGGCACGGGATCTGAACATCGAGGCGGAGGGCATTGAAATTGGCCCCACCGTTACCGACGAAACGCTGGCCGCTGACCTGGCCCTGCCGATCGAGAGCCTGAACCTGCAGTCCCGGTCCTACAACGCTCTGCGTCGGCGCGGTATCCTCACGGTCGGTGAGCTGGTGGCGCACTCCGAAGCGGACCTGTTGGACATTCGGAACTTCGGGACCAAGTCCATCGAAGAGATCAAAGAGTCCCTGGCCTCCCTGGGCATGGTGCTCAAAGACTCGCAGATGCCCGGCGGGGCGGATGCCGATGGCGGCTCGATCTTCAGTGACACGCCGGCCATCTAAACTTGTCAACCTCTTTACAGTAATCAGGAGCAATTATGCCCACCCCTAAGAAGGGACCCCGCCTCGGCGGCAGCCCGTCGCACCAGCGTCACATTCTGTCCAACCTGGCCAAGCAGCTAATTGAGAACGGCCAGATCACCACTACCGAAGCCAAGGCGAAGACTCTGCAGCCTTACTTCGAGAAGATGGTGACCAAGGCGAAGCGCGGGGATATCCACTCCCGCCGCCTCGTCCTGAAGAAGCTGCGGGACAAGGACGCCGTCTACCAGCTGTTCGATGAGGTTGTTCCCAGCCTCGACGAGGCCCGCGAGGGCGGCTACACGCGGATCACCCGCGTGGGCAACCGCAAGGGCGACAACGCCCCGATGGCAGTGATTGAGATTGTCACCGAGCGGGTTGCGAAGAAGGCCGTCGTCAAGGAAGCCACCCAGGCTACCAAGGCAGCTGCGAAGCCGGCCGCCAAGGAAGAGCCGACCGTGGAGGAACCGGCGGAAGAAGTGACCGAAGAGGTCACCGAAGCCGAAGAGGCCGCGGAAGAAGCCAAGTAGGCTGACGCATTTTCACGTTGGGGGTGGGGCCGTGGGCCCTGCCCCCAACTTGCGTTTTGCGCCTCAGCCGACCCGACCCGGGTGAGGGCAAGGACCGGACCGAACCAACTACGATGGAGCCATGACCAGTCAACCGGTATTGACCCTGTGCATCGACTGCGGTGGGGGTGGAATCAAAGGCTCGGTGGTGGACCAGTACGGGAACCTGGCCGCCCCCGCCCAGCGGATCCAAACCCCCTACCCGCTGCCGCCGAACCTGCTGGTGGAGATCGTCCAACGCCACGCTGACAATCTGCCCGCCGCCGACCGGATCACGGTCGGAATGCCCGGGATGATCCGCCACGGCCGGGTGATTGCCACCCCGCACTACATCACCAAGGACGGCCCCCGATCCAAGGTGATTCCGGGCCTGGTGGAAGAGTGGAAGAACTTCGACATGCAGTTGGCCGTTCATCAGCAGTTGGGGCTGCCCACCCTGGTGCTCAACGATGCCGAGGTGGCCGGGGCCGGGGTGATCACCGGTACCGGATTGGAAATGATCATTACCCTGGGAACCGGGCTGGGCAACGCCGTCTTTGATTCAGGCCGCCTGGCCCCGCACGTGGAAGTGTCCCAGGGGTTTGTGCGCTGGGGCCTAACCTACGACTCCTACATTGGGGAGCACGAGCGGCTCCGGCTGGGGGATGCCCACTGGTCGCGCCGGGTCCGCCGGATTGTTGACGGCCTCCGACCGATGTACCTGTGGGATCGGCTCTATCTGGGTGGGGGCAACTCCAAACGAATCACGCAAAGCCACCTGGAGAGGCTCGGTGACGACGTGGTGATCGTACCCAACGATGCGGGCATCTTCGGTGGTGTTCGAGTCTGGGATTGGCAGGACTGAGCGTGGCCGATCTTCAGCGCCTGCGCCTCGACCTGGCTTACGACGGCACTTTCTTTCACGGGTGGGCCGCGCAGCCGGGCCTGCGGACGGTCCAGGGTGACCTGGAGGAAGCCCTGGCCACGGTCTTGCGGCGCCCGGTCCAGCTGACGGTGGCGGGCCGGACCGACGCGGGTGTCCACGCGGCTGCCCAGGTGGCTCACCTGGACGCGAACGAGGCGGAGGCGGGCCAATTGACCGTCCGCCGCCTCCAGGGACTGCTGGACCGGCTCGAGGACCGGTACTGGCGCCAGGGGAGTCTTCCGGAACGGCCCGGTGGAACCGGTGACATTGTCCTGCAAGGTTTGACTCCGGTCTCTCCGGAGTTTGACGCCCGCTTCAGCGCCACCGCCCGCCACTATCGCTACCGGATTGCCGACCGGTCCTCCCGCCGGGATCCAGCCACCCGCTGGTCCACCTGGTGGAGTCCGAGCGAGCTGGATCTGGAGCTGATGAACACCGGAGCCCAGCAGTTGTGTGGAGAGTGGGATTTCCTGTCGTTTTGTCGGCCCCGCGAAGGCGCTACCACCATCCGAACCCTTCGTTACCTGACCGTCACCCGGGACGAGGCGGATGGAACCTTGGCGGTGGAAGTTTCGGCCGACGCCTTTTGCCACTCGATGGTCCGCACCCTGGTCGGGGCGCTGGTCGAGGTGGGGCGGGGGCACCGGACGCTGGACTGGCTGGCAGAGCTGGTGCGCCACCCCTCGCGCCAGTGGGGGGTCCCGGTGGTTCCGGCTCGCGGCCTGACCCTAGTCGGGGTGGACTATCCACCTCGTGAACAGTGGGCCGAACGGGCGCGGGAGGCTCGCCGTCGACGCGACAGTGAGGAATCGGGCACAGTTCCGCCAAGCCTTTGACCCAGTCCCGGTCCCGTAGCTAGACTTAACTCCGTTGTGCGGCCTGCGTTCGGGGCTTCTCCCACTCGCTTCCGACGCGCCCGGGTCACACGCAGCTATCTTCCAGCGAATCCGCTGCTAACGTCCCGCCGGATGGCGGTGGATTCCAACGATGAAAGAAATGAAGGTTTCGCAAGTGCGCACCTACTCACCCAAAGCAGGGGATGCTGACAAGAAGTGGTACGTTATCGACGCCACCGATCAGGTCCTCGGCCGCTTGTCGGCACAGATTGCGGCTATTCTGCGCGGCAAGAACAAGGCGACTTTCGCCCCCCACATGGACATGGGCGACTACGTCATTGTCATTAACGCCGACAAGGTCGTGCTGACCGGCAACAAGCTGGATCAGAAGAAGGCCTACCGTCACTCCGGCCGCCCCGGCGGCCTGAAGTCGGTCACCTACCGGGAGCTGATGGCGAAGAATCCCGAGCGGGTCATTGAAAAGGCCGTCACCGGCATGCTGCCTCACAACTCCCTGGGCCGGGCTCAGGCGAAGAAGCTGCATGTCTACGCTGGTGCCGAGCACCCGCACGCATCGCAGCAGCCGACCCCCTACGAAATCAAGCAGATCGCCCAGTAGTCTCTGGCCGACCGAATCACATACCTGAGGAGAGACGTGGCAGAGACCACCGAAGTAATCGAGCTGGAAGAGGAGAACGCCCCCAGCTCGTACACCAGCGAGACCCCCAGTGCCCCCCAGGGCGCCGGGCAGTCCATCACCGCTCCGGGCGCTGGCCTGGGACGGCGAAAGGAAGCTGTCGCCCGCGTGCGACTGGTCCCCGGTACCGGCCAGTGGAAGATCAATGGCCGCACCCTGGAGGACTACTTCCCCAACAAGCTGCACCAGCAGCTGGTTCGCTCCCCCTTCGTCCTGCTGGACGTGGACGGGCGCTTTGACGTGATCGCTCGCATTGGCGGCGGCGGCATCTCCGGCCAGGCCGGGGCCCTGCGGATGGGTATTTCCCGCGCCCTGAACGAGATTGATCGCGACGCGAACCGCGCCACCCTGAAGAAGGCTGGCTTCCTGACCCGCGACTCGCGCGCGGTGGAACGCAAGAAGGCCGGCCTGAAGAAGGCGCGCAAGGCCTCGCAGTACTCCAAGCGCTAAATCGGCGCCAGCAAGGCCCCCGCACTTCGGTGTGGGGGCCTTTTGCTGTCCCCGGGCAGGCGGGGGAGGCCGCGGTTGTGGTGGCGATCAGCCCAAACCGATGGTTGCAGGGGCAATGCGGCCTGGACCTGCGAAAACTACTAATTAGATACAAGGGCGCAATTAATTCGTTGACAACGATGGTCGCAAATGTCTAGGTGAGTGGTCCATTATATTTGGGACTCGACTGGCGGCGGCTCCGGTCCTAACCTCTCTGGACCCTATTGCCGAGGCCACGTTCCGGGCGGGTGGGACCAGTCGGTAGGATAGGTTCGACAGCGCCCCGGCGAAGGAGACTCCGATCCCAACTTTGACAGCACCCACCCACGTGGCCGGCCCGCCCCGGTCGCGGCGTCCGTGGAAGTTCAATTGGACTGCCACCCTGATCGTGCTGATGGGTCTGATTGGGGTGGGGGTGCTGATGTACCCGAGCACGGCGGCCTGGTGGTCCCAGTACCATCAGTCGCAACTAATCGGCAGCTACAACCA